>Ga0247727_10000181_pt1 | contig 144049 bp, 125 predicted proteins | sample WisWelCaveWW1625_FD_202498 | JGI IMG/M metagenome (GOLD analysis project Ga0247727, IMG submission 202498) | Biofilm microbial communities from Wishing Well Cave, Virginia, United States - WW16-25 | ecosystem: Environmental > Aquatic > Deep subsurface > Groundwater > Cave microbial mat... | reverse complement strand
CTCCTTGCGGTCGTGGTGGCGGGCGCGGGGATGGCGGGAGCGGTTTCGATCTACCGGCGTGCGGGGCTGTCCCAGCGCCTGGCCTCTCTTTCCGGTCCCGTGTACGCGCTGGTGCGGAACCTCTACTGGGTGGACGAGCTGTACGACGCCGCGATCGTCCGGCCGTTCTACGCCCTTTGCCGGCTCGTACGCGCGTTCGACGAGCGGGTCGTGGACGGGATCGTCCACGGGACGCGCAACGTGACCCTGGGATTGAGCTACCTCTCCGGCGTCCACGACTCGTGGATCGTGGACGGCGCGGTCAACGTGACGGGTGCCGCGATCCGCGGTGCCTCTCACGTGCTCCGGCGCCTGCAGACCGGTTCCGTGCAGAGCTACGCCACGGTCATGGTCTTTGGCGTCTTCGTTCTGATGGTCCTGTACACTCTGGGCCGGTAGCGTAGGAGTCCCAGGGGAGGTCTCGTTCCATGAACCCTTTCGGCGGTCAGCTTCTCAACGTCATCGCGTACCTCCCCCTGGCGGGGGCGCTCCTCCTTCTCCTGTTTCCCAAGGAGCGCAAGGACCTGATCGCCTGGTTCGCGACGGCCGTGGCCGGTTGTGGCTTCCTCGCGAGCCTGCCCCTCTGGTGGGGCTGGGACGCCGCGCCCCGGGATCCCTACGGGTTCCGCTTCGTGCAGGAGCTGCGATGGATCGAGGCGATCGGGGCCCGGTACATCGTGGGGGTGGACGGGATCTCGATGCTCCTGGTCCTTCTCACGACGCTTCTGGGGTTCATCGCGATCCTGTCCTCCTGGACGGCGATCCAGGAGCGGGTGAAGGAGTACTACGTCTTCCTGCTGCTCCTCCAGACCGGGATGATCGGTGTGTTCATCAGCCTCGATTTCTTCCTGTTCTACGTGTTCTGGGAGGTCATGCTCGTCCCGATGTACTTCCTGATCGGGATCTGGGGAAGCCAGAGGAGGCTCTACGCCGCCATCAAGTTTTTCCTGTACACGCTCCTGGGCTCCGTGCTCATGCTCCTCGGCATCCTGGCCCTGTACTTCTACCACGGGAGGGTTGCGGGGGAGTACACCTTCGACGTCCGCGTCCTCCAGGCCATGGGGAGCTGGACGGGAGGGGAGTGGGTCCACCTCCAGTGGTGGATCTGGCTCGCGTTCTTCGTGGGGTTCGCCATCAAGGTCCCGATGTTCCCGTTCCATACCTGGCTCCCGGACGCCCACACGGAGGCGCCGACCGCGGGGTCGGTCATCCTCGCGGGCGTGCTCCTGAAGATGGGGACCTACGGCTTCGTCCGGTTCAGCCTTCCGATCCTCCCCGACGCCACCCGCGAGTTCCTGCCGTACGCCCTCACCCTGTGCGTGGTCGGGATCATCTACGGGGCGATGGTGGCCATGGTCCAGAAGGACTGGAAGCGTCTGGTGGCCTACTCCTCCGTGAGCCACCTGGGCTTCTGCATGCTGGGAGTGTTCGCCCTGAACTTCCGGGGGTTGACCGGCGGCGTCTTGCAGATGGTCAACCACGGTCTGTCGACCGGGGCGCTGTTCCTCATCGTGGGGCTCGTGTACGAGAGGAGGCACACCCGGCTCATCGCGGACTACGGCGGGCTCTCGAAGGTCATGCCCGTGTTCGCAGTATTCTTCATGATCATGACCCTCTCGTCCATCGGGATGCCGGGGATCCCCGGCAACGGCTTCGTCGGCGAGTTCACGATCCTGATGGGCGCCTTCGAGATGGCCCAGAAGTTCTGGGCGATCCTGGCGGCGACCGGAATCGTGCTCGGAGCCGCGTACATGCTCTGGCTCTACCAGAGGACGATGTTCGGGAAGCTCGAGAATCCCGAGAATCAGGGGCTCAAGGACCTGAGCGGCCGCGAGGCTCTCACGCTCATACCTCTCACCGTGCTTTCCTTCTGGATCGGGATCTATCCGGCGCCCTTCTACCGGATCCTGGACGAGCCGGTGCGCAGGCTCGTGGCGCAGGTGGAGAAGACACACGAGTTCCCCTCCGCGCGGGCCCTGGCAGACGCCGAGGCAGGGCAACGCGGTGACGCCTTGGCCCGATGATGGGTGCGTTCGACTCGCGGGTCGTCCTCGAGAGCCTCGTCTGGCTCAGACCGGAGATCCTGCTGACCCTGGTGGGCTTCGCGATCCTGGGCCTCGCCGTCGTCGTGCCGAAGGAGCAGCAGCGCTGGGCCGGGAGCCTGGCGGTCGTGGGGCTCATCGTCGCCGGCACGCTGGTCGCTCTCTACACGCCGGCGGTGCCGTTTTCCGGCCCCAAGGTGGACGCGGGGGGCGCCGTGGGCGCGTTTCTGGACCCCTCCGGCCATCCGGCGCTCGTCGTCGACGGGTTCTCGATCGTGCTGAAGATCATCTTCCTGGCGGGTGCCGTGCTCACGGTCCTTCTGGCCATGAGCTTCCTGGACGTGGAGGACGCCCAGGCCGCCGAGTTCTACGCGCTGGTGCTCTTCGCCGTCCTGGGCATGATGTTCCTCGCCTCGGGGAACGATTTCGCGACGATCTACATCGGCCTCGAGACCATGGCCCTTTCGAGCTACGTGCTCGTCGGGTTCACGAGGTCGTCCCGCGCGACCAACGAGGCGGCGCTCAAGTATTTCCTCCTCGGCGCCGTGGCCTCGGCGGTCCTGCTGTACGGGATCTCGCTCGTGTTTGGAGCCACCGGATCCTACAACCTCTCGGGGATCGCCGGTGCCATCGCGGAGCGACCGCGCGGCTCGTCGACGCTCCTCGAGATCGGCGCGGTCCTGATCCTCGTGGGGATGGGGTTCAAGATCGCCGCGGTCCCGTTCCACATGTGGGTGCCGGACGCGTACGAGGGTGCCCCCACACCGGTCGCGGCGTTCCTTTCCACCGCCGCCAAGGCCGCCGCGTTCGCGATGCTGCTCCGCGTGTTTCACCAGGGGTTCCACGCCCTCGCCGCTTGGTGGACCCCGCTCCTCGTGGTCCTGTCCGTCGCATCCATGACGCTGGGGAACGTGGTCGCCATCCTGCAGGACAACGTCAAGAGGATGCTGGCCTATTCCTCGATCGCCCACGCCGGATATCTCCTCATGGGCCTCATCAGCGTGGGCGGCGCGGCCGGCGACCCGTTGACCCAGGCGCACGGCGTGACCGCGGTGGTCCTGTACCTGCTCGCCTATACCTTCACGAACGCGGGCGCCTTCTCTCTCGTCGTGATGCTGCGTCGTCGAGGCGTGATCGGGGACCGGGTGGGGGATTTCGTGGGCCTGTCCCGCTCGAACCCGTGGGCGGCTGCGGCCATGGTGGTCTTCCTGATGTCGCTCGCGGGGATCCCGTGCACCGCGGGATTCATCGGCAAGTGGTGGCTGTTCGGTGCTGCCGTGAGGGCGGACTTCGCATGGCTCGCGGTCGTGGCGGTGGTCAACAGCGCGATCTCGCTCTACTACTACGCGCGCATCGTCGTGGCCATGTACATGGTCTCGACACCCGCTCCCCAACGGGTGCCGATCTCCGCGGGGGTGGCCGCCACCTTCGGCATCGCGGCGGCCTTCACGCTCTGGATCGGCGTCTACCCGCAGCCGTGCATCCGTCTGGCCCAGTATGCCGTGCTCCCGCTCGCCGGGCGGTAGTGGGGAAGGCTTGACAGGGCTGGTACAGTGACCTCCCGCGAGAAGGGCCAACCGTCGCCACTCCGGTTCGTCGGGGTGGGATTCGAGCTCGTCGTGCCGCTTCTCGCCGGGGTGCTCCTGGGTCGGTGGCTCGACGGTCGCTTCGGTACGGGGCCGTGGCTCCTTCTCACCGGCACGGTGTTGGGAATGGCCGCCGGCTTCCTGAGTTTCCTCCGGAGCGTCTTGCCGGGCGCGGAGGAGCGGAAGAAGGACGAGCGTTGACGTGGGGCCTCAAGTTCGCTTCGCCCTGACCGGAGGGCTCGTCGTGGCGACGAGCGGTGCCGCGCTCGTGGGCTGGTCCGCGGGCCCCCGGGATCCGTGGCTCCGCTGGGCGGCCCTGGGATGGGCCGCGGCCGCCGTTCCCGGCATGGTCTTCGGGACGTGGCTGGCACGGCGTCACGGGACGCCGGGAACGGGGTTTGTGGTCGCGATGGGAACGGGTATTCTAGTGCGCTTCGTCACGGTGCTCGGAAGCCTCGCCTTTGTCCTCAACCGGGGAGGCGGCCTTCAGCGCCCATGGCTGGCCGGTCTCGTGGCGGGATACGTTCCGTTGCAGCTGTTCGAGCTGGCGTGGTTCGTGAGGCGGGGCAGGCGGTGGACCGCCGTGGCTCGATAGCCGGAGAGGTCATGAGCACGACGCACAACCAGCCGGCGGCCCAGGGGGAGCCGAATGCGCCGGGCGGCGAAGCGTTCAACGCCGGCGATCTCATCATGCACCACATCCTCGATTCCCGCGAGATCGAGATCCCGTTCACGAGCGCGGTGGTCCGCCTCCCGGAATGGAAGCCTCTGGGGGTGGATCTCTCGCCGACGAGGACCGTGGCGATGATGTGGATCGCGTGCGCCTTGCTGCTGGTGGTTCTCGTCGCCGCGGCCAGGAGGGCCAGGGAGGCGGTCCCGCGCGGCGTGCGGGGCGTGGTGGAGATCTTCGTCCTCTTCATCCGGGACGAGGTGGCGCGCAAGGCCCTGGGGCACGACGCGGACCGTTACCTGGGGTATCTCCTCACGACGTTCTTCTTCATCTTGACGTGCAACCTCCTCGGCCTCGTTCCCGGAATGTCCACCGCCACCGGGAGCATCTCGGTCACGGCCGCGCTCGCGGGAATGGCCTTCGTCATGATCCAGTTCGCCGGGATGCGGGAGAACGGGGTCGCCGGCCACCTGAGGAACCTCCTTCCGCGCGGCCTCCCGGTCTGGCTCGTCCCGATCCTCCTCCCGGCGGAGATCCTGGGGGTGTTCACCAAGCCGTTCGCTCTGTGCATGCGACTCTTCGCCAACATGACGGCGGGTCACGTGGTGATCCTGAGCCTCGTCTCTCTCATCTTCATCATGAAGACCGCGTACTTCGCCGCGATCTCGATCCCTCTGGCCCTGTTCGCGTACGTGCTCGAGATCCTGGTCGCATTCCTTCAGGCGTTCATCTTCACGCTGCTCACGGCCTATTTCATCGGCATGGCCGCACATCCGTCTCACTGAGATAAGGAGGAGCTCGAACCATGGAAGGTTTTTCGTTGACCGCACTGGCGTACCTGGGCGCGGGCCTCGGAGCGGGCCTGGCCGTGATCGGAGGAGGCGCGGGGATCGGCCGGCTCGCGGCGAGCGCGATGGAAGGGATCTCCCGGCAGCCCCAGGCCGCCGCCACGATCCAGACGGCGATGCTGATCGCGGCGGGGCTCATCGAAGGCGCCACGCTCTTCGCGCTCGTGATCTGCATCATCCTCGCCTTCAAGTAGGTCGCTGATGACAGGACGATCGTTCCTCGTGCCCTCGATCGGCGCCACCGCCATGGCGCCCGCCCTGGCCTCGGAAGGCGGGGGAGGCGGCAGCGCTCTCATCACCCCGCAGTTCGGCCTGATCTTCTGGACGGTCCTCACGTTCGTTCTGCTCGCGATCCTCCTGGGCCGGTTCGCCTGGAGGCCGCTCCTTGGCGCCATCGAGGAGCGGGAGCGGACGATCCGGGAAAGCCTGGAGCAGGCGCGGCGCGACCGGGAGGAGGCGACCGCGCTGCTCGAGGAGCACAAGAATCTCATGACGCAGGCGAGGCGGGAGCGCGCCGAGGCCGTGGCGGCGGGGCAGCGCGACGCGGAGCGCCTGAAGCTCGAGATCCTCGACGAGGCCAAGAGGCAGCGCGAGCAGCTGCTCCGGCAGACCGACGTCCAGGTCGCCGCCCTGGTCCGGCAGGCGCGCGAGGATCTCCGCGGCGTCGCGGCGGACCTGGCCATCCAGGCGGCGGGCAAGCTTCTCGCGAAAAATCTGGACGAGGCGACAGAGCGGAGGCTCGTGGAGGACTACCTGAAGGACCTCGACGAGCTTCCATCCGGCTCGCGTGCAAAGGCTTGACCTGCGCGTTTCCGCGACGCGGGCGCGCTCCGTTCCCATCCACGTCGGACCCGGCGCCCTGCACACGCTCGTGCGCGATCTCGCCTTCCTCTCCCCCGGAGGGAGAGTCGCGGTCGTCTCCGATTCGAATGTCGGTCCCCGCTACGGAGAGCCCCTGTGCGAGGAGATGCGCGCCGAGGGGCTTGCCGCCTTCCTGATCACGTTCCCCGCGGGCGAGGCCAGCAAGACCCGCGAGACCAAATCCCGGCTGGAGGAGAGCCTCTTCGAGCAAGGGGCCGACCGGCAGACGACCGTCGTGGCTCTGGGAGGGGGCGTCACCGGCGATCTGGCGGGGTTCGTTGCGGCGACCTGGCACCGCGGGGTCCCGTTCGTTCAGGCTCCGACTTCCCTCCTGGCCATGGTGGATGCGGCGGTCGGGGGCAAGACCGCCGTCAACCTCCCGGGCGGGAAGAACCTGGTCGGCTCGTTCCACCAGCCGGTCGGCGTGTACGCCGACCTGTCGGCGCTCGCGACGCTCGGCCCGGAGGATCTCGCCGCAGGGTTCGGGGAAGCGGTCAAGACTGCGGTCGTCGCGGACGGCGCCCTGTTCCAGAGGCTCGAGGCGGATGTGCCTTCCCTCGTGAGAGGCGAGCCGGACGCGCTCCTGGGCGTGATCGTGTCGTGCATTCGGGTCAAGGCGAGGATCGTCGCGAGGGACGAGCGCGAGTCCGGGAGGAGGGCGATCTTGAACTTCGGACACACCGTCGCGCACGCTCTCGAGGCGACCTCGGGATCTCGCCTCGCGCACGGTCCCGCCGTGTCCGTCGGGATGGTCGTGGAAAGCCGCCTCGCCGCGCGGCTCACCGGGTTTCCCGTGCGGCACGTCCGACGCCTGCGATCCCTCCTCGACCGATTCGGTCTTCCCACGACGGCTCCGGCGGGGCTTTCGACGGACGAGGTGCTTCGCGCCATCGAGCGGGACAAGAAAGTCCGGGATGGCGCCCTTCGATTCTCCCTACCCGCGAGGATCGGACGGATGCCGTCCGGAAAAGACGTGACGCACGCGGTCGAGGCCGACCTCGTGCGCGCCGTCGTCGAGGAGGCCAAGACCTCTACTGCTCGCTGATCCTCGGATCGGAGGCCAGAGCCAGAACCCGCAGGGCGTTCCGGGTCTCGCCGAGTTGCAGCCCCGTCCGGGCCTCGGCGGCCGCCACCTCTTTGAGGAGGTAGTCCAGGTCGGCGACCCGGTCACGATCGATCCTGCGCTCCATTCGCGTGAGCAAGGCCTCGACCTCGGGTTTCGAGAGAGGTCGGGCCCCCGGGCCCTGCCGCCGGGCGGGCGGGCTCGTGAGGTCGCTCTCGGCCTGGAACCGGGCCAGGCGCGTGTCGAGCCACGTCTCCATCTCCTCGCGGCTCACGGCCTCGACCACGGGAGCGGGTCTTACTTCCCCCGTGGATACGATGCGTGCCAGCTCCTCTCGTGCCTGCCACGACCACGCGAGGCCGATGCCGGAGAGCACTCCGACTGCGGCGAGGCCCGCGGCGATCCCGAGAAAGGCGAGCCGGCTCGGCGCGGGTTTCAGCAGGACCACCCTCGGGGCCGCCGGCACGTCGGGTGCCGACGCTCGGAGAACTTCCCGAGTTGTCGCGAGATCGCCGATCGCCCGCGCGCACTCCTCGCACACGGACAGATGGCGCGACAGCCGATCGCTCTCCTCGTCATCGATCTCGCCGCACACCCTTGCGACGAGGATCTCTTTCCACTCCATGCAGGACATGACATCTCCTCCAAGCTACGCGCGATCGATTCCCTGGCGCTCGAGCGCGCCCTTCAGACCCGCGAGTCCGTAGTACATGCGAGACTTCACCGTGCTCTCGGGGCAGCCCAGGATCTCGGCGATCTCTCGGAACTTGAGCCCCTCGAACTCCTTGAGGACGAGAACCTCCCGCTGTTCGGGCGGGATCTCGGCAAGCGCGCGCGCCACTGCCGCGCCACGCTCCCGCGACGCCAGCTCCGCGCCAGGATCCAGCACGACGGAGGTCGATGCGCCCCGGGTTTCCCGGGTCGATTCGATCTTCTCTTCGATGATCGCTCCCCACCTGCGCCTGCGCCGCAGATGATCGCGGCAGAGATTGAGGGCGATCTGGTACATCCACGTGGAGAACCGTGCCCCTTCCCGGAAGCGGTCCGACTTGCGAAGGATCCGCAGGAACGTCTCCTGGCATACGTCCCGGGCGTCGTCCTTCCGGTCGAGGAGCCTGTACACGAAGCGAAAGAGCGGGCCTTCCCACCGCGCCACGAGGATGCCGAGCGAGTCGGTGTTTCCCGCCCGCAGCTCGTGGATCAGATCGTCGTCGCTCGGGGTCGTCACCTCTCCCGTCCCTCCCAGCAGATTAGAACGCTCGAGGCGCACCCCTGGACGAAGGCACCGGGCGACAACCTACGTCCAAGCCGCGTCCCGGCGGGTGACGATGCTCGTCACGAAGCCTAACCGATGATTCCAGGGCGGATGTGCGGGGCGGCTCTTCCCCGAACGCGCTGAACAGTTTTCTGGTCGACATTCTTCCGCACCGAAAAAATCGAGGCAATTTCGGAATGCCAGTAGCAAGTCCATTATTATAAACAGTTAGTAGAGATAGTCACAAAGTGGTTTATGAGTTGCTAAGACTTGATAGTATGAACATGCAAGTGTGACTATCCGTATACTCATTTGACGACTCGGTCCGCCGGAGAGGTGGCCGTGATGTTCGAAGGGGGGATCTTGTTGAAGAGCACACGCTGCAATGGCCGCTCCGCCGCACACCGCCCGATCGCCGGGGGCAGGGACGCCTGGGTCCTCGTGGCACGCCCGGGAGCGGACGTCGCGGGCCTCCTCGGCGAGAGCCAGGACGGCGAGGGGGGGGCGGGCTTCTGGACGTGTCGAGCGGTTCTCGATGGGGGTGTCGTCCTCCTGGAAGAGATGGAGCCGGAGCCGGATCGTTTCCTGTCGGATCTCATCCGCGCGGAAGACGGGAAGTGGGCGTGAGCTCCGCCGGAAAACAAAGCGCGCGGAGCGGGGCGGGACACGAAGAAGGAGGGGCCGTGGGGACGCGAAAGGAGAGCAACGTGCAGCACCACACCATTCAAACGCTTTCGAAGCGGGAGATCGACGAGCGTATCGGGCGGGTGATGTCGGAGATCGCCGCTCTCGCGGGGAACGAGGGGGAAGGGAAGGGAACCGAGGCGCAGCTCTGCCGCCCGGTCTGGATCACGCCCCGAGCGCTCGTCGAGAGGATGAAGCGCTTTCTCGTGTACAACTGAGGAGACGTCATGGAGCGCACAACTCTAGTCTGTCCGAAACCGTCCAACGAGACCCAGAGACTTGAGAGGCTGGAGGAGGCGATCCGTCTCCTGCGCGTGATCAGCCACGAGATCAACAACCCACTGACGGCGCTTCTCGGCCGTGCGCAGCTCCTGAGATCCAAGGTGCAGGGCGATCCGCGGGCAGAAAAGGCGGCGCAGGTCGTCGAGGAATCCGCGTCGCGACTCGTCGACCTGGCCCGGGACATGTCGGGCGTCCTCAAGGGCGTGTGCCAGGATCTGCCGGGTCGGCTGACAACTCACGAGGCTCCATAGTCCCGGCCTAGCTTTCCTCTTTCCGGAGCGCCTCCCCCGCGCGCTTGTTGCCGGGCGCGCTCTGAACCAGAAACGCCAGCACGAAGGCCAGGATCAGCGTCAAGCCCACGTAGGTTCCCGGCGGAAGGGCCGCGTGTCCCCACGGATCCACCAGCCGCGGCGCTGCTCCCAGGAGCAGCCAGTTGATGTACGCGTGCACGCCGCCCGCGAAGGCAAGGCTGTTCGTCGCAAGGACCAGGATTCCGAGGAGGAGCCCCAGGGAGAAGGTGAAGACGATCTCCCGGTCCAGCTGGCCGAGGCGCGGCGCCATCGTCACGTGCTCGAGGGAGAACAGCGCGGCGGTCGGCACGAGCGCGGCCCACCGTCGGGCGGATGGGTTGTGAACCCCCAGGCGCGGCGCCAAGCGCTCCATCTCGGCCAGGAGCAGGCCGCGGTAGTACACCTCCTCGGCGAGGGCCCGCAATGCCTGTCCGCAGAGGATCCAGAGCCACAGGCGGTCGAAGGCGGGCCACGCCAGACGGAATCCGGCTCCCATCGCGGCGGAAGCGCCCGCCAGCAGAAGGTACGTGGCGCCGACGACCACCGCTGTCCCGGCCGCGGCGGGAAGAAAGAGCCCGGGTCGGCTCCTGCGCCAGGTGCGGCGTCCCGCGGGGGAGAAGACCCCACCCAGGACGACGCACAGGCCCAGGAGGGCCGCGCCGCTGAACGCGCGATACTGCGCGTCCACCGCGACGTCGTCGACGTGAGGGTGCGTGAGGGCGGAGAACACCGGCATGTAGAAGCTCACCGAGATCCACTTCTCGACGAGGAGCATCAGGAGGATCGGGGTGAGGCTTCCCACCCGGACGCCGGGCCCGGGGCTTGCACCCAGCGTTCGCTCCCGCGCCGCCACGAGGAGGAGAAGGACGATGGCGGCGAACAGCAGGCTTCCGAGAACGGGCGAGACGTACGGCGAGCTGGGCGTCCTGTCGTGGTAGTGGCGCAGGAGGCCCGCGGTGAAGAAAGCGAGGCCGAGGATCAGCCAGGCGACGCCACGCGGGAGGCTCATCGACCGCGCACCGCGCGGGGACCGAGGACCAACATGGCGTCCTCTCCATGGCGGAAGCGTGTGGGAGTCGAACCCACCTCGGACGGCAAAGCCGCCCGACACGCGGTTTTGAAGACCGGGAGGGCCACCGGGCCCCATGCGCTTCCCCGGGGAGCCGGCATCGTAGGCACCGTCCGACGGGGCGTCAACCGGCCGTCGCGGGAGGAGCGGCTACTGGAGATCCCGAGGTCCCGGGACCAGGAACGTCCCCTTCGGGAACGACAGGAGGATCTGGGTCTGCTGCCGGGACGTCGATCGGCCGAGGTCCCGGAGGCGCTGCGTCCCCTCGCGCACCACGCGGTTCTGCTGCTCGAGAGAGTCTCGCACGCGACGGAGCTGCGCGAGCTGCTGCTGGTACGTGGCGCCGACGAGGCGAAGGCAATCCTGGAGGTGCACCAGGTTCTCGCGAGCGCGAAGCGAGCCCCGCCTCACGCTCTCCTCCAGGAGGAATGCCTGCTCGAGGGCGAGCAGGTAAGGCTCCGCGTCCGCGCGCAGGGAGATGGTCTTCTCCTGGAAGAAACGGGTCACTTGCTCGATGAACGAGGCGGGCGCCTCGGTCTGGTGCCCGAGCCGCCGGATCTCGTCCTCGATGGTCCTTCGCTCCTCGCGCGACATCGGCTCCTCCGTTCTCGATTACTTGTACCGCGAAACGGAGGCCGGTCAAGAGGTGCGCGCGATCGATCTGCACGCGCGAGCGGATCGGCGCTCGGATCCGCGCGGACAAGGCGGAAAGGGACAACAATCCAGCGCAACCCCTCCCGGGTGGAGCGCGGCGTCGTTCATGATCCGTGCGTCGCCGGAGCGGTGCGGTTCTCCTCCCCGACCTCGAGGACGGGCTCGAACTGCGCCTCCACCGCGCTCCGCAGCCGCTCGGCGAGGATCTTGCGGTTTTCCTCGAGGATCCTTTCCCGTCCGAACGTGACCATCGCGTCGAACGAGCGAAGCCTCAGGAGCCCCTGGAGATGGCGGCCGAAGGTCATGTCTCCCCACCAGCACACGCTCAGGTGCGCCGGGGAAGCGTCGGGCGGCGTGCGGTAGGTGAGCGTCGCATACGACACCGGCATCCGCGTCCGGGCGGCGGCCTCGAGGAGCGCGGGTCGAAAGGGGAGGACCGTGGTCCCGGCCGAGCTCGTGGCCTCGGGGAAGAGCACGACGCCGACGCCTCGCCCCAGGACCGCCTCGATCCCCAGGACCACGCCCGGAATGTCGCGCTTGCTCTCGCGCGAGATGAACAGCGTGTTCACCGACCGGCACAGCGCGCCGACGACCGGCCAGCGAGCGACCTCGGCCTTGGCGATGAACGCGCACGGCCCCTCCGAGGCGAGAACGAGAATGTCCACGTAGCCGAGATGGTTCGCGACGAGGAAGAACGGCGCCTCCGGTGGTGCGCCCTTCACCCGGATACGCATCCCGATGAGCCTCGCGGTGTGGCGCGCCCATCCACTCAGAACCCGGGCCCGCCAGCGGGCAGCGTCCTTCTGGAAGAAGGCAACAGCGAGGCTCGTGACGAGCAGGAACAGGTACGAGACGAGAGTGAATCCACCGAGGAGGACGACGCGTACGACGAGGCGCAGATGGCCCATGGCGGGAGAGCCTACATCACCTCGAGCGGTGTTTGACCCTTCCCGAGCCCCTGTGGTAGGTTCCTTCGTCCGCGCGCGCTCGTCTCGATGAACGACCCCCGTGGGGCTGTAGCTCAGCTGGGAGAGTACTTGACTGGCAGTCAAGGGGTCGAGGGTTCGAATCCCTCCAGCTCCACCAAAGAACCCAGCACAGGCAGGTTGCCGGTCACGCACGCTGCGCCATATTCCCGCCAGCGTGGCAGTCGTGGGCGCCTCTTGACCGAATCGTCGAGCTCGTGAGGGAGCAATTCTGGCGGCGCGACGCCGGGGCATGCGCGGCGTTGTTCGTCCTCGCCGCGACGGTGCGCGTCCTGTTCCTCCTGGGCACGGTCGACCGGGATCTCCCGTTCAGCATCTTCTACTACGGAGACAGCCGGGCGTATCGCGAGCTCGCCCTCGCGATCCTCCGAGGCGAGGTGTTCGACCACGGGATTCCGTTCCACCCGCCGGGGTTCGCGTACGCGCTCGCCATGGTCATCGGCGCATGCGGGGAGCGGCCGACCCTCGTGCGTGCGGTCCTCGCCATCGCGAGCGCCTCGAGCGTTCCGCTGGCCTACCTCCTCGGCCTCAGGATCTGGGGTCGGGCCGTGGCGTGGACGGGAGCGCTCCTTACGACCTTCTCGTTCGGGCTCCTCGTGACCTCGGTCTCTGCGAACACGGAGACGATCTACATCCCGATCCTCGCGGCCCAGGCCCTCCTTCTCGTTCTCCTGGGGGACGCGCTCGCCGAGCGCCGTCGCGCCGCGGGCAGAGTGCTCCTGGTTGCGAGCGGGATCGTGCTGGGGATCGGCGCGCTCACCCGCGCCGAGCATCTCGCCATGGCCGTGCTCCTCCCCACGGCCCTCTGGGTCGGCTGGCGATCCCTCGGGGCGCGTCGAGTGTTCACCGCGTTCGGCGTCCTCGTCGGGGTCGCCGCGGTCGTCCTCGCGCCATGGACGATCCACAGCTACCGCTCGATCAGCAGGTTCAACGTCGCGAGCCCCGATCTTCCCGAGCCCCTTCCCACGCTCGTCCTCGTCTCCGGCTACGGTCCCCTGAACTTCGCGCTCGCGAACAACCCACGGGCCGACGGGACGTTTCGCCCGGATTCCATCGTCGCGACCATGGGAAAAGGAAGGCTCGACTTTCGCGATCCGAGGCAGATGGAGATCTATCGGCATGGCTATCGTCTCGGACGGGAATACCTGACGGCGAACCCGCGCGAGGCGATCGGTCTCGTCGTGCGCAAGCTCGACCTGGCCGCGGACGCCTTCGCGCTCGGCTTCGGGTTGTCCAACTGGCCGGGAGGACTTCGCGGGACTCGCAGGAGCGTGGACCTGTTCACTCCCGAGCGCGAGCACTGGAAGCCGGTCTCGGTCGCTCTCGCCGCGCTCGGGCTCTATCTCTCGCGCTCCCGCTGGCGTCGGGCGTCGATCGTCTGGCTCGGGTCGCTTGACGCCGCCTTCGTGGCGATGGCGTTCTTCGGGTACGCGCGGTTCTTCGTTGCGATCGCGCCGCTCGCGTGTTGCCTGCAGGCGGTCGCGCTGGTCACGGGCGCATCGTGCTTGCCCTCGCCACGGGTCAGGAGGGTCGTCGCGGGGATCGGGGCTGCCCTCGCGGCGGCGCTCCTCCTGGAGCTGGCGCTGGCCGCATGGGTTCCGCGCAACTTCCGCGCCTCCGGAATCGTCGATTCGGCCACGGGAAAGATCCTCCAGGACGCCGCGGTCGAGATCGCCCCGGTGCGATGAACTCGGGCTCTTCTCGCGCTTTTCCCCGCTTCATTGACAGCCCCTCCCCCGGGTCCTACCATCCCGCGCCGTGAGCGAAAGGCACGCCGAGTCTCCTCGAGCCGAGGAGCAATCGCAGGGAGTCGGCGGAGAAGCGCCGGGTCCCGCACTGATGCGCCGCACCGCCGAGTACACGCCCGCGCCCTCGTGGCGGGCCTGGCTCATCGGCCGGCCCCTGCCCACCGCCGACGCGGGTCACCAGACGATCGGCAAGTTCGTGGGGCTCGCGGTGTTCGCCTCCGACGCGCTCTCCTCCACGGCCTACGCCACGCAGGAGATCCTGGCGATCCTGCTGACGGCGGGGGTGGCGGCGTTCGTCCACGCCGTGCCCATCTCGTTGACGATCGTCGTGCTCCTGGCGGTGGTGGCGCTCTCGTACCGGCAGATCATCCACGCGTATCCGGGCGGCGGCGGCGCATACATCGTGGCGCGCGACAACCTGGGCGAGACCGCGGCGCAGGTGGCGGCGGCCGCGCTCCTGACCGACTACATCCTGACCGTGGCCGTCTCCGTGTCCGCGGGGGTGGCGCAGATCACCTCGGCGTTCCCTGGCGTGTACCCGCACCGCGTGGCCGTGGCCGTGGTGTTCGTCGTGATCATCATGATGGTGAACCTGAGGGGCGTGAGGGAGTCGGGCGCGCTCTTCGCGATCCCGACCTACTTCTTCCTCGCGATGATGTGCGCGACCGTCGGCACCGCGTTCGTTCGGTTCTTCCTGGGAACGCTGGGCGGGGTACCGGACCCCCCGCCGATGGGTGCGGGAGAGCACCTGGTGCCGATCGGAGCCTTCCTGATCCTCCACGCGTTCTCCAGCGGGACGACGGCGCTGACCGGAGTCGAGGCGATCTCCAACGGCGTCACCGCGTTCCGGGAGCCGCGAAGCCGCAACGCCGGGATCACCCTCGTCTGGATGGCGTTCATTCTGGGAAGCCTCTTCCTCGCCATCACGTTCCTCGCGACCCGGATCGGCGCCGTGCCGGCCGAGACCGAGACGGTCATCTCCCAGCTGGCGCGGACCGCGTTCGGCGGCCGCGGCCTCGCCTATCTCGGGGCGATCCTGGCGACGACCTTGATCCTGGTCATGGCGGCGAACACGTCGTTCGCGGGGTTCCCCAGGCTGGGTGCCATCCAGGCGGCGGACGGGTTTCTCCCCAAGCAGCTCACGTACCGCGGGAGCCGGCTCGTCTACTCCCACGGGATCGAGGTGCTGGCGGTGGTCGCGTCGCTCCTCATCGTCGCCTTCGGGGCGAGCGTCACCGCCCTGCTCCCGCTGTACGCCATCGGCGTGTTCCTCTCGTTCACGCTGGCGCAGGCGGGGATGACGCGACGCTGGTGGAAGATCGGCCGGCTTCCGCCCGGGCAGGAGGTGCGGGAGCGCGGCTCGGTGCTCAGGTTCGAGCCCCGCTACAGGGTCAAGATGGCGATCAACGCGTTCGGCGCTCTCTCGACCGCCGTCGTGACGCTCGTGTTCGCCGTGACGAAGTTCCACGAGGGCGCGTGGGTCGTGCTCTTTCTGATCCCGGCCCTGGTGGTCCTGTTCTTCGCGATCCACCGGCACTACCTGGACCTCGCCGCGCGGCTCTCCCTCGCGGACTACGGCGCGCCGCCTCGGGTCCCGCGCCACCGGGTGATCCTGCCGATCAGCTCGGTCCACCGGGGGACGCTCTCCGCGCTGCGCTACGCGCGGAGCCTGTCTTCCGACGTCACCGCGGTGCACGTGTCCATCGACGCGTCCGAGGCGCAGAGGATCCAGGGTCAGTGGGCGTCGTGGGGGGACGGCGTGCGCCTGGTGATCCTCGAGTCGCGGTATCGACTTCTCCTCGAGCCGCTTCTCGCGTACATCGAGGAGGTGGCCGCGAAGCGCCAGCCCAACGAGACGATGACGATCGTCGTCCCGCAGTTCGTGCCGCGCCGGAAGTGGCACAACCTCCTCCACGCGCAGACGGCGATCTTCCTTCGTCTCGCGCTCCTGTTCAAGCAGGGGATCGTGATCACGAACGTCCCGTACCACGCTGCGCCCGAGATCGCGGCGGAGAGCAGAGGATAGACATGCACATCATCGTGGTGGGTTGCGGCCGCGTCGGGGCCGAGCTGGCCTACAGCCTCTTCCGGCGCGGGCACCAGGTGGCCGTGGTGGACCAGGTGGCCGCCTCCTTCGAGAAGCTCCACCCCGACTACCGGGGGCGCACGGTGCAGGGAGAGGTCCTCTCCCGCGACGCGCTGCACCGGAGCGGAATCGAGCAGGCCGACGGCCTCGCGGCCGTCACGAACTCGGACTCCGTCAACGCGGTGCTCGCCCACGTCGCGCGCACCGTCTACAAGGTGCCGAACGTCGTGGTGCGCAACTACGATCCCCGGGCGCTCCCCGTCCACGAATCGTTCGGCCTCCAGGCGATCAGCTCCACCCGCTGGGGTGCCCAGCGGATCGAGGAGCTCTTGCACCACGGCCCTCCGCGCAGCGTGTTCTCCGCCGGCAACGGGGAGGTCCAGGTGTACGAGATCCTCGTGCCCGACGACTGGCGCGGCAGGAGGCTCGCCGACCTCCTTCCCGAGGGAGGATGCGTCCCGGTGGCGCTGACCCGCGGGGGAAGGGCGGTCCTTCCGTCCCGCGGCGTGGACCTGCAGGCGGGCGACATCCTCCACGTGAGCGCGTCGCGCAAGGGGATCGAAGAGCTGAGGCAGAGGCTCTCGAGCCCGCCCAAGGGGAACTGACATGTTCGTGCTCATCGCGGGCGGCGGTCGAACTGCCGCCACCCTGGCGGCGCTCCTCGTGGAGCAGGATCACGAGGTGCAAGTCGTGGAGCACCGGCGGGAGGTGCTCGTGCGTCTCCACCAGGAGCTCCCCACCGAAGTGATCCGCGAGGGAAATGCCACGGACACCCAGGTGCTGGAGCAGGCGGGAATCCGCCGCGCGCAGGTTCTGGTGGCCGCCATGCCGTCCGACGCGGACAACCTCGCCCTGTGCCACTACGCCCGCACCAAGGCGAACCTCCCGAGGAACATCGCGGTCGTGAACGATCCCAGGAACGCCTGGCTGTTCGACAAGAAATTCCACGTGGACGTGGCGCTCAACCAGGTGGAGATCCTGGCGAGCATGATCGAGGAGGAGATGTCCCTGGGGGACATGATGACGCTCCTGAAGCTCCGGCGCGGGAGGTACTCCCTCGTCGAGGAGAAGATCCCGGAAGGGGCGCGCGCCGTCGGGATGACGGTTCGGGAGCTCCCGCTGCCACCCAACTGCGTCATCGCCGCGATCATCCGTCACGGTCAGATCCTGATGCCCCGGGGCCAGACGGAGTTTCACGTGGAGGACGAGGTCCTGGCCATCGTCGACCCGCAGGCGGCGGAGGAGCTGGCCAACCTGTTCGGGCACCCCGCCGCCACTCCCACGAGCCCTGGCCCGCAGAAAGAGAAAGAGAAGAAGAACGGGTGAGGTGCGGGGTGGACCCACCCTGGGGTGCGAGCCCCGGCACCCTTGCGCTAGACTGAGGATCTTCCATGCTCCAGTCGTTCATCATCGTCCTCCGCGAGGGGTTCGAGGCCTTCCTCATCGTGGCCATCACCCTCGCGTACCTGCGGAAGAGCGGGCGGGAGCCGCTGGTGCCGGCCGTGCGGTGGGGGATCGCGGTGTCGGTCCTGCTGAGCGCGGCCCTGGGGTTCGTCCTGATGAGCGGGGTGAACCAGGCTCTTTGGGAAGCGGTCTTCGGCGTCGTGGCCATGATCCTCGTGACCTCCCTCGTGGTCCACATGTGGCGGACGGGAGCGCGGATGAAGATCCAGATGGAGCGGCGCCTTCAGGAGGTCTCCTCGCGGCCGGCGCACTGGGCCGCCTTCGCCGGGGTGTTCCTCTTCACCGTCCTGATGATCACCCGCGAGGGGATGGAAACCGCGCTCATGCTGCTCCAGCTGCGCAGGGGGAACATGCTCCTGGGCGCCTTCCTCGGCCTCGTGGGGGCGACGACCATGGCCTGGGCGTGGGCCCGCTTCGGCCACCTGATCAACCTCCGGCGCTTCTTCCAGGTCACCGGGATCTTCCTGCTCCTGTTCGTCGTGCAGATCGCGATCTACACCTTCCACGAGTTCTCGGAAGCCGGGCTGCTGCCTGAGAGCGAGGCGATCCACGCGGCCACCGAGGCGTATTCTCCCGACGGGATCTACGGAAAGTGGTTCTCCCTCGCGATGGTTGCCGCGTGCGCCCTGTGGCTTCTCGTCGCGTGGCTCAGCGATCGCTCGCGCGTGGCGCGCGAGGCGCAGCGGCCGGCGCGGATCTCCTGACCGAAGGATCGAGGGGGCGCATGGGGCGTCGCGCGGCCGGTGTTCTCCTGCACCCGACGTCCCTCCCGGGGGCGTTCGGCGTCGGGGATCTCGGTCCCGGGGCCGCCTCGTTCTGCGACTGGGCGGAGGAGGCCGGGCAGGGGCTCTGGCAGGTTCTCCCCCTCGGCCCGACCGATGTCGGTGGCTCGCCCTACTCGGGGCTCTCCGCCTTCGCCGGGAACCCGCTCCTGATCTCCCCGGAGCGGCTCGCGGAGGAGGGATTGCTCCCCCAGGAGACGCTCGCGGGCTCTCACGATCCCCCCGGCGGCCGGGTCGACTTCGCGGCGGCCGCAGCGCACAAGGAGCGTCTGCTCCGGGCCGCGTGGGATCGGTTTCGCTCCCTTGCGCCCTGGGTTCCGCGCGGGGAATGGGACGCGTTCTGCGCGGCCGAGTGGGCGTCGGGCTGGCTTCCGGACTGGGCGCTGTACGCCTCGCTCCGGCGCCGCTTCTCCGGCATCCCCTGGACCGCGTGGGATGCGGGCCTCAAGCGACGGGAGCCCGCGGCCCTGGAGGCGGCGCGGTCCGAGCTTCGCGAGGAGATCGCCTACCACACCTTCGTCCAGTTCCTGTTCTTCCGTCAGTGGGCCGGTCTCCGTCGCCACGCGGAAGCTCGCGGCATCCGGATCATCGGCGATTGTCCGATCTACATGTCGCACGACAGCGCGGACGTCTGGGCGCGCCAGGATCTCTACGCCCTGGATCGGGACGGACGGCCGGAGAAGGTCGCCGGCGTCCCTCCCGACTACTTCAGCGAGACGGGGCAGCTCTGGGGGAACCCGCTCTACCGCTGGGACCGGATGGAGGCCGAGGGGTTCGCGTGGTGGATCGCGCGATTCCGGATGAACCTCGTCCTCGCCGATCTCGTGCGGCTCGACCACTTCCGCGGCTTCGCGGGCTACTGGGAGGTGTCGGCCTCGGAGAAGACGGCGGAGGCAGGGCGCTGGGCCGCGGGCCCGGGCGCGACGCTCTTCGAGGTGGCGCGGAGCGAGATGGGCGACACGCCGTTCATCGCCGAGGATCTCGGAATGATCACGCCGGAGGTCACGAAGCTCCGCGAGGAGCTCGGCCTGCCGGGGATGAAGGTCCTCCAGTTCGCCTTCGGCGACGTGGACAGCGACCACCTCCCGCATCACCACGTCCCCCGGTCGGTCGTCTACACCGGGACCCACGACAACGACACGGCGCGCGGGTGGTTCTCGGGTGTGGCCCCGGACGTGCGTGCGCGCGTGCTCGACTACCTGGGGTGCGATCCGGGCGGCGTCGCGTGGGGTCTCGTGCGCTCCGCATACGCCTCGGTCGCGGAGATGGTCGTCGTCCCCGCCCAGGACCTCTTCGAGCTCGGCGGCGAGGCGCGCCTGAATGTTCCCGGGAAGGCGGAAGGGAACTGGACCTGGCGGGCGGAGGGATCGGACTTCACGGTGGAGCGGGCCGTGAGGCTCCGCCGTCTCGCCGAGCTGACCGGCAGGCTCGCGCCGTGAGCGCCAAGGTTGCGCTCCGCTGCCAGGGTCTCACCAAGCGCTACGGCGACCTCGTCGCGGTGAACGGTATCGACCTCGAGGTCCGCGCGGGGGAGTGCTTCGGGCTCCTGGGACCGAACGGGGCCGGGAAGACGACGACGGTCGAGATCTTCGAGGGGCTCCTTCCGGCCGACGAGGGATCGGTCGAGGTCCTGGGAATGAGGTGGGACCGGGACGAGCGGAGGATAAGGGAGCGGATCGGGATCCAGCTCCAGGAGACCCAGCTCTCCGAGAAGCTCTCGGTGATCGAGACGCTGACCCTCTTCCGGAGCTTCTACCCGCGCGGCCACGACCCGGAAGCGGTCCTCCGGATGGTCGGCCTCGAGGAGAAGAGGAAGGTGTGGGTTCGCAAGCTGTCGGGAGGGCAGCGCCAGCGGCTTTCGGTCGCGTGCGCCCTCGCGAGCGATCCCGACGTTCTGTTCTTCGACGAGCCGACCACGGGCCTCGATCCCCAGTCCCGCCGGCAGCTCTGGGAGATCCTCTCCTCCTTCCGCAGCGAGGGGAAGACGGTCCTGCTCACGACCCACTACATGGACGAGGCCGAGCGTCTGTGCGACCGGGTCGCGATCATCGACCACGGGAAGATCATCGCGCTCGACACCCCCGCGCGCCTCATCGCGTCCCTGGGCGCCGAGCACGTGGTGGAATTCGAGACGGAGCGCCCCGCGGAGCTCGATCCGATCCGGACTCTCCCCGGCGTGGGCGCCGTGCACACCGAGGACGGCGTGATCTCGCTCACGGTCCGGGAGGTTCATCGCGCCGTCCCATCCCTCCTCGCCGAGCTTCAGAGGCAGGGCGTCCTCTTGACGAGCCTCGCCACCCATCACGCCTCCCTGGAGGACGTGTTCGTGTCCTTGACCGGAAGGCACCTGAGGGACTGAGAGGAAAGCGTCGTGCGCACGAGCCCGATCGGTCAGCTCTCGCTGTGCAAGATCCGCGAATTCCTGCGCGAGCCGGAGGCGGTCTTCTGGGTGTTCGTCTTCCCGATCCTCATGACTCTGGCCCTCGGAATCGCGTTCCGGTCCAAGGGCCCCGACGTGCTCGTGGTCGGTGTGCAGGAGGGCGCGGGCGCGGAAGAAGCGCTGGCCGCGCTCCGCGGCGTGAGCGCGCTCCAGGCGGAGCTCGTCGATCCGGAAACGGCGCGGCACCGGCTGCGCGAGGGGAAGGTGGCGCTCGTGGTGATCCCGGGCGATCCCCTCGTCCTGTGGCTCGACCCGGCGAGGCCCGAGAGCCGCCCGGCGAGGCTCGAGGTGGACAACGCGTTCCAGCGGGCGGCGGGGCGTCAGGACCCCCGTTCCGTCGAGACCCGGGAGATCCACGAGCGAGGGTCCCGCTACATCGATTTCCTCCTGCCGGGGCTTCTGGGAATGAACCTGATGGGAACGGGAATGTGGGGGATCGGGTTCTCCATCGTGAGCGCCCGGATGAGGAACCTGCTGAAGAGGCTCGTCGCCACTCCCATGAGGAAGCGCGACTACCTCCTGGGCCAGCTCGTCGGCCGGACCGTGTTCTTGTTCCTCGAGGTGGGAGTTCTCCTGGGGTTCGCGGGTGTGGTGTTCGACGTCCCGATCCGGGGCTCGTTCTTCGCACTCGGACTCGTGAGTGTCATCGGTGCGATGTCCTTCGCGGGGTTGGGCCTGCTCGTCGCGAGCCGCGCCCGGACGATGGAGGGGGTCTCGGGGCTCATGAACGCGGTGATGCTCCCCATGTGGATCCTCTCGGGGACGTTCTTCTCCACCTCGCGGTTTCCGGACGTGATGCAGCCGGTGGTGCAGGCCTTGCCCTTGACGGCGATCAACGACGCCCTGCGCGCGGTGATGATCGACGGCGCCCCATTCGTCTCGGTCGTCCCCGACGTGGCGATCGCGGCGGGGTGGGGAGCCGCCGCGTTCGCGGGTGCCCTGTACCTCTTCCGGTGGCGCTGAATCGGAGCCGCTTGGGGTCTCACCGTCCGCAAGAAGGCCTGGCGAGAGGTTGCCTCCCGCTCGCCGCGCGGTATACGTAGAGACGAACATCGAGGCGGAAGCCAAGTCGCCCGTATCGCCTCCCCCGCAACGAAGACGGGCGACCCGCCTGGCGCGGGCCATCGTGGAAATCCACGGCGGCCCGCTTTTTTTGCGCCGTGGTATTCTCCGCCGCGATGACCCCCCGCGAAGGCGTCTCGGTCGCGATCATCACGAAAAACGAGGAGCGGAACCTCGATCGATGCCTGCGGAGCGTGGGCTGGGCCGAGCAGATCGTCGTGGTGGATTCGGGATCCACCGACCGGACGCGGGAGGTGGCGGCACGCCACGGTGTCGAGGTCCACGTTCGGGCGTGGCCCGGTTTCGTCGAGCAGTGGAACTTCGCGATCGGGAAGGCGTCCCAGCCCTGGGTGCTCGTCCTCGCCGCCGACGAGTGGCTCTCCGACGCGGTCGCAGAGGAGATCCGGGCCACGCTTTGCGGGCCGCGGGCGGACGCGTACGAGATCCGGAGATCGACCGCGTTCAGCGGCGCGTTCGTCGGGCGGGCCTGGGGCCCGGACTGGCAGCTGCGCCTCTTCCGCAGGGGCCGCGGGCGGTTCGCGGGCGGACACGTCCACGAGTCGGTGCGCCTCGACCCGGGCTGCCGCGTGGAGCGTCTCCGAGGGGCGCTTCTCCACCTGACCTACCGGTCCGTGCGGGAGTACATCGATCGGATGAACCGCTACACCGACCTCGCGGCCGCGACGATGGCGGAGGAAGGGAGGGGATTCTCGGTGCTCGACGTCCTTGTCCGCCCCCCGGCGTCGTTCGTCAAGCACTACGTGATGCGCCGCGGGTTTGAGGACGGGATGCGCGGGCTCGTGGTGAGCGCGGGGGCCGCGTTCTACGTCTTCCTGAAGCTCGCCAAGCGGTGGGAGATGGGCCGGGTGGCGAACCCGGAGTTTCTGGCCGCCGCGGGATCCACTCCGGAGGATCCGGATCCGGATTCCGTCCCTACCGGGCAGATGTGAGTTCGGAGGTCCCGTAGAGCAAGAAGCCGCATCGCAGCTCGGAAAACGCCTGCAGGTCCCCCTCCCATACCGCCGTCATCTCCTCGATCGATGCCCCTTCCTCGAGAAGAGGACGCAGGTCGGATCGTCCCAGGAGGAGATCGATCGCCAGGCGGTCCGTGACGAACTCGTACGCGTCCCGCCGCCAGTCGAAGCGCTCCGGATCCTGACGGATCGCCTCGCGCAGCAGAACGAGGTAGGTCTCGAACGGCCGGAAGCGGTCGCGATCGGTCATGTGAACCTGGACTCCGTGGCAGCTCGCGCCCGCGTGCTTGTGGAACATGGGCCGGAACGAGACGGGGCGGAAGAGGACGCCCGGAAGCCCCTCCTCGCGCAGCGCCGAGGCCAGCCGCCGCCCGTCGAGCCACGGGGCGCCCACGAGCTCGAAGGGTCGCGTGGTTCCGCGCCCCTCCGAGAGGTTCGTTCCTTCGACGAGGCATGCGCCGGGGTAGACCCTCGCGGTGTCCGGCGTCGGCATGTTGGGGGAGGGGGCGACCCAGGGAAGCCCGGTGTCCTCGAAGTGCATCGCGCGGCGCCATCCGGACATCGCCACGACGCGCAGATCGCAGCCGATTCCGAACGCGGTGTTCGTGAGAGCGGCGAGCTCGGCGGTCGTCATCCCGTGCCGGACGGGGATCGGGTAGCGGCCGACGAACGAGTCGAACCCCGGCTTCAGGACCGGGCCCTCCAGGGCGACGCCACCGATCGGATTGGGACGATCGAGAACGACCACTGGAAGATGGGCGTCCCGCGCCGCCTCCATGACGTAGGACAGGGTCGCGACGAATGTGTAGTAGCGGGCGCCGACGTCCTGAAGGTCGTAGACCACGGCGTCGAGACCCTGGAGATGCTCGGGGGAAGGGCGGAGCGAGTGGAGATCGCTTCCGTAGAGGCTCACGACCGGGATCCCCGTGGAGGGATCGGTGCGCTCGTCGACCGGCTCCATGTCCTGGGCCTCCCCGCGAACTCCGTGCTCGGGTGCGTAGAGACGCACGAGACGGAGATCCCCCCGCGATGCCAGGAGGTCGACGGCGTGATCGAGGTTCGGATCGACCGACGCCGGATGGGCGAGAAGGCCGACGCGGGCGCCGGGTGCGAGGCCCGCGACCTTCGGGCCTTCCTCGACGAGCCTCTCGAGCCCGGTGCGGACCACGGGGGGATTCTAGTCCGCGGTTACGGATTGGCAACGTCCCAGCGGTCCCGATCGGGGGAAGGTCCTCGCGCCCGGCCCCATGATCCCCGCGGGCTCTCCGGAAGAACGGTTCCGCCGAAGGGCCGCGATGGGGAAAGAAGATGTTCGAGATCGTTGCCCGGAAACTGTCGCCGGCGCTGGCGGTGCCGGCGCTCATGTGCTCGATCCTGACGGCATTCACGACCCTCGTGCTCGGCGCGAGCGCGGGAGGCGCCCGGTGCCACTGCCCGTGCTCGGTGCAGTGCGGAGGAGGCGTGTCGTGCGACTGCGGTGCTCATGCCGACACCTGCGCCAAGTGCAGCTGCGCCGCCGGCCAGCTCGAGGCGGAGGACATCGTCTGGCTCGCCGGGGCGGCGACGGTGCAGCCTGTCCTGACCGGATCGTACGCGCCGTGGTTCGCGTTCGAGCCGCACGAGGAGATCCGGGTCGCCCTCGAGGCCACCATGGCGGATACCGGGAGGAAAGAGACGTTCCCGATCCGCTTCGCCCCCGGCTCCGGGGAATCGCCGCAGTACGTCCCCGACGAGAGGTTCGCCCCGGAGGCGCTGCGCGGGTGGCTCGGCCGCGTGGACCCGAAGAAGGCGGCGCGCCTCTACGCGGCGGCCAAGGACGATCCGGCGACCTACGCGATCCTCGACGGCGACCGATCCCACATGAACGAGAGCCTGACGAAGGTGTACTCTCTCGATCTCGGGAACGGGTCGCGACCCGTGTTCAAGAGCGACACGACGCTGGCGTGGGAGATGGCCGTCTACCTGAAATCCGCGGTGGGGCAGCTTCCGGAGGAGGCGTTCCTCTCGGATGCGAGGGAAGCCCAGGGTCAGCTCTACGACAGGATCGAGACCGTGGATCTTCTCGTGAAAGCGTCGGACTACGATGGCGCCCTCCGGGTGCTGGACGAGGTCGTCTCGCGGAGCGAGGCGCTCGGTCTCGCCCCGGACCAGAAGGACGCCGCGGCGACCGTCTGCGCGTTCCGCAAGATGGGAAGCCTGCTCGCGCCGGCGAATACCGCCGTCGGGCGAATGGCCTCCGTCGAGACCGAGTGATGGGATCGCGCTCCCCGCGGCCGGGATCGCAGCTTCGCCCGGGGGTCGTGTTCCTGGCGGCGGCGATCGCCACGGTGGCCGCGGGGAGCGCCGCCCATGGGCGGACGGCAGGGGAAGGCGGCTCGTTCGTCGAGCTGTACCCTCTCGCACGCAGAACGTGTGACGCGGAGGTGCTCGGGGGGGAGGTAGGCCGAGAGGTGGCCGTTCGGTACCCGGCTTCCATGGGAGAGGAGACCGCGCGCCGCTTCCTGGAGCTCGCGGCGGCCTACCAGCGCGAGGTCGAGGACGACTATCGAATGCTCCGGGAGGGGCTCGCGAGGTATCTGGGCGATGACCTGTACTCGAGGATTGCCCACCGCTCGTACCTCGCGCCGCCCGAGCCCAAGACCGTCTGGTACCTCCTTACCGGCGAGCGGCCGGCCCTGATCTGGCGGGGTCCGCCCGGGTCCGCGTACCACTTCGTCGGCCCGCCGGGTTTGCCCGGCGATCGACTCCGGCCGGAGAGCAAGCTGGCGGGACAGGTCCACGAGGTCGTCCATTGGATCGTGCACGATCTCCTCCTCTCCAGGCGCAAGAGGCTCCCCCGATGGTACGAGGAGGGGCTGTGCGATTGGGCGGCCATGCACTTCCAGAGGTGGAAGGAGAAGAGGTGGGACGGAGGCCGCGAGGTGCTCGCGCGGCTGGCCTGGGACCGTCCCGAGATCCGTCGCCGGCTCCTCCGGTGGCCGCACGGAGGCGCGCGCGGGAGTCTCGACGCCTGGCGCGAGCGGAACTGGGAGTCGGATCTTCTCTACTCCGGCTCCCTGGGGCTGCAGTTCGCCGTCGAGAGTGCCCTCGGCCCCACCGGTCCGATCGACCTTCTCAAGGACCTCATCGCCGCCTCGCCCGAGACGGACGACGCGGCCCGCGACGTGATCGAGCGGAAACTGGGAAGGAGCGTCGACCGGGTCGGGGCGGTGCCGGATGTTGCGCGCCAGGCTCTCCTCGAGAGTCTCCTCGATCGCGCCCGCAGCGCCTGCCGCGAAGATCGCGCGGTGGACGATGGAGAGCCGCGCCTCGCCGCCCTCGGGCACTTTCCCGCTCAGGCCGATCGTGTCGTTCCGGCGCTCGAGTCGCTCCTGTGGTGCGCGAGTCCGAAAGTCGTCGCGGAGGGGCTCGAGGGGCTGCGATACCTCGGCAGGCGCGACCTCGTCGAAGGGGGGCTGAACGCGCTTCGCCGGCGGCTGAGCCCCGAGTCGCAGGCAGCGCTCGCCGTCGATGCTCAGTGGAAGATGGCGGAGGAGTTCGCGCGGAGCGGCAGGCGGGCCGCCCGGTGGTTCGGCCGCGGGTCTTGAGCCTGCACCGGAAGAGGGCCTGTCTCCCCATTGCGGATCTCGCCGCGGGTTTCCTATAATCCCGCCCCGGCAAACCACGGCAGGCGATTCCCTCGCTTCCGGGGCGCGCCGGGAAGGACTCGGTCACGCTCCGGGAGGCCCCCCTTGGCCGTCGCGCCCGCGACCCGATCGAATCTCCGCAAGCTCCACTCGCTGACCGGCGTGGTTCCCGTCGGCCTTTTCTTGCTGGAGCATTTCTTCACCAACTCGTTCGCTCTCTTCGGCGCCGACGCATTCAACGACAAGGTGAGGTTCTTGACGAGCCTGCCGTACGTCGTGGCGCTCGAGATCGGGCTCATCGGTGTCCCCCTGGCGTTCCACGCCGTCCTGGGGGTCGCGATCTGGTGGCAGAGCCGGAGCAACGTCTCTTCCTACGGCTACTTCCGGAACTGGATGTTCTTCCTGCAGCGGGTCACCGGGGTGTTCCTCGTGGGATTCATCGCGGTGCACGTGGTCAAGACGCGGCTTTCCGGCGTCGCGGCGGACGAGATGTTCCAGCACATGCAGGGCTACCTCTCGAGCCCTCTTTGGGCGGCCTTCTACGCGATCGGGGTCCTCTCCGCCTCGTTCCACTTCGGGAACGGTCTGTTCACGTTCGGGATCTCCTGGGGGCTCTTGCCCGGAGTCCGCAGCCAGCGATGGGCGCAGTGGGCCTGCATGGCGGTCTTCGCGGGGATGAGCTTCGTCGGGCTCAACTCGATCCTGGCGTTCCGCGGGCAGCCCGTCGAGATCTTCAACAAGAAAGAGCCGACCCGCGGGGTGCGCACCGGGTCGAAGCCCACCGCGCATGCTCCGGCCCGATCCGAGGCGGCTCGCCGATGAGCGAGCCCCGGTTCGTCGTGGTCGGGGGCGGCCTCGCGGGGCTCATGGCCACGATCCGGATCGTGGAGCTCGGCGGCGAGGTCGACCTGTTCTCCCTCGTTCCCGTGCGGCGCTCGCATTCGGTGTGCGCCCAGGGCGGGATCAACGCGGCGGTGAACCTCAAGGGGGAAGGGGACTCGCCGGAGCAGCACTTCCTCGACACGGTCAAGGGGGGAGATTTCCTCGCGAACCAGCCCCTTCCCAAGGGAATGTGCCACGACGCTCCGGCGATCATCTACATGCTGGAGCGCATGGGCGTCCCGTTCAGCCGGACCCCCGAAGGTCGCCTCGACTTCCGCAGGTTCGGCGGCACGCTTTACCACCGCACGGCGTTCGCCGGAGCGACGACCGGGCAGCAGCTCCTCTACGCTCTCGACGAGCAGGTGCGCCGGGGCGAGGCCGACGGGCGGGTACGGAAGTTCGAGTTCTGGGAGTTCCTGGGCCTCGTTCGGGACGGCGAGGGGGTCTGCCGGGGGATCGTGGCTCTGGACCTTCGCACGATGCAGGTGCACGCGTTCCGAGGGGAGGCGGTCCTTCTCGCCACCGGAGGGCCCGGCCTCGTCTTCGGCAGGTCCACGAACTCCGTGACGAACACCGGCTCCGCGGCCGCAGCGGCCTACCTCGAGGGCGCGATCTACGCGAACCCGGAGTTCATCCAGGTCCACCCCACCGCGATCCCGGGCGAGGACAAGCACCGCCTGATGTCCGAATCCGCACGAGGGGAGGGCGGGCGCGTGTGGGTTCCGAGGAAGAAGGGCGATCCCCGGCCCCCCGGGGAAGTCCCGGCGGCCGAGCGGCACTACTTCCTCGAGGAGAAGTATCCCCGCTACGGGAACCTCGTCCCGCGCGACATCGGCACGCGGGAGATCTACGACATCTGCGTGAACCAGGGGCTGGGAGTCGGCGGAGAGATGATGGTCTACCTCGACCTCACCCACATCCCGCGGGAAGAGCTGGACCGCAAGCTCGGAGGGATCCTGGAGATCTACGAGATCTTCGTGGGGGACGATCCGCGGGAGGTCCCCATGAAGATCTTCCCCGCCGTCCACTACTCCATGGGAGGGCTGTGGGTGGACTACGAGGCCACGCGCGACGGTCTCCCGGACCCATCGAGCCCGAGAAACCATGGGACGAACGTCCCGGGGCTCTACGCCGTCGGCGAGTGCGAGTACCAGTACCACGGAGCCAACCGTCTCGGAGCCAACGCGCTCCTGTCGTGCATCTACGCCGGGAAGATCGGCGCCCTCGCGGCCACCCGCTACGCCGCGAACCTCCGATCGTCGTCCGAGGGCGCCCCCTCCTCCCTCTACGAGTCGGAGAAGGCCCGGTGGACCGAGCGCTTCGCCGCCCTGTCCCGGATGGCCGGGCCCGAGAACCCGTATCGTCTCCACCAGGAGCTCGGCGAGCTCATGACCCGCGAGGTGACGATCGTGAGGGACAACCGGCGCCTGGAGGCGGCGGACGGCAAGCTCCAGGAGATGATGGAGCGCTGGGCGAGAATCGGTCTCACCGACGCAGGGGCTCACTTCAATTACCCGCTGGCGTTCGTCAACCAGCTCCGGAACATGCTGGAGCTGGCCCGGATCATCACCTTGGGCGCGCTCCAGCGGGACGAGAGCCGCGGCGCCCACTACAAGCCCGCGTTTCCCCGGCGGGACGACGACCACTGGCTGAAGACGACCCTGGCGCGCCGCGCCCTCGAGGGGCCGGTTTTGACGTACGAGAGCGTGGACACGTCGCTCGTCCGGCCGGTGGAGCGACGATACGACTGATCGGGGGAGGCGGATGGGCGAGAAGACGATCGAGATCAAGGTGCTGAGAAAGGACGCGCCCGATGCTCCCTCCCGGTGGGAGCGGTTCCGGATCCCGCACCGGCCCAAGTGGAACATCGTCTCCTGCCTCATGGAGATCCAGCGAAACCCCGTGAACGCGGCGGGATCGCCCACGGCCCCGGTGGTGTGGGACCAGAACTGCCTCGAGAACGTGTGCGGCTCGTGCACGATGCTCGTCAACGGCCGCGCGCGCCAGGCGTGCGCGACGCTCGTGGATTCCCTCGGGACCGCGATCGAGCTGCGCCCGCTGACGAAATTCCCCACGCTCCGCGATCTGGTGGTCGACCGGACGCCGATGTTCGACGCCCTCAAGAAGGTCAAGGCCTGGATCCCCGTGGACGGGACCCACGACCTGGGCCCCGGCCCGCTTCTCTCCGAGGAGGATCAGGCCCTGCGCTATGCCCTGAGCCAGTGCATGACCTGCGGGTGCTGCATGGAAGCCTGCCCGGAGTACAACTCCGGCTCCAAGTTTCTGGGGCCGGCCCCCATGGCCCAGAGCTATCTCTTCCTGATCCACCCGACCGGACGGCTGCACCAGACGGAGCTCCGGCGCATCGCGCTCGAGCCGGGCGGGATCAATGATTGCGGGAACGCGCAGAACTGCGTGCGCGTGTGCCCGAAGAAGGTGCCGCTCACGGAGGCGATCGCCGGGCTCTACCGGGAGACGACGATCCAGTGGTTTCGGGACCTGTTCTCCCGTCCGGACCGCTGACCGAGGAATCGCCATGGTCTACTTCTGCGTCGACTGCGAAGCGTCCGGCCCGGTCCCTCCTCTCTACAATCTCCTGTCGGTCGGGGTGTGCGTGGTTCGCCCGGGCGGCGGAGGCCATGCTCTCGGCGACGACCTCTATCTGGAGCTCAAGCCGATCTTCCCGGGGTTCGATCCGGAGGCGATGAAGGTGTGCGGGCTCGACCGCTCGCGACTCCTCGAGCAGGGGACGGAGCCCAGGGAGGCGATGGTCGCCCTCAGAGAATGGGTCCTCGGGCAGAACCGGCCCTCCCGGGAGCGTCCCGTGTTCGTGGGACACAATGCGGTGTTCGACTGGGCCTACATCGCGTACTACTGCGCCCACTTCGGGATCGAGAACCCGTTCGGGTACAAGGGAATCGACACGAAGAGCCTGGCGATGGGGCGCCTCGCCCTCTCCTGGAACGACACCTCCAAGGAGAATCTGGAGAGTCTCCTCCGGCTCCCGCCGCAGGACCCCGCCCAGGTCCACCGGGCCGACTACGACGCGAAATACCAGGCGCTGATCCTGAAGGCGCTCCTCGACCGGTAGTGTGTCCTGTGCGTGGAATGGATCGCGACGCTACATTGTCCCGCCGGTTTTTCTTGACACCTCGTGGACGCGGGGCTAGGCTGGCCGGCTTTTTCCCCCCCGGTCGGTGGAGCACGGCGGCATGACCTCGATCCTTCCTACCCGGCTCGACATCGCCCCCGACGTGTGGGTCGCGCCGGGCGCGATCCTCGTCGGAGAGGTGTCGATCGGCGCTCGCTCCTCGGTCTGGTACGGATGCGTGCTGAGGGGCGACCTCGAGCCGATCCGGATCGGCGAAGAGACGAACATCCAGGACCTCACCGTGATCCACGTCGACCACGGGATGCCCATCGAGATCGGCGACCGGGTCACGATCGGGCACCGGTGCGTCATTCACGGGTGCACCATCGCGGACGAGTCCCTCGTGGGGATGGGAGCGGTGCTCCTGAGCGGGTGTCGCATCGGGAAGGGGGCCCTCGTCGCGGCAGGCGCCCTGGTGCGCGAGGGTTTCCTCGTTCCCGATGGGACGGTGGCCGCCGGTGTTCCCGCGATCCTGCGGGGTCCCGTGCCGCCCGGGCTCAGGGAGCGGGCCCTCCGCGGGGTCGATACCTACGTGGAGTGCGCGGAGGGCTACCGGGAAGGGCGGCTCGGGGGCGGTCCGCACGGGTCGGCTCCGCCGATGCGCGGGGATCGCGAGACGGGGCGATGATCGACGCGAGGCAGCACGCGCTCTTCCAGGAGCTTCTGGGGTCCGCGCGAACCTTCGTGCTGACGACCCACATGAACCCCGACGGAGATGCGATCGGTACGGAGGTCGGGCTCGAGCGCTTCCTCCTCTCCCGCGGGGCCGAGGTTCGCGTGATCAACCACGACCCGACACCCCCGACCCTCAAGTTCCTCGAGCCGACAGAGAGCGGCGCGGAGGTGTACGAGGCGTTTCGGCACGACGCGGTCCTGAGCGGAGCGGACCTGCTCGTGCTTCTGGACAACTCCGCGCCGGACCGGCTGGGTCGCATGGAACGGGTGATGCGCCAGCTCGCGGCGAAGACTCTCTGCATCGACCACCACCCGACGCGCGGGACACCCTGGTCCCACAACATCCTGGACGAGGGGTCGTGCGCCACCGCCGCCATCGTCTACGAGCTCACCCAGGGCTGCGGCTGGACGCCGGACGGAATGGGAGCGCGGGCCCTCTACGTGGGCCTCGCCACCGACACCGGCTTCTTCCGCTTCAATTCCACCACCCCCAGAACCCACGAGATCGCGGCCGAGCTCCTGGAGCACGGCGTCGATCCGGCGCTCTGCTACCGGGAGATCTACGAGCGCAACTCGCCGGAGCACACGCGTCTGCTGGGCAGCGCCCTGGCGGGTCTCAAGCTTGACGCCGGGGGCAGGGTGGCGTCGATCCGGATCACCCGGGCGATGGTGGAGGCGTGCCACGCGGACGGCGTGGACGCTTCCGAGATGACGACGGCGCTCCTCGCCACCGACGGCGTGTGGATCGCCCTCCTCTTCCGCGAGATGGACGACGGTCGCATCAAGGTCTCGCTTCGCTCCAAGGGCGAGATCGACGTCCACCGCCTCGCCTCCGGATTCGGCGGAGGCGGGCACCGGAACGCCTCCGGAATCGTCGTCGCCGGCGCCATCGACCGGATCGAGGCCGAGGTGATCGCGCGGGCCGCCGAGCTCCTGGCGGGTACTCCCTAGCCTCTGCCGGCTTTGACAGCCTTTCGCGCGCTCCGCTATCCTCGGCTCGATGCGGAACGTGGGGGTCCTCCTCTGCGGGTGCGGCGTCTACGACGGCTCCGACGCGCAGGAAACCGTCCTCCTTCTCCTGGCGCTCGAGCGGAACCGCCTGCGTCCGATCCCGATCTCTCCCGACTTCGAGCAGCGGGACGTCGTGGACCATACGAGCGGCGACGCCGTCCCAGGCGCCGATTCCAGGCGCGTGATGATCGAGGCGGCGCGCCTCGCGAGAGGAGTGATCCGGCCGCTTGCCGAGGTCCCTCCCGAGACGATCGACGCGCTTGTCGTGCCGGGCGGGATGGGGGTGGTGAAGAACCTCTGCGTCGAGGGAGCGGGACCGCTCGGCGTGGGGGATCTCAGGCCCGAGATCGCCGTGTTCCTCGAGGAGCTTCGAGCGAGACGCGTTCCTCTGGCGTTCATCGGCCTCGCGCGGGTCCTCCTCGACCGCCTCGATCACGAGCCGCTTCCAAGCGCCGCGCTGTCGGTGGACGCCGAGGAGATCGTGGTGGACGAGGAGCGCCTCACGTTGTTCACCCCGGGTTTCATGGGCGGCGACTCGTTGAGCGCCGTGGCAGCGGGGATCGACCGCCTCGCGGAGGACCTCGCGCGGCGGCTCGGCGGGCCGTCGCTTCTTTCGATCCGCTCGCGGTGATGGAGGGGAGGGGCCGGTGAGGGTCCAGGTCAGGTTCTTCGCGTCGCTCGCGGATCGGGTGGGAGCGGATGTGGAGTCGGTCGACGTCCCCCCCGGGACCGACGTGGCAGGACTGTGGAGCGCGCTCCTCGGAAAGCACCCCGGCATCGGGGATCTTCGCTGGCGCCCGATGGCGGCCTGCGATCTCGTCTACGCGGAGTGGGATCAGAAGCTCGACGGCGTCGAGGAGGTCGCGTTCCTTCCTCCGGTGAGCGGAGGCTGACCTCATGGTGCGATTGCAAGCGGAGCCGATTCAGGTCGAGGACCTCGTGCGCGCGGCGGGCTCCCCCGGCGACGGCGCGATCGCAGTGTTCCTCGGGACCGTGCGAGACCAGAGCGCGGGGCGGAGGGTCCTCTACCTCGAGTACCAGGCCTACGCGCCCATGGCGGAATCCGAGATGGCCCGGATCGAGCGGGAGGCCATCGCCCGGTTCGGCGTGTCCCGCGTCGCCCTTGTCCACCGCACGGGGCGCCTCGAGATCGGCGAGGCTTCCGTCGGGATCGCGGTGGCGTCTCCTCACCGGGCGCAGGCACTCGAGGCGTGTCGGTGGGTCATCGACGAGTTGAAACGCTCGGTTCCGATCTGGAAGAAAGAGCACTTCGAGGACGGCTCGGTGTGGGTCGAGGAGGAAGAGCCGCGCGGCGAGGGCGGCGGCGACCCGCCCTGAGGAGGCCCGGTCGATCCCCCGGTCTTGGCCACGTCGGATTCGTCAGAGCTCAGGGCCCGGAGCAGTCAGCGCCTCCGGGCACGTCCTTGCCGATGACGTACCCGCCGGACTGGGCGGCGGTGAACGAGGCCGAATCGGTGCCGGTCGTGTTCCCGGCGTCGTCGATTTTCGGCCGGTCGAACGGGGACGGCGTCGCGTCGAAGCCGATGTCCGCCGACTTGATGAACGCGTCCAGCGCCTCGATGCAGCCGCTCGTGCCGATCTGCGAATGGCTCGTGCCGCACATACCCTCGCAGAACTCGACCCACGCCCCGATGCTCCTGCCCCGGTACTCGAAGTCCGAGCAGGAACCCGCACCCCCGAGGGCCGCGCTCGCGTTGAGGTTGAGCTTGGCTGTGGTGAGCTGCCTGACCAGTGCGACATAGGGCGGGTTGTCCTTCAGCTCGCGACCGAGGGAGCCCAGGCCCTCCATGATCGAGTCGCAGGAGCGCGCGGGACACGAAGGATTCGACCTGCCGTCGTCCGGGCCGTTGCAGCCCAAGGTCTCGCCGCACACCGTGACCGGAGCATAGTCGTTGACGATCCACGGATGGCTCCCCCAGAAGAGTGTCGTCTGGGTGAGGCATCGGCCGTCGCAGGCGTCCCCGACACCGTCCGCGTCACGGTCCTGCTGCATCGGATTGGAGACCGTCGGGCAGTTGTCCGAATCGTCGGCCACCGCGTCCGCGTCGCCATCGGGCTTGGCCCGAACGTCGATGGAGAACGAGTTGCCGGCGATGTCTCTCCACTCGATGCGCCACAGGAGGGCGGCACACGGGTCCTCCGGCGTTGTCGTCTCGAACAGGACGGTATCGGCGCTCGTCGTGGTGGCGAAGGCGATGACCGTGGGCAGCTCGTCGAGGTCGTCCGGATGGGAGAACCCGGTCACCGTGTCCTGCGTGACCGTCACCGCATCCGGCGGGTTGAGGATCCTGGCGCTGGCGAAGAACGCGAACCCGGGACCGTCGTTGACCAGATGGACCCTCCAGATGCCGCTGCCCGCCGTGACCTCGGTGCAACCCGAGACGAAGAGGTCGGGAACGAGCGCCAGACCCGCGCTGGGCACGACGTGCTCGACGAAGTTGGTGTCGATGCGGGTGGGCGGCACCGCGTCGGGGAAGAGGATCGTCCCGACGTTGCGCACCCGCGTGCCGGGCGGAGCGTCGCCCCGCACGTCCACCTGGAAGCTGACGGAGCGCGGATCGTGGGGCGGGACCACAGGGTCGACCCAGCGCACGAGGCGGGTCGCCGCGTCGTAGACCCCGCCGTCGTTGACCAGGATGGTGGCGTCGTCGAGGTCGAGGTCGAGGACATCGAGGATCAGGACGTCGTGCGCCTCCGCGTCTCCCACGTTCTCGTAATGGAGGATGTAGGTGATGGTCTGGCCGGCCCCGGTGTAGCCGTAGCCGTACAGGTTCACGCCCGGGATCGCGTCCTTGTAGTTGGGATCGCGTGGGGCGCAGCCGGGGACACCCAGGTTGCAGTCCTCCACGACGCTGAGGGTGTTGGCGGAGTGGGAGAGAGTGGCGGGGTCGCAGCAGAAGGCCGGCACGGTGCGATCACCGCACGTCCCGCCGGGCAGGGTACAGGCGTGGTTCTCGGCCGGGTTGCCACCCCCGCCCCCCGCCGCCCCCCCCGAGAGGCACGTGTCCGGAAACAGCCCCAACTCGACGAGCCCTTCCGACAGGCTGCCAAAAAAGCACCCCGGGTCGGCGCCAGGCAGCGGGGGGAGAGTGGGCCGGCAGCGACAGTTTGGGTCGGCGCAATCCGTTCGCCCGTCACAGTTGTTGTCCAGGCCGTCCCCGCAGATCTCCGCGTTTTCCGACATGGAGCGGTCATCGAAGTACACGACGGCGATGCCGTCGTTGTTCGTGAGGTCGGGATCGGGCGTGTCGGCCGTCGACAGGGCGACGTTGACGAGCGAGTAGCCGCAGCCGAACTCGCGGCGGTCGGCCGGCGTGGTGGCCAGGATCGTCACCGAGACCTCGCCGCTCACCTCCACGGTGGGCTCGTGCAGCCGCACCACCTCGGTGGTGGAATCGTAGATGGCGCCGCTCCCGGACGAGCTGTGATTATCGTAGATGCCCCGGGGCAGGAAGCTGACCGCCAGGACCTCGGAGGCGGGGTCGGGTCCGAGGTTCGTGACATCCAGCTGATACTCGAGGGCGACGTCGTTGACCAGGAAGCAGAGCCCCGCCATCCCCGCCACTCTGTCCTGAGAGCCGCTCTGGGGGCAGCGCGCCGAGGGCGGGTCCTGGTCCACGGACAGGTCGAGCTCCAGGTTCGCCCTCGTGTCGGGTGGCACGGAATCCGGGAGCGCGAAGCGCACCTCGGTCACCGTGAAGACGTGCCCGGACAAGCCGATATCGACCGCACCGATGTCACCCAGTCCGGAGGCCCCAAGAAAACCGTCGCAGAAGCCACAGCCCTGCGCCGTGAACGTCTCGCTCGTATCCCCCACGAAGGTTGCGCCCAGGCACCCATCCAGTCCAACACCGCTGAACCCGATCGCGGCAACGGGCGGATTGATGATCAGGGAGATCCCGGCCGCGCCGCCAAACCCCGAGGACATCAGGCCGTCCGACGAAAAGGCCAGCGCGTCGAGCGGCTGCCCGGAGTTGCTCTGGAAGAGAAACGTGACCCCGTTGCGCTCGAACTGGTAGGTGAGGTCGCTCGGGCTCAGCGGACCGTTGGTCAGCGCGTTGAGCGGCCGGTTGGCGCTGCGCAGGTCGATGGTGACGAAGTCCGCGCCGTCGAAGGGCGGCTCGTCGATGGCGCAGGCCACCTCGGCGCCCATCGGTGCAGTCGTGTTGACCTGTAGCGCGGGGGAAAGATTCTGCAACGTGACCGTGAATGGGTCGGCGAGGTCAATGGTGCCACCCACGGCCACGTCCCTCATGACAAAACGGCCATCCGCTCCACTCACCAGAGGATAGAAATAGCCATCTACGTCGGGATCGGATGTGATGGTGAGGCCGATGATGTCACCCGGCGAGACCGCCAGACCGGCGGGGTCGACAAACTCGATGACGGATTCCTCCGAACCTGTCAGAAAGCTCGGGCAAACACCACCGAGCCGCGCCTCCAGAATCGCCCTGGGGTCATGGACCGCTCCGGCCGCGACAGCTTGAACAGTCGTCGCTGAGGTCGCACGGAACAGTTTGAGTTGAATGCCAACCGGGAGGCCGCAACCCGTCACCAGGCTCCCCGCCAGAAACTGAGCCTTCCAACTCGTGATGATCCCCTCCTGAGAGGCGACATAGGGGGTCATGTAAGTATCGGCATTGTCCGGTGGCCCCCCTTGGGTGATGCTCGAGGCCACAGCAGCAGGCAACGATACCCCTAGCATCTCGTCGGCCCACGCCGTGCTGCCCGACGGCACCGCCAGCATCGTCGTGAGGAGCGCGATACCCATGCCGAGGCGGTTCTTGGGATTCATGCTGTCCTCCCGTTTCCCGGGCCCGCCAACGCTCCTTGGTACAATGCCTGTACGGGCCCCACTCGGGAGGACGTGGCGCAAATGGACCGCAAAAGGGATCACGGCCCCGGCGGGGAGTCTCGGGACGCCAGAGACTCCAGCGGAGAGGTGACCCAGATCCTGGCCGATCTGCGCCATGGAGATGGGAGCGCCCGCGAGCGGCTGGTGGCCTTGGTCTACGCCGACCTCCGGAAGCTGGCGGCGATGCATCTGCGCCGCGAGCGCAGGGAGCACACCTTGCAGCCCACGGCCCTGGTCCACGAGGCGTTCTTGCGGTTGTTCGGAAGCGCGGGAGCCGCCTGGGAGAACCGCGCGCACTTCTTCGGGGCGGCCGGCGAGGCGATGCGGAGGATTCTCGTGGACGTTGCCCGGCGGCGGAAGGCGGTGAAGCGCGGCGGCGGGGAGGCGCCCGACGCGCCGGTTCAGGCGCGCGACGCCGAGGAACCCATGACGACCATCCTGGCCGTGGACCAGGCGCTGGAGCGCCTCGGGGTCGAAGACGACCGCAAGCGCCGGCTGGTGGAGCTACGGTTCTTCGCCGGGCTCACGCTGGAGGAGGCCGCCGAGACCCTGGGGATTTCGCAGGTGACGGCGAAGCGCGACTGGGCCTTCGCCAAGGCCTGGCTCCAGCGCGAGCTGGGGCCCGCCCGCGCGACCGAGGAGGGGATCGATGAGCGTCCTCGAGATTGAGGAGATCTTTCACGCCGCGCTCACCCTCCCGCCGGGGGCCCGCGGGGCGTTCCTGCGCGGAGCATGCGGCGGCGATTCCCAGGCGGTCGCGCGCCTTCAGTCCCTGCTCGATTCCTACGACGGCTCCGGGGATTTTCTCGAGACGCCCGCCGTCGAGCTCATCTTCCCCGCTGCACGACAGGTCGACATCCAGGCGCGGATCGACACCCGCATCGGGAACTATCGGATCGTGCGGCTCATCGCGGCCGGAGGCATGGGGATCGTCTACGAAGCCCGGCAGGCGGCCCCGCGGCGCACCGTGGCGCTCAAGCTCCTGCGGCGGGGCCTCCATTCCGCCAGCGCCGTCCAGAGGTTCCGGCGCGAGTCCGAGCTCCTCGGCCGGCTACGCCACGTCGGGATCGCGCAGGTCTTCGAGGCCGGTGTCCAAGAGGAGGAGGGTTGGTCGACCCCGTTCTTCGCCATGGAGTACCTCCCGGGCGCGGTCCCGGTCACGAGCTTTGCGGATGCCGGCTCGCTCGGCCTCGAGGGCCGACTCGAGCTCCTGTGCAAGGTGTGCGACGCCGTGCAGTACTGTCACGAGCAGGGCGTGATCCATCGCGACCTGAAGCCGGCCAACATCCTCGTCACCCCCGAGGGCCAGCCCAAGGTCATCGACTTCGGCGTCGCGCAGGCGCAGGCGAACCCCTCGACGTGGCACACCACCGGGAATCCCCTGATCGGGAGCCTCCCGTACATGAGCCCGGAGCAGGCCGGCGGAGCCGAGGAAGGCGTCGATTCTCAGACGGACGTGTACGCGCTCGGAGTGATCGCGTACGAGCTGCTCTGCGGGCGCATGCCGCACGATCTCGCCGACGTCCCGCCTCTGGAGGCCGTGAGGGTCATCCGCGACGAGGACCCTCCCCCCCTGGCCACCTTCGACCGGCGCTTCTGTGGCGACCTCGAGACCATCGTCACGACCGCGATGGCCAAGGAGAAGGCCCGCCGCTACCCCTCGGCCGCCGCGCTCGCCGCCGATCTCCGACGCCACCTGCGGGACGAGCCGATCCAGGCGCGCAAGGCCGGGACGTGGTACCAACTGCGCAAGCTGGCTCGCCGGAACCGGGCGCTGACGGCGGGGGTCGCCGTCGCTTTCGCTGGTCTGCTTGCCGGCGGGATCGGCGCGACGTTGCAGGCGATCTCCGCCAGGAAGGAGAGCGACCGCGCGGAGCGGGCCCTGGCCGAGAGCCGGCGGGTCACGGACTTCGTGCAGTCGATCCTCATGCAGGCCAATCCCAAGGTCCACGGCCGAGATCTCTCGGTCCGCGACGCCCTGGATCGTGCGGCCCGGCGGGTCGATGCGGAACTCGCAGGCGATGCCCGTGCACGCGCGCTGATCCACAGGACGATCGCCGAGGCCTACTGGGCCATCGGAGATCTCGCGGCGGCGGAGCGGCACTTCCAGGCGTCCTTGGCTTCATGGGCCGGTGCGGCTCCGGGCGCCGACGAGGAGGTTCATTGCACCGCCGCCCAGCTCGCGAGGCTCCGGCTGTTCGCGGGAGACTTTCGAGGCGCGGAGGAGACCGTGGTCGGCCTGGAGGAGCAGTACCGCCACAGCCACCACGCCGGTCATCCGTTCCTGGCCGACCTCGACGACCTGAAGGCGCAGCTGGCCCATGCCCGCGGCGAGATCGAGGCGTCCATCGGATTCGCGCGGCGCGCATTGGCGGCGCGCCGGAGCGCCCTGGACGACTCCAGCCCCGCGGTGGCGGAATCGCTGGTGCGCCTCGCCACCGCGCTGGATGTTGCGGGCGATCTCGACGAGGCGATCGCCCTCTCCCGCGAAGCGTTGTCCGTTCGCCGCGCGGCGCTCGGGGCCCACAACAACGACGCGATCTGGGAGATGAACCATCTGGCGTTCTTCCTGGGGCGGCGCGCCCGGCCGGAGGATCTCCGCGAAGCGGAGTCGCTCCTCCGGGCGGCGATCGTCGCGCACGCAGAGGCGGTGGGTGAGGAGAGCCTCGATGTTGCGACCACGATGAGCGAGCTCGGGGGCAATCTCCTCGCCCAGGGGCGAGGCGACGAGGCCCGCGAGCTGGTCTTCCGCGCCCTGGCGGCCAAGCAGGCGCTCCTCGGCGAGGACCATCTCGAGGTCGCACAGACGCTGCAGGCCATCGGACTGCTGCACATGGGTCTCGGCCGACCCGGTGAGGCGGTACCGCTCTTCGAGCGAGCCGCCGCGATCCGCGTCCGGCGGCTCGGAAGTGCCCATCCCGATACGCTGTGTTCGACGGAGCGTCTCACCGCGGCGCGGGAGCTCGCGCGCAAGGGGTCCGGCGCGGCAGAGCACCGATGACGTCGGTCGGCAAGGAGAAGAGCAGGACGGGCAATGGCGCCTGGCTCGTGGTCGCGTTTCTCACCGCGATTCCGATCACCGCCGCACTTCACCACGCCGTCTTCTATCGTCCGACCTGCATCCTCAGACCGTTCGGCCCCGACTACCACGCGGAGGTCGTCCTGAGGTGGATCCGCAACGACCCATCGCCTGCGCTTGCGGTTCTCGCCGCGGCCGCGGTGTGGGCGGCCGGATTGCGTGTCCCTCGACTGAGAGTCTGGGCCGCGGCTTTCCTGCTCGCGTTCGCGCCTCTGAGTATCTGGATCTGGGACGTTCCCTTCACGGGGCGCGTCGTTCACCGGCTCTTTCATGACGGCAGGGTGCCGCTGCACACGCGCCACCTCTATCTCGCGGGAGTTGCCGTCTGGTATCCGGCGGTGATCCTGCTGCGGAGGATGCGGAGGACCGGGAGTCGGGGGACTCACGCCAGATCCAGCCCCGCATAACGCTCGAAATGGCCGAAGTCGTGATCGCGCGTGATGAGCGGCATGCGGTGATCGATGCAGCTCTGCGAGATCAGGGTGTCCGCGAGCCGAGCGCGCAGCCCGCGAGAGAGGATCTTGGCTCGCGTCGCCGCGGCTCGCTGCCAGAAGCCTGGCCGCAACTCCGAGACGGGCAGGTCCCGGAGCCATCCCGCGACGCGCGGATCGAGCTTCGGATCGCTCAGGATCTCCACCACAACGACCGGAGGAAGAACCGCCTGGTTCGACTCGAGGGCGCGGTCGACAGCATCGACGTCGCGCCCAGGCTCGCCTCGAAGGAATGCCACGAGCGAGCTCGTATCCAGCGCAACCACCCTAGCGGTCCTGGCGAAGCGCCTCGAGATCGATCGAGACCGAGACCCGACCCCGGAGCTTGCGAAGCTCCTTGTAGGCCCGGCTGGCCGCGACGAGCTGCAGCCCACGCCGGACCGTCTCGGTGATCCCCTCTCCCGTCGTCTTGCGGGCCTTGTCGAGCAGGTCGCCGGAGACGTGCACCGTGATCTTGCGCAGCGCCTTCACGACGGGAATCTACCGTAAGGTGTGCCGTAAGTCAATATGGTATCCGGGTCATCCCTATGCGAGATCGAGATCCTCGAGATCGTCCTCGTCCATCCCCAGGTAGTGACCCAGCTCGTGGTACACGGTGATGGCGATCTCCCGCCGGAGCTCGGCGAGGTCCCGGGTGTGCCGCTCCAGATTCCTCTGGAACAGGAGGATGCGCGGGGGAAGCTGGGGAACGGTGTCGAGAGAGGACCTCTCCGGGAGGGAGAGGCCGACGAAGAGCCCCAGGAGCTCCGGGTCGAGAGGCGGGTTCTCCTCCCGCAGGATCTCCTCGGAGGGAAGTTCCTCGACGGTGACCGCGACCTCGGACAGAGGTCGCCGGAAACGCGCCGGCAGGAGATCGCCGGCACGCACCACCTCGGCTTCGAACTCCGCGCGAGCGATCCGCACGGGCGCGGAGAACCGCTCTGGATCGATCTCCGCGGCTTTCGCGAAGTGCTCGTCCGCTTCCGCGAATCGACCCAGCCGCTCCAGGGCGAGGGCGTGGACCGCGTGGGCGTCGGGCATGGCGCGGTCGGAATCGACGGCGCGGCTCGACTGGACGAGGGCGTCGTCGAAGCGGCAGGCGCGGAACAAGGCGAAGGCCAGGTTCGCCCGGAACTCCGCGTCGTCCGGGTCCGCTTCCACCGCGCGGGAGAGCAGGTCGGCGGCCTCGTCGGGCCGGTCGATCTCCATCAGGGCGAGACCTCCCAAGAAGAGGAGGACGGGATCGTCCTCGATCTGTCCTTCGAGCGCCCGGTGGACGAGGTCGAGCGCGGCCCTCGGATCTCCACGATCGAGTGCGTCGTAGATGGCCTCGACGATCTGTTCGTCGTGGGGATCCTGCATGGAGAGGGGTTACGGAGCCTGGATGAGGTGCCGGAGATGGCCGAGCGCGCGCTGCTCGATCTGGCGGACGCGCTCGCGGCTGATCCCCAGCCTGTGGCCGATCTCGCGCAGGGTGAGGGGGGGAGACCCGTGGAGACCGTATCGCAGCGCGAGCACCGCGCGCTCCCGGAGGGCGAGCCGGGCGACGAGCCGTCGGATCCTCCCGACCTGGTCGCTCGAGAGCAAGCTCGCCGTGGGGCCGGCGTTCGATTCGGCGGCGAGGATGTCGCGGAGAGGCTTTTCGCCCTCCAGGCTCGTGGGCTTGTCGAGGGAGACGGCCTGACGGCCGATGCTCAGCAGCCGGCTGATCTCCGCCACGGAAAGCCCGGTCATCAGGGCGATCTCCTCCGGAAAAGGCTCGCGACCGCGACGCAGGCGCAGGACGGCCCGGGCGTCGTGAATCGTCCGGAGCTGCTCCTGCCGGTAGCGAGGGAGTCGGACGGGGCCGGACTGTTCCTCGATGGCGCTCAGGATCGCCTTGCGGATCCACCAGTCGGCGTAGGTCACGAACTTGACGTTTCGGGCCGGGTCGAACCGGATCGCCGCCTCGACGAGCCCGAGGTTTCCCGCCGCGAGCAGCTCCTCGAACGGCAACCCGCAGCCGATGTACCGTCGCGCGACCGACGGGACGTAGGCCAGGGCCTCGTGAATCCAGGCGGTGACCGGCGGACGCACGGCCGCACGCTTCGCGGACTCCACGTCCGCTGCGGATGCCGGAACCTGCTGGTTTTCAGTCCCCAGCACGACGCCTGGGGATGTCAGAGCCGCCTCGCTCAGGCCGAGCGGGAACTGTGCGGACTCTTCCAAAACGGCCACCCCGTCTCGTTTTTGACGTCTGAACGGCGAGGACTCATGATCTCCTGGGTGCCTTGAGTCCAGTGCAACCCTTTGATATGGTACACGGGCCCAGTCGGTACCCAGTTTTCTGACTCATCACACGAGCATCGTGAGTCGGGTCTGCTTTCCGGCTCTTTCCCGTCCGCCGGCCACTCCGGAGAAAAAACGCATGGCTCACAAGACCCGAGACGACGTCCGCAACCTCGCCATCATCGCCCACGTGGATCACGGCAAGACCACGCTCGTGGACGCAATGCTCTGGCAGAGCGGGATCTTCCGCGAGAACGAGTACGTGGTGGAGCGCGTCATGGATTCCATCGATCTCGAGCGGGAGAAGGGGATCACGATCATGGCGAAGAACACCTCGATCGTGTACCGCGGGACCCGGGTCAACATCGTGGACACGCCCGGTCACGCGGACTTCGGCGGTGAGGTGGAGCGAACGCTCAAGATGGTGGACGGGGTGATGCTGCTGGTGGACGCATCCGAGGGCCCCCTGCCGCAGACCCGGTTCGTTCTCCGCAAGGCCCTCGAGAGCGAGCTTCAGCCCATCGTCGTCATCAACAAGATCGACCGTGCCGACGCGCGTCCGAAGGAGGTGCTGAACGAGGTCTACGACCTGTTCATCGACCTGGATGCGACGGAGAGCCAGCTGGAGTTCCCGGTGCTGTACTGCAACGCCCGCAGGGGGATCTGCCGTCGTACGGCGGACGGTCCGGACGAATCGCTCGGACCGCTGTTCGACGAGATCCTGCGCACCGTGCCGGCTCCCTCGTACGATCCGGAGGGAGTGCTCCAGCTCCTGGTGACAACCCTCGACTACGACGACTACGTCGGCCGGCTCGCCATCGGGCGGATCTTCCACGGAACGCTCGCGCGCGGTCAGGAGGTCGGTCACTGCCGCGTGGACGGCACACTCGCGCGGGCCCGGGTGTCCGGGCTCTACGGCTACGAGGGGCTCCGGAGGATCGAGACCGCCCAAGCGGGCCCCGGGGACATCGTGGCGGTCAGCGGGCTCGAGTCGGTGAGCATCGGCGACACCGTCTCCGACCCGGAGGCCCCCCGCGCCCTGCCACCGATCCGGGTGGACGAGCCGACGATCGCCATGGTCTTGTCGGTGAACGACTCTCCCTTCGCCGGGCTCGAGGGCCAGCACGTGACCTCGCGCAAGCTGCGGGAGAGGCTCTGGAAGGAGATCCTCACGAACGTATCGATCCGCGTCCTCGAGACCGACTCGCCGGACGCGTTCCAGGTGTCGGGCCGCGGCGAGTTGCAGCTCGCGATCCTCATCGAGATGATGCGGCGGGAGGGGCACGAGATGTCGGTGAGCAAGCCCGAGATCCTCACGCGGGAGATCGACTCCCGGCCCCACGAGCCCATCGAGGTCCTGGTCGTGGACTGTCCCGAGCCCTATATCGGCGTCGTCACGCAGAAGGCCGGCACGCGCAAGGGCAGGCTCACGAAGATGGTGAACCACGGGACCGGACGCGTCCGGATGGAGTTTCGCATCCCCTCCCGCGGGCTCATCGGATTCCGGACGGAGTTCCTGACCGACACCCGCGGGACCGGGATCATGAACCATATCTTCGACGGCTACGTCCCGTGGCAGGGGGACATCCCGCACCGGGCCACCGGGGCGCTCGTGGCCGACCGGTCGGGACGCACCACCGCGTACGCCATCGAGCACCTTCAGGACCGCGGCACGATCTTCATCGCGCCCGGGGACCAGGTCTACGAGGGGATGATCGTCGGGGAGAACTCCCGGGGCGAAGACATGGACGTGAACATCACCAAGGAGAAAAAGCTCACCAACATGCGGTCGTCGACCTCCGAGCAGACGGTGCGCCTCATTCCACCCCGGACCATGAGCCTCGAGCAGGCCCTGGAGTTCATCCGGGACGACGAGCTCGTGGAGGTGACGCCCAAGGCGTTCCGGTTCCGGAAGAAAGAGCTCCGGGCGAGCCGGCGCAAGCGCGGCCAGAGCTCGTCTTCTTGACCCTCTTTCCGCGCGGGTGGTAGATTCCCCACAGTCGGAACATGGAGAAGATGGAGGAGGCGGGCGTGGACCGTGAGCTCGAGATCGTGTGCTTCACGCTGGGCCCCTTCGAGGAGAACGCGTACCTGCTCGTGGGCCCGTCCGGGCGGCGCGCCCTCCTGGTGGATCCGGGTCTCGAGAGCGAGGGGATCCTGGGGACCATCGAGAAAAGAGGCCTCGTGCTCGAGCTCATCCTGAATACCCATGGCCACCTGGACCACGCGGCTGGAAACCGGTTCTTCAAGGAGCGAACCGGGGCGCATCTCGCCATCCACCCCGCGGACGCCCCCTACCTGGAGCGGCTCGACGCGCAGGCGGCCGCGTTCGGGCTCCACGCGGAGAACTCTCCTCCGCCGGATCTGGAGCTCCGCGAAGGCACCCCGCTCCCCTTCGACGGACTCCTGTTCTCCGTGCTGCACACCCCGGGACACACTCCCGGCGGAGTCTGCCTGGGGCTTCCGGGTCGTCTCTTCGTCGGTGACACTCTGTTTCGAGGCTCGGTGGGGCGAACCGACCTCCCGGGCGGCTCCTGGGACGATCTCTTGAGGTCGATCCGGACCAAGCTCTTCACCCTCCCCGGGGCCACCGTCTGCCATCCCGGACATGGCCCCGAGACCACCCTCGCCGAGGAGCGGCTCCACAATCCGTTCGTCTCGGACGGGGCCTCTCTCGCTTCGGAGGCGGGACCGTGACCGCGGGGCTTGTGACGGGGCTCGCCGTCCTCGCGGCCCTTGCCGCGGGGATCGCTTGCGGCTTCTGGTTCAACAACCGCCTGGCGGCCAAGAGCCTCGACGCCGCGCGCCGCAGGGCGCAATCGATTCTCGCCGAGGCGGCCAAGGATGCGGAGAAGGCCAAGCGCTCGGCGCTCCTCGAGGCGCGGGAGGAGATCTTCGCCCAGAGGAACAAGGCCGAGCAGGACTCCCGCTCGCGCAAGGGACAGCTCTTGAAGCGCGAGCGGGATCAGAAAGCCCAGCAGGAGCGTCTCCGCGGGCAGGAGACCGAGCTGATCCGCCAGAAGGACTCTCTGCGGGACACCGAGACGGCGCTCGCCGCGCGGGAAGCGGAGGTCGCCGTGGCGCGCGAGGAGGTCTCGCGGCTCGTCGAGGAGGAGAGACAGAGCATCGAGCGGATCTCGGGGATGACGCGAGAGGAGGCGCGCCGGCAGCTCCTGACCAACCTGCGCGCCGAGACCCGCTACGAGGCCGCGGCCATGATCAAGGAGATCAAGGACGAGGCCCAGAAGAACGCCGAGGCTGAGGCCACGAAGATCATCTCCCTCGCCATCGAGCGCGCCGCTTCGGATCTGAGCGCGGAGCGCACCGTCTCCACGCTGCAGCTTCCCAACGGGAAGGAGATCAAGGGACGGATCATCGGCCACGAGGGAAAGAACATCCGCGCGTTCGAGAAGGCCACCGGAATCCAGCTGCTTCTCGACGAGACGGGAGAGAACGTCACCTTCTCCGGCTACAACCCCGTGCGGAGGGAGGTCGCCCGGAGGGTTCTCGAGGCGCTGGTCAAGGACGGGAACATCCACCCGAAGCGGATCGAGGACCTGGTGCGGCGTCACCGGCGCCGTCTCGAGGACGAGATGCGCCGGGCCGGTGAGCAGACCCTGAAGGAGCTCGGGATCAAGGGGATGCACTCGGAGCTGGTCAAGCTCGTGGGAAGGCTCAAGTACCGGAGCTCCTACGGACAGAACGTTCTGCTGCACTCCAAGGAGGTGTCGATCCTCACGGGGATCATGGCGGCGGAGCTGCGGCTGGACGAGAAGCTGGCGCGCCGCTCCGGCTTGCTTCACGACATCGGCAAGGCGATCGACTACGAGCGGGAGGGAACCCATCCGGAGATCGGCGCGGAGTTCGCGACGCGCTATGGCGAGAGCGAGATCGTGATCAACGCCATCGCCTCGCACCACGAGGACTGCGAGGCGATCTCGCCGATCTCGGTGCTCGTCGCGGCGGCCGACGCGCTCTCCGGAGCCCGCCCCGGCGCGCGGCGGAAGAGCATCGCGGAGTACATCAAGCGCATCGAGCAGCTCGAAGGGCTCGCCAACTCCATGGACGGGGTGGAACAGTCCTACGCCATCCAGGCCGGCCGCGAGATCCGGGTCATCGCGAAATCGAGCGTGGTGGACGACGCCCGGGTGGATCTTCTGGCCTCGGACCTGGCCGCGCGGATCCAGGCCGAGATGGACTATCCCGGCAAGATCAAGGTGACCGTGATCCGGGAGATGCGGGCGGTCGAATACGCCCGCTGACGATGGCGGGCAAGGGAGAGGAAGCCGGCGGAGCCAGTCTCGAGGATTCCTTCGCCTACTGCGCGGGGGTGGCCCGGGGGCACTACGAGAACTTCCCCGTCGGATCCCGGCTCGCCCCGCGGGCCCTTCGACCCCACGTCCACAGCATCTACGCCTTCGCCCGCGCCGCCGACGATTTCGCCGACGAGGCCTCCCACGAGGGTCGACGTCTCGATCTCCTCGACCGGTGGGAAGAGCGCCTCGACCGTTGCCTCCGCGGCGAGGCGGACCACCCGGTATTCGTGGCCCTGGAAGAGACGGTGCGGCGGTTCCGGCTTCCCGACCGGCTCCTGCGCGACCTCCTGGATGCGTTTCGCCAGGACTGCCGGGTTCGGCGCTACCGGAGCTTCGAGGATCTTCTCGACTATTGCCGCCGATCGGCGAACCCGGTGGGGCGCCTCGTCCTGCACCTCTACGGGTACCAGGACCAGGAGCGGGCACGGCTGTCGGACCATGTATGCACCGCGCTCCAGCTCACGAATTTCTGGCAGGACGTCGGGAACGATCTCGACCGGGACCGCATCTACCTTCCCGCCCAGGACCGGGAGCGCCATGGCGTGACAGAGGACGATCTGAAGGCGCGCCGCCAGCACGCGGGGCTGCGCTCCCTCGTCGCCGAGATGTGTGGCCGGACGCGGCGCCTCTACGAGGAGGGGCGTCCTCTCCTCGGGCTCGTCGGCCCACGACTCGGTCTCGAGCTCGCCGCCGTGTGGTACGGGGGGAGGCGGGTTCTCTCGAAGATCGAGGCGGCGCCGGGCGATGTGCTCCGTGGGAGGAGAGTGCTCACGCGGCTCGACCGCGCGGCGATCCTGACGCGGGCGGTCCTCGCGGTCGCCACGAGAGCGGCGTCGTGACGGGGGCCGGGGACGCTCGGCGCGCCTCCCCGAAGAGCAGTTTCTTCGAGGCCTTTCGCTTCCTCCCCGTGGATCGACGCCGGGCCATGGAGACGGTCTACGATTTCTGCCGGCGCGCCGACGACGCCGTCGACGAGGCGAGCGATCCCTTCGCCGCGCGCGCCGCGCTTAGGGAGATGGCGAGCGAGCTCGATGGCGCGTTCAGCGTGGCCTCGGAACGTCGCGCTCCGTCCAGGCTGAGCGCTGCGGTGTCGAGCTTCGGTCTCCCCAGGGCTCCCTTCGACCTGCTTCTCGAGGGGATGCACTGGGACCTCGAGGGACGGCGCTACGCGACACGGGCGGAACTCTGCGAGTACTGTCGACGGGTGGCCTCGAGCGTCGGAGTGCTGTGTGTGAGGATCTTCGGCTGCAGCGATCCGGCGTGCGACCGTTACGCCGAGGAGCTGGGTGTCGCCCTCCAGTGGACGAACATCCTCCGGGATCTCGGAAGCGACCTGAAGCGTGGCCGGCTGTACCTTCCCGCCGAATCCCTTCGGAGTCATTCCCTCGATCCCGAGGATCTGGAGGTCGCCGGGGAAGGGGCGCTGGGCCGGATCGATGCCCTCATCCGATCGGAAGCGGAGTACGCCCGGTCGCGCTTTCGGGAGGCCGACCGTCTCCTGCCTCGCGCGGAGACGCACCGCGTCCTGGCCGGCCGGATCATGGGAGCGATCTACCAGACCCTCCTCGGGAAGATCGAGAAGGCCGGTGCCCAGGTGCTCGAGCGCCGGGTTGCGGTGTCGAGGGTCGGCCGGATCTTCGTGGCGCTTCGTCTCTTCCTGGGCGACCGGCTCGTCCGCGGCGCAGGGGAGTCCCGTTGATCCCCGACGCGGTCGTGATCGGCGGAGGATGCGCGGGTCTGGCGGCCGCCACGGCTCTCGCGGAGGTGGGCGCCGCGGTTCAGGTCCTCGAGGCGAGGGCGCTCGCGGGCGGAAGGTCCTACTCCCGCATCGATCCCGCGACGGGAGAGGTGGAGGACAACGGGCAGCACATCCTGATGCGCTGCTACGACGAGTTCCTCGCATTCGCCCGCAGAACCGGGGGGATCGCCGAGATCGAGTTCCAGGAGCGTCTCGAGGTGGTTCTTCTCGAGCCCGGAGGCTTGGCCACACGGTTTCGCCCCGGCTCCCTTCCGCCTCCCCTGGATCTCCTCTGGGGGCTCCTCTGCGTGCGGGGCTTCCCGCTCCGGGATCTCGCGGCCGCATCCGGGCTCGTCGCGGAAGTGCGCGCCGGCGGCGATCTCGACGCGACCACGGTGCGCGAGTGGCTCCTGCGGCACCGCCAGTCCGAGCGTGCGCAGCGCGTATTCTGGACCCCCCTCGTGCTCGCGACCCTGAATCTCGATCCGGATCATGCCTCTGCCGGGCCGTTCGCGGAGGTGCTGCGGCGCGCTCTCCTCTCCGGTCGCTCCGGCGCACCCATCGGGTTCGCACGGCGGGGCCTGGGCTCCCTCGTGGTGGATCCTGCGGTCGACTATCTCCGCGGGCGGGGCGGGAGCGTCGTCGCCCGCTCCCCCGTGACGGGGCTCGAGATCGACTCCGCCGGACGTTTCGTGGCGGCGCGGCTTCGCGACGGCTCGCGTCGCGCCGCGGGAAGCGCGGTTGTCGCGGTCCCGCACCGGGAGGCGGCCGAGATTCTCCCTTCCGGCGTCACGCGCTTCGGCCCCGAAGAGGCGGCCAGCCTGGGCGCGTCCTCCATCGTCGGCGTCCACGTCTGGTTCGACCGCGCCGTCGCCGACCACGCGCTTGCCGGCCTCCTCGGCTCGCCGATTCACTGGATCTTCGACCGCAGCCGCGTGGGCGGATCCCGACCTCCCGGCTATCTCGCGCTCGTGACGAGCGCGGCGGACGATCTGGTCCGCATGGACCGCGGGGAGATCGGCCAGCGCGCCGTCGCGGAGGTCCGACGCTTCCTCCCGCGGGCGCGAGATGCTCGGGTCCTCAAGGTTCGCGTCCTCAAGGAGCGACGGGCCACGCCCCGGTTCGACGTGGGGACCGAGCGGCTGCGGCCGGGGCCGAAGACCGCGTGCCCGAACCTCGTCCTCGCGGGAGACTGGACCGACACCGGGCTGCCGGCGACGCTCGAGGGCGCGGCGGCCTCGGGGCACCGGGCGGCCGAGCTGCTCGGCGCGCCCGGCGCCGGATGATAGGATGCTCGGCCGACGGATCGGGTCTCGACGCTCCGACGCATGCGAACCTCTGATTCACTCCACTACGCTCTTCTGGGAACGGCGGTGGGCACCGCCGCGTTCCACACTCTGATCCCCGACCACTGGCTCCCGTTCGTCCTCATCGGACGCGCTCGGGGCTGGACGCTCCGGAGGACCGCCGCGGTGTCTGCGGGGTCCGCGCTGATCCACACGGTGCTCTCCACGGCACTGGGTGCTCTGGCCCTGGGGCTCGGTCTCGAGACCGCCCGTGCGCTGGGCCACCGGCTGGGGGAGGCGAGCGCGCTCCTGCTCCTGGTGTTCGGTCTCGTGTACGCCGCCTGGGCGTGGAGCAAGGGAGGGCACTTCCACCCGGGAGGGCGGCGGCTGCATGGAGCAGAGGAGCCTGCCGTGTGCATGGGGGAGGAAGGGGACTCGGGAACCGACCACTTCCACTACCACGCGGACGTGGGCTTGATCCGGGATTCGAACCGGCGAAGCGACTTCTACCTGGCCGTGATCATCGGGCTCAATCCCTGCATCCTCGTGCTGCCGATCTTTCTCGCGACGGCCGAGCAAGGTCCCTGGGTGGTGGCGACGATGGCGGGAGCCTACACCCTCACGACGGTCGTGCTCATGGTCGGTCTTTCGGTCGCGGGGATCGCGGGAGCACGGAGTCTCCGGATCGGGGTGGCTTCGCGGAATCTGGAAGCCGCGAGTGGCGTGCTCATCGCGCTCCTCGGTGCCTGGTTCTGGCTGTTCGAGTAACCGGTCCTATCTGCGCGTCGACGCCTCCCCCCGCCCCACGCGCCGGATCACCGCGAGGACCGTTTGATCGTCCCGCGGCGCCTCGATCCCCGAGAAGGTGCGCACCGATTGAAAGACCGCCTCCACGAGCGTCCGAGCCGTGGGAAGTCCGCGCCTCAAGATCTCGATGAGCCGATCCACCCCGAACGCCTCTCCCGCCGGGTTCTCCGCCTCGGTGATCCCGTCGGTATAGGCGAGGAACACGGCCCCGGGCGACAGGTGGACGTAGCCGCGCTCGTAGAGGGCGTCCGGGTCGGGACCGAGGACGAGCCCGCCGTGGCGGAGCTCCTGCCTGGCTCCGTTCATCCACAGCAACGGGGGCGGATGTCCCGCGTTGCAGTAGACGAGATTCCCGTTGGGCTCGATCTCGCCGTAGAAGAGCGAGATGAACTTCGAGGCGAGGGCAGACCGGCTGATCACCCGGTTGAGCTTCTCGATGGTAGAGGTGATGCGGAACCGTTCCTCGACCCCCATGCGCAGTCCGACGATGACGTCTCGGGCCTGGAGCGCCGCCGGCAGGCCGTGGCCCGAGGAGTCGGCGACGGCGATCCCGAGACAGCGCTCGGAAACACCGATGAAGTCGTACAGGTCGCCTCCGACCTCTTCGGCGGGAACGCTCGCGCCCCAGAGGTCGAAGTCCCAGAAGCGCGGCGCCGCCTTGGGAAGCAGGGAGAGCTGGATCTCGCGGGCCTGGGCGACCCGGTCCTCCAGCTCCATCTGCCGCAGCTTGAGGTTGACCACGTGACCGATCGTTTTCAAGGCGTACTTGATGCGCTCGGGGTCCGTGCCGCGCTTCAAGCTGAAGGCGATGATCTGCCGGCGCCCTTCGCCGATCCCGATCGCCGCGAAGGTCTTGACGCCCAGGGCCCGCTCGATGCCCTGGTCGACGCCGGGGTCGCGGATGTCGTGGAATACATACCCTCTCTCCAGGAGCTCCCGGATCGGCGCATAGGAGGCGGGGATCCTGAACCCCTGGAGTTTCCGGTTGCCCGGAACCTGGATCTCAAGGACGTAGTGGGCGCCGCGGCGCCGATAGAGTCGGCCTCCCACGACCCCGAGCTCCTCACGGAAATCGTCCACCAGACGCCGGAGGATCGCGGACAGGGTCTCGATGGTGTCCTCGGAGCGTTCGAGGGTGGCGAGGGTCTTCTCGAGCTTGCGGAAGAGGTTCTTGTAGTCGACGAGATGGGGGAGGGCCAAACGCGATCGCTCCGGGCGCCGCATGCTAGCAAAGCTGATCCAAGGCGGCCACATGCCCTCCCTCCTGTGGTAGATTCGCGGTGGGGCGACTGGCGCGGCGCCAATCCGGCGCGACGGGGCTGACCCGGCGCGTCAGCTTGACGTCAAAACTCTGGCAGCGCTCGCGCCGGTGCTCAGGGGCCGGCGGAGAAAGCTGCAAAAGGGGACTGCTTTTCCCTGGTGCGCTCCTTGGCACCAGGATTGCTCTTCTGGAGTGGTGAGACATGACCTCCTCCTGGTCACTGTCCGACCCCCTCCGGGCCTGATGGTCATGCCCCCCCGCAGGCCCGGGGGGTTTGTTTTTTGATCCTCCCATGAGTTCTCCCCGGATCCCCGATTCCTGGCACAGCCTCACGGACGAGCTCTTGGCCTCGAGCCGTGGGGAGGGAGTCCTCGAGGTTCAGGGAGACAGCATGCGTCCCACGATTCTCCCGGGCCGATCCGTGAGGGTGACGTTCTGCGCGGGCCCGATTCGACTGGGAGACCTCGTCGTGTTCCGGCAGGCGGACTACCTGGCGGTGCATCGCTTCCTCGGCCGCACCCGCGATCCGGCAGGCGTGAGCCGCCTGAGGACGCGAGGCGACGGAGCCCAGAAGCTCGATCCCGCCGTTGAGCCGGCGAGGATCGTGGGTCGCGTGCTCGCGCTCGAACGACCCGACGGATGGTGGAGCGTCGATGGGGCGGTCGCAAGAAGCTACGCGATCGCCATCGCCCTGCACGACCTGTTCTGGGCGGTCGTGGGGTCGTGGGCCGCTCGGCTCGACCGGGCGCTCGGGACGGGGTGGGGTCGGCGCGTCGGTCGGATGGATCGAGGGCTCCTCTCCTTCGCGGACACCGTGGGTTTTCGCGCGCTTCACGCGCGGGTGGCGCCGCCGCCGGCTGATATACTGGGGCCCGAATGATCAACGCAATCCTCACGAAGATCATCGGCTCGAAGAACGAGCGGACCCTCAAGAAGCTTTGGCCGCGGGTCGCGCAGATCGGCGCGCTCGAGCCAGCGACGAAAGAGCTTCCCGACGTCGATCTCCGCGGCAAGAAGGACGAATTCCGGGAGAAGCTCGCGCGGGGCGCGACGCTCGACGATCTCCTCCCCGAGGCGTTCGCCGTCGTGCGCGAGGCCGGGCGTCGGGTCCTCGAAATGCGCCACTTCGACGTCCAGCTCCTGGGCGGGATGGTCCTCCACGACGGGAAGATCGCGGAGATGAAGACCGGCGAGGGCAAGACCCTCGTCGCGACTCTGGCGGCGTACCTGAACGCGCTCGAGGGCAAGGGAGTCCACGTGGTCACCGTGAACGACTACCTGGCCCGCCGCGACTCGGAATGGATGGGGAGGCTCTACCGGTTCCTGGGCATGAGCGTGGGGGTGATCCAGCACGACCTGGACGACCGGCAGAGGCAGGCGGCCTACGCCGCGGACATCACCTACGGGACCAACAACGAGTTCGGCTTCGACTACCTCCGGGACAACATGAAGTTCTCGCTGGAAAGCATGGTCCAGCGCGGGCGCCGCTTCGCCATCGTGGACGAGGTGGACTCGATCCTCATCGACGAGGCGCGAACTCCCCTGATCATCAGCGGACCCGCCGAGGAGTCCACCGACAAGTACTACCGGATCGACAAGATCATCCCCAAGCTCCAGAAGGGCGCGGTGATCCAGGGGGGGGACGAGCACGAGCAGCAGCACACCGGTGACTACGTCCTGGACGAGAAGGCCAAGACCGTGACCCTCACCGAGGGCGGGGTGGAGCACTGCGAGAAGCTCCTGGCCGTCGACAACCTCTACGACCCGGCCCACATGGAGACGCTCCACCACATCCAGCAGGGCCTTAAGGCACACGTCCTCTTCAGGCGGGACGTGGACTACATGGTGAAGGACGGCCAGGTGGTGATCGTCGACGAGTTCACGGGGCGGCTGATGCCGGGGAGGCGCTGGAGCGACGGACTGCACCAGGCGGTCGAGGCGAAGGAAGGGGTGAAGATCGAGCGAGAGAACCAGACGCTCGCCACGATCACCTTCCAGAACTACTTCCGCATGTACGGAAAGCTCGCGGGGATGACGGGAACGGCCGACACGGAGGCCGTGGAGTTCGACAAGATCTACAACCTGGAAGTCGTGGTCATGCCTCCGAACCGATCGCTGATCCGTCTGGAGCACCCGGACGTGGTCTACAGGACCGAGGAGGAGAAGTGGGCCGCGGTCGTGGAGGAGATCGGGGAGAGCCAGAAGCGGGGCCAGCCCGTTCTGGTGGGGACCGTGTCCATCGAGAAGTCGGAGACGCTGTCGACCATGCTCCGCCGGAAGGGGATCAAGCACGTGGTCCTGAACGCGAAGTACCACGAGATGGAGGCGGAGATCGTCGCGCAGGCGGGGCGGATCGCCTCGGTGACCATCGCGACCAACATGGCCGGGCGGGGAACCGACATCCTCCTGGGGGGGAATCCGGAGTTCCTGGCCCGCCAGCAGCTCGTCCAGGCCGGGACGAAGCCCGGCGAGACCCCCCAGGCCGAATGGGACGCCGCGTTCGAGCGGGCGCTCGTCGGGACACGCGAGGCCTGCCGGGCGGAGCACGAGCAGGTGGTCGGCCTGGGAGGACTCCACATCATCGGCACCGAGCGCCACGAGGCCCGTCGCATCGACAACCAGCTGCGAGGCCGCGCGGGTCGTCAGGGTGACCCTGGGTCCTCGCGCTTCTTCCTCTCGCTCGACGACGACCTGATGCGGATCTTCGGGGGCGACCGGCTCAAGGGGGCGATGCAGAGGCTGGGGATGGAGGAGGGAGTTCCCATCGAGTCCCGCATGGTGTCTCGCTCCATCGAGCGGGCTCAGAAGCAGGTGGAGCAGCGGAACTTCGAGGTGCGCAAGCACCTGCTGGAATACGACGACGTCAACAACAAGCAGCGGACCGAGATCTACGCGCTGCGTCTCGAGCTTTTCGAAGGGAAGGAGCAGAAGGAGTACATCCTCGGGAAGGGGCAGGAGATCCTGGATGTCGTGACGACGGAGTGTGTCGGGGAGCACGAGGATCCCGCCGACTGGAACGTGGAGGGGTTCCGACAGCAGGTGCACCACTACTTCGGGATCGATCCCGAGCGCGAGGGAATCGACCTCCGGTCCCTTCCCCGCGGCGCGGTGGTGGAGACGACGTGGAAATTGCTCGAGGCGCGCTACCTGTCCAAGGAAGCAAAGGTCGGTCCGGACCTCATGCGCCACACCGAGCGACACATCCTGCTCCAGATCATCGACGCGGCATGGAAGGACCATCTCCTCGCCATGGACCATCTCAAGGACGGGATCGGGCTTCGCGCGTACGGGCAGCGCGACCCGCTGGTGGAATACAAGAGGGAGTCGTTCGACATGTTCTCGGCGATGAAGGAGCGGATCGAGAACGACGCGATCCGCTTCCTGTTTCTCCTGGAGCCGATGACCGAGGACGAGCGGCGCCACGAAGAAGAGCGCAGGCGCCGCGAGCAGGAGGCCGTCTTCGTCGCGGCGTCCCGGTCGGCTGCGGGCGTGAGCTCTCGCGGAGGAGTGGCCACGGTGACGCGCAAGGTCGCGAAGGTCGGACGCAACGACCCTTGCCCCTGCGGCTCGGGCAAGAAGTACAAGAGGTGTCACGGCACCGAAGAGGCGTAGCCGCGCGTCATCGACGAGCGATCCGCCATGGCGGCCGCTGGCGATCCCCAGGCGTACTTCCGCTTCAAGGCCGCCCGGGCGATGGGCGACGCGGCGCGATCGTCGGGAGCCGAGATCGCCGGGGCCGCCGGCGCCGGAATGGGGCTCGGGGTGGGTGCGGGGTTCGGGATGATGCTTCCTGGCATGATCGCCCAGGCGACCCGCAGCCGCGACCGCGGCACCGGTCGCGGCTGCCGAGGCGGCTTCGCCCTCCTGCGCCTCCTGCGGGGCGCTCTCGGCTCCCGGCGCCGGCTTCTGCGCCGGGTGCGGCGCGCGCCTGCGGGCCGGAACCTGCGGCTCGCGCGGTGTCGGAACTCCCGGGGGGCGTGCTTCTGCCCTGGTTGCGGCGCGAAGCAGTGAAGGAAGAGCGAGGGATGGGAAGGGCACGGGTTTTCGTCTAGAATGCCCCGATGCTCGAGCCTTCTCCGCGGGAAGCGCTGACCTTCGACGATGTCCTTCTGGTCCCGGCCCACTCCTCGGTGCTGCCCGGCGACGTCGACACCAAGAGCCGACTGACCCGCGGCGTGTCGCTCGAGATCCCGCTGGTGTCGGCGGCCATGGATACGGTCACCGAGTCCCACCTCGCCATCGCCATGGCGCAGGAGGGCGGGATCGGGATCGTCCACAAGAACTTCACCATCGACGCCCAGGCCCACGAGGTGGACAAGGTCAAGCGCTCGGAGTCCGGCATGATCGTGGATCCGATCACGATGACGCCGGAGCGGAAGATCTTCGAGGCGCTGGAGCTGATGAGCCGATACAGGATCTCGGGCGTCCCCGTCACGGACGAAAAGGGGCGGCTCGTGGGGATCCTGACGAACCGCGACCTTCGCTTCTGCACCGCCACCGAGCAGCCGATCCGCGAGCTCATGACCTCAGAGGGGCTCATCACGGTCCCGGCCGGCACCACGCTCGAGCAGGCGAAAGAGCTCCTCCACAAGCACCGGATCGAGAAGCTCCCGGTCGTGGATTCCCAGTTCCGCGTCGTCGGGCTCATCACCGTCAAGGACATCCAGAAGCGGATCAGGTACCCGCACGCCAGCAAGGACGACCTGGGGCGCTTGCGGGTGGGAGCGGCTCTGGGGATCTCGAAGGACACGCCCGAGCGCGCCGCCGCCCTCGTGGAAGCGGGTGCGGATGTCCTGGCCGTCGACACCGCCCACGGCCACAGCGCGAACGTCCTGGCGACCGTCGCCGCGCTCCGCGAGAAGTTCCCGTCGGTCCAGCTCATGGCCGGAAACGTGGCGACGCGCGAGGGGACCCAGGCGCTGATCGATCGGGGCGTGGACGCGGTGAAGGTCGGAGTGGGGCCGGGCAGCATCTGCACGACGCGGATCGTCACGGGCGCGGGGGTCCCCCAGATGACCGCCATCGCCGAGGCATACGTCGTGTGCCGGGATGCCGACATCCCCCTGATCGCCGACGGCGGAGTCAAGTACTCGGGCGACATCACGAAGGCGCTCGCCGCGGGCGCGTCGTCCGTGATGATCGGGAGCCTGTTCGCCGGCACCGAGGAATCGCCGGGCGAGATCGTCCTGTACCAGGGGAGGACATTCAAGGAGTACCGGGGAATGGGCTCCATCGCCGCCATGAAGCGCGGCTCCGGGGACCGCTACTTCCAGGACGAGGTCGAGGAAGGGAAGCTCGTTCCCGAGGGGATCGAGGGCAGGGTCCCCTACAAGGGTCCCCTCGCGGCGATGGTGTCTCAGCTCGTCGGTGGCCTTCGGGCCGGCATGGGCTACGTCGGCTGTCGCGACATCGACACGCTTCGACGCGAGGCGCGCTTCGTCCGGATCACCTCCGCGGGGCTCCGCGAATCGCACGCCCACGACGTGATCGTGACCAAGGAGGCGCCGAACTACCGGCTGGATTGAACGGGGACCTTCCTCGTTTTCGTCTGCACCTCTCGTGGCCTACGCGTCTCCGAGCCTTCGCGCGGGCGCTCTGATGTCCGGCACGATCTCGACCCGCCGGGACCCCTCCCCCAGATCGTGGAAGCGAACCGTGAGCGCGCCCCGCCGAAGGTAGGGTGGGAGCTTCTCCCCCCATTCCACGACCACGACGCCTCCCGCGGTCACGATCTCCTCGATCCCCAGGGTCCCGACCTCGTCCGAGATGTCGTTCACGCGGTACAGGTCGACGTGGAACATGACGAGACGGCCGCCGCGGTACTCGTGGACGAGAGTGAACGACGGGGACGAGACATCCTCCGGAGCCACCCCCAGCCCGGAGGCGATCCCGCGGGCGAAGACGGTCTTGCCGAGCCCCAGATCGCCCTCGAGCAGCACGATCTCGCCCCCCTTCAGGCCACGCGCGAGCGCGCGTCCGAGATCGAGCGTCTCCTCCTCGCTCAGGGTGAACACGGTTCGCGGTCCGGGTCCCCCCTCGGGCCTGCCGGCGAGTGCGAGTTTCTTCGCTTTCCCCTGCCGAGGGACGCGACGCCTGGTGTCTACCACGGCGCGGTCTCCGCGGGCGCTTGGAGCGCCTGGAACGCGGCCGGGAGGCACGCGATGACGTCGCCCGCTTTCATCCCCTCGACTCCGTGCGCTTCCGCCACGCGGTCCCCCGCATCGCCGTGCACGAATGCGCCGAGCCGAGCCGCGTCCTTCGCGAGAAGCCCCCGGGCGAGAAGCGCTCCGATCATCCCCGTGAGCACGTCCCCCATCCCTGCCGTCGCCATCCCGGGGTTTCCCGTGGAATTGATCGAGACCCTGAGATCGGGAGAGGTCACGACCGTGCGATGCCCTTTCAGAACGACGACGGCTCCGCTCTCGCGAGCCAGGCGTCGCGCCGCCCCGACCCTGTCCGCCTGGACCGTCGAGGTCTCTTCGCGGAGCAATCGCGCGGCCTCTCCCGTGTGGGGTGTCAGGACGAGAGGCTTCCGGGATCCGTCCCGGATGCGGGCGAGTCCATCGCTGACCGCGGCGACGGCGTTGAGCCCGTCCGCGTCGAGCACGGCCGGGACGGTGCGGCCCGCCGCGATGGCAAGCGCCGCGGACAGGGTTTCAGGTTCCCTTCCGAGGCCCGGTCCCACGGCCAAGGCGGTTTTCCCGTGGAGCAGGCCGAGCGTCGCGGCGGAGGCATGCTCGGCAATTGCGCCCGACGAGTTCTCGGGAAGCAGTTCGGTCATGACCTCCGCCTCCCGGGCGGCCAGCGCCTTCTGGGCGGACAGGACGGTCGCGACGGTCACGAGCCCCGCCCCGGTCCGGAGAGCGGCGCGAGCCAGGAGGACCGCGGCGCCGCTCTTGTTCCGTGAGCCGGCCACGGCCAGGAGGTGGCCGTAGGTTCCCTTGTGCGTGTCCGGGCGGCGACGTGGGAGGAGGCCGTGGACGGCGGCACGGTCGGTCCATTCCAGGTCGGGCTGCGAGGCGGTGATCGACTCCTGGGGGATGCCGATCGGGATCACGATCCAGGACCCCGCGTGCTCCGACGAGGGTCCCAGAACGAGGCAGAGCTTGGGCCGGCACAGGGTGTAGGTACGTGCGGCCCGCACTGCGGCCCCTTCGACTGAAGTCGTGTCCGCATCGAGCCCCGAGGGAAGATCGACGGCCAGGACGCGAGCCTTCGAGACGTTCACGTCCTCCACGGCCTTCGCCAGGAATCCGCGTGCGCCGCCGTGCGCGCCGGTTCCGAGGAGGGCGTCCACGACGAGCCCATGGGCTTCAAGAAAAGGAGCCACGCGGCCCCACGACGGGGCGTCGGGCGCCTCGTGGACGGTGAGACCGCTCCCGAGCGCTGCCCTGTGGCTGACCGCAGCATCTCCCTCGAGGTCCTTGCCACTCGCCAGGAGGACGACCGTCGGCTTCAGGCCCGCCCGCGCGAGGTGGCGCGCCGCGACGAGCCCGTCTCCGCCGTTGTTTCCCTTCCCGCACAGCACCAGGATCCCGAGCGAGGAGGCCCCCGGGTGCTCGCGGAGCACGGCCTCCGCCACGCCGCGGCCGGCGGATTCCATGAGGAGAAGACTCGGGATCCGGAGCGTCTCGATGGCGTGGCGGTCCGCCCGCTGCATCTGCTGGCCTGTGAGGATCTCCATCGTGGACTCCCGTCGCCCCGCGCCGCCCAAGGGCGCGGGGAAGATAGTCCCGCGCGGGGAGAAGGGTCAAGGCGGACGAGAGGCCTCTGATAGAATCGGCGCGATCGAGGAATCACCCGCATGTCGTTGCGTTTTCTGACCGCAGGCGAGTCGCACGGACCCGCGCTCACCGTGATCGTCGAGGGGGTTCCCGCGGGCGTCCCGATTTCGAGAGACGCGGTGGACCGAGACCTGAGGCGGCGCATGGGCGGGTACGGCCGCGGCGGGCGGATGAGGATCGAGAAGGACGGGGTCGAGATCCTCGGAGGGGTTCGCTTCGGGCTCACCCTCGGCTCCCCGGTCGCCCTGGCGATCCACAACAAGGATTTCGCCAACTGGGCGGAGGCCATGGCGCCCGAGGGACCTCGCCCGCCGCGCGAGCTGTCGCGCGAGGTGACGCGGCCCCGTCCCGGGCACGCCGATCTGGCCGGCGCGCTGAAATACGGCACCCACGACGCCCGGGACATCCTGGAACGTGCGAGCGCGCGGGAGACCGCGGCCCGGACGGCAGCCGGCGCCGTGGCGCGCTGTATTCTGGGCGAGGCCGGGATCGAGGTGACGAGCCGCACGGTCGCGGTCGGGCGAGCGGCGGCTCCGGAACTCGCCGAGGGAGAGTTCGGCGCGCTCCTCGACCTTCCCGAGGACGCTCCGATGCGCTGCGTCGACCCGAGGACGTGCGACGAGATGATTCGCGCCGTCGACGAGGCTCGCGCCGCCGGAGATTCCATCGGAGGGGTGTTCGAGGTTCTCGCCCGAGGAGTTCCACCGGGCCTGGGCTCTCACGCGCACTGGGATCGGCGCCTCGACGGAAGGCTCGGCGGCGCGATCCTCTCGATCCAGGCCGTGAAGGGAGTCGCCATCGGGGAGGGGATCGAATCCGCCACGCGCCGCGGGAGCGAGCAGCATGATGCGATCCAGTACGAGCCCGACCGGGGGTTCATCCGGCCCACGAACCGCGCGGGAGGGATCGAGGGCGGGATCGCGAACGGCGAGATGATCCGCGTTCGCGGAATCCTGAAGCCTCTCGCGACTCTGGCCCGCCCGCTTCCGTCGGTGGACCTGGTCGACAAGTCCGCCGTCGAGGCAGCCGTCGAGCGCACGGACACGATTCCGATCGTCGCGGCGGGAGTCGTGGGGGAGGCGATGATCTGCCTGGTTCTCGCCGACGAGCTGCTCCGCAAGTTCGGAGGGGACCACATCCGCGAGACGCTCGGCAACCTCGGAGCGTATCGGGATGCGTTGCGGGCGTTTTGAGGAGGGCGAGAGAAACTGCCCCACTCTTGACTCCGGGACTTTTCGGAGCCAAGGTGAAGGCAGCAACCGGGGTTCTGTACCGGTCAGGAGGGTCGCGCGGGCGCTGCTCGCTCTCCCCGGCCGGACGCTCCCCGGGCACGGGTAAAGACTTCAGCGGTGGGCAAACAGATACCCGACGCGTGGGGTGGCCCGTGCGGGCTCCGCGCGGCGGGCAACGGGTGGGAAGAACCGGCCACGAGGACCGGTTCCCGAACATCGAGGTCGGGTCGCATTCCACCCGGGAAGAGCGAGCAGCGTCCGCGTTCCAAGTCTGACGACTCCCTTTTCGAGGTCCGAGGGCCGGCTCCGGCCCTGTCCTTCCAGTGTCCCCTGGTGCCTACGGCCGGGACGCTACCCCAGGGGAATGGGGGATGTCAAGATGGAACTGCAAGATTTAGGGACTCCATGAAAGGGTGACCCAAGATATGGGGGTATCAGATGAGACAGCCGAGCTCGTCATCGAGGGGCTGGCCTCCGGGGGTCGGGGAGTGGCCCGGCAGGATGGGCTCGTCTGGCTCGTCGACGGGGCGGTTCCGGGGGACCGGGTACTGGCCGTTGCCCGGTTGCGCCGTCCGCGGCTTGTCGAGGGCAGGGTCCTTCGCCTGATCGAGCCTGCCCCCGTGAGGCGGGCTTCCCCCTGCCCGATCCAGGGCCGCTGCGGGGGCTGTCCGTGGATGGTCCTCCCCGAGGCAGAGCAGCGCGGCTGGAAGCGGAGAATCGTCGTGGACGCGCTCGAGCGGGTCGGTGGGCTCCTGGGGGTGAGCGTCCTGGAGCCGATCGCCTCGCCCCGCTCGCTGGGCTACAGGAACAAGGTCGAGCTCTCTTTCGGTCGGACGGAGGACGGCCGTAGAGTCCTGGGCTATCACGGGTCGGATCCGTCCGGGGATCTCGTGGACGTGGAGCGCTGCCTCCTCCAGGACGATGGGGCGAACACGATCCTCGATCTCGCCCGCTCGTTCTTTCTCGATGGGCCGGGCGCCGAGGCTCGCGTGCTCTTCGACCCGGGGCATCCGATGCGGCTCGTGCTCCGGCGCTCCGAGCTGAGCGGCTCCCTCCTCGCGGCGTTTCGCGGACCTGGCGGGCCGTTTCCCGAGATCGAGGAGTTCGCGCGGATCGCCCGGGAGCGGAGCCCCGGCCTTGCCTCGATCGTTCGCATCGTGGGTGAGGAGGGGAGAAGAGGCGGCGCCAGGACGATCGCGGCTGCGGGAGAGGCGTGGATGGAGGAGAGACTGGGGGGGATCGTCTTCCGCCTGCCCGCGACTTCTTTCCTCCAGGTGAATCCGGGCGCGGCCGAGCTGCTCTGCTCCTTGATCGCCGACCTCGCGGGCCCGGTCCAGGAGGTCGACGTGCTGGAGCTCTACGGCGGCGTCGGCGCTTTCTCCCTGACCCTCGCGCGACGCGGGGCGAGGGCGGAGGTCTGCGAGACCGACCGCGAGGCCGTGGAGTGCGGGAGGCGAGCGGCCCGCGAGCACGGCGACCTCCCCGTGCGCTACGTGCGGTCCGACGTCGGTCGCTTCCTGCACGCGAGAGGCGGTCACGGGAGGCCAGGACTCGTGATCGCCGATCCGCCGCGACGAGGCCTGGGGAAAGGAGTGGCGGAGGGGATCGCCGCTCTTCGTCCGGGCCGCATCCTCCTCGTCTCCTGCGACCCGGCGACCCTGGCCCGGGACGCGAGGGGGCTCGTCGCGCGCGGCTACGCGGTGCGCCAGGTGGTTCCGGTGGACATGTTCCCGCAGACGCCCCACGTCGAGGCGGTCATGCTGCTGGAGCGGCGAGCTTGACGCTGTCCGCTGCCTGGCCGAGACTGGCGCGCAGACGGAGCTTGGGGAAGCTTGGACGAGCAACGACGGGATCCTGAGCCGGCCTTTGGAGGCGCGCTCGAGCCTGAACCGCCGGAGTCGGTGCTGTGGCTTGCCTACCTGGTCTTCCGGCCTACCAAGTTCTTCCAGTACTACGTCGTGCGCTCCGTGCCGGCCCTCACCGCGCTGTGCGCCTGGGCCTACGGGATCAGCGCCGTCGTCGACCGCATCGAGACACGCGTCATGACGAACCGGCTCACCGGCCGTCCCTCGCCCTTCGATGCTCTCCTCGCGGACTGGCGCTTGTACTGGGGCGTCTGCGTCGTCGGCGGAGTCGTTTCCGGCTTCCTCTACTACCACCTCGGTGGCTGGTGGTTCCGCAAGCGCCTCGGATTCAGCGGAGCGAAGGACGCCGAGCGCGGATTGGCCCGCCGGGTCTACCTCTTCGCCGCCCAGGCCTATACCGTCCCTTTCATCGTCTACTCGGGTTGGCAAACACTGCACTACGCGACACCACGGACAGCGCACGACGGGAACGACTGGGGGGGCCTGGTGGTCCTGGGCTTCCTGTTCTGGTCGATCTATGTCCAGTACCTGGGTGTGCGCACGGTGTTCCCCGTGCGCCCCGGGGCTGCGCGAGTCTGGTTCCTGATCCTGCCCTCGGCGCTGTATTCCCTGTTGTTGGCCGGGGTCATGGCACTGGTCCTCGGCGGCGTGGCGGGGAGGCTCGACGTGCCCGACCTCACGCGACCGGTGACGATCGAGCGCGAGGCATTCAGCCTGCGCCACCCCGCGAATTGGCAACTCGACCTCGATGACCCGGACTACGACCCGGACCACGACTTCGAGCTGCAGCCCCAGTTCGCCGACGCCGCGGTTCACTTCTGGATCTTCCACGCGCCCATCGATCCAGAGGCGGAGGTCGCCACGACCGCCGACAATCTGGCACGGGTCTACGAGTTGGTCGACCGGCGCAAGCTCCATGCTTGGGGCCGCTTCCGCGGCGCGGGCTGGCGCCTGGAGGCACGGGCCGAGGGCGGGCGCATCGTGATGAGCTCGTTCTGCGCCGCGCTTCCGGGCGGGGGTTTCGAGATCCTGGAGGTCACCGACGAGCGTTTCTCGAGCACGCTCGAGCCCGGTTTCCAGCTGATCCGCGAGAGCTTCGAATGGAAGCGGGAGGCGCCATCCGCCGCTCCCGAGCCGTGACGCGGCGGCGGTTCTCGTCGTCCAGACCTACGGCAGCGGCCCCCCCGCCACCGCGGCGAGAAGGCTCTCGGTCACGAGGGTCCGGTTCAGGTTGAACCGGAGCTCGCCCCGCAGGCGCTCGATGCTCCGCACCAGTCCCGACGCGCGGGTGGAGCCGAGCGAGATCCCGAGGGAGAGGAGCCGGGGGCCCAGGTCGGGGTGCACCAGCATGGCCCCGGTGCCGGCGGCATGAGCGACGGCCGCATCGCGAAGGAGCGTCTCCATGAGATCGAGCCCCTCGAGCAGGGACTCCTCGTGGGCTCCCGCGATCATCGCCGCCGAGCTCGCGAGATCCGCAATGGCGCGCGGGCCCGCCGCGAGGCCCAGGAGCGTCTCCAGGATCTCCTCGCGTCTCCTGCTGAGCCCATCGGGGTCGAGCGTCAGCGCCCTTCCTTGCCTGCCGGCGGCCAGCGCGGCCCGCGTGAGCGATTCCTCGCGACCCAAGCCGCGGGCCTCGAGGCGTGCGGCGAGGTCGCTCGCGGCCATGGGAGCGAAGCGGACGGCGAGGCAGCGGGACCGCACGGTCGGAAGGAGGAGATGAGGCCTCGAGGCCACGAGGATCAGGATGGCCCGACCGGGAGGCTCCTCCAGGGTCTTCAGGAGGGCGTTCTGGGCGTGGTGATTCATGCGGTCGGCGGGATTGATGGTGAAGATCCGGAATCGCCCCTCGCGCGGCGCGTAGGCGGCGTGGGTCGCGAGGTCCCGGATCTGGGGGACCACGATGAACGGGCGCAGGTCGGCGCTTCTCGAGGTGTCGTCCTCGCCGTCGTCCTCGTCGCCGTCGTCGTCGGCAATCTCTCGGGACGCGGCCTTCTTCGGGAGCCGCTCGACGAGCAGAACGTCCGGATGGTTCCCGTGGGCGATCTTCCGGCACGCGGCGCAATCATCGCAGGGTCTGTCGGTCGGTGGTTCCCGCTCGCACAGTACCGCTTTGGCGAGGATCTCGGCCGCCGTCGATTTCCCGACCCCCTCGGGACCCTGGAAGAGCAGCGCGTGCGGGAGCCTTCCCGATTCGAGCATGCGTCCTAGGAGCGCAGCGGGGGCCTCGTGGCCCAGGAGATCCTCGAGCTTCACGCGGGTTCCCTCCGCGTCCGGGAGCGGGACGTGAGAGCTCGCGGGAGAAGGTCGGCGAGGTTGCAGAGGACGCGCTCTTCGATCTCGCCTGGAGATCCCTGGGGGTCGACGACGCGGAAACGCACCGGATCGGCGGCGGCAAGGCGGAGATACCCGGCCCGCACCCTCAGGTGAAACGCGAGCGTCTCGTGCTCCATGCGCCCCTCCGAGCGCCCCGTGCCCTTCCGCCGGTTTCTCCGCCGGGCGCGTCTGAGGCCGGAAGCGGGGTCGTGATCCAGGAGGATGGTGCGGTCCGGGCGCAGATCGAGCGGTGCGGCGCGGTGGAGCGCGAGGATCCGCTCGATGTCCAGCCCTCGGCCGAACCCCTGGTAGGCCAGGGTGGCGTCGAGGTAGCGGTCGCACAGCACGACAGCCCCGCGCAGGAGCGCCGGGGCGATCACCTCCCGGATGTGCTGCGCCCGATCGGCCGCATAGAGGAGCATCTCGGCCTCGGGGGAGAGCGCTGCCGCGTCGCGGTCCAGCAGGATCCGACGGAGATGCCTCCCCGTGGCGGTCCCCCCCGGCTCCCGTGTCGCCACCGCCTCGACCCCCGCCGCCCGGAGCCGGCGTGCGAGGCGCGCCAGCTGTGTCGTCTTCCCGGAGCCTTCCACGCCCTCGAACGTGACGAAAACACCGCGTTTGCGGGCGGGCCGGCGTTTGGCGGCTGCGCTCATCGCGACCTGAGCTCGAGGTTGTGGAAGAAGGCGACGGCGGCGGCCCGATCCCGCGCGATCTGATCCGAAAGCTCCGAGGGGCCGGCAAAGCGCTGTTCATCGCGGATCCGGGCCAGGAACAAGACCTCGGCCCGCTCGCCGTACAGATCGTCCTCGAAGTCGATCAGGTGGGTCTCGACCGACAGCGCCGAGCCGTCGAAGGTCGGCCGGAGCCCGACGTTCGTCACCGATGGCACGCGCAGCGCGAGGACGCTCGTCTCGGTGACGTAGACGCCGGGGCGCGGGAGGAGCTCGTTCTCGAAACCGAGGTTGGCGGTGGGGAACTGCAGGCTCTTGCCTCTTCCCGCGCCGCGAACGATCAGACCCGTGACCGCGAAGGGCCGGCCCAGCATGAGACGCGCGCGCTCCACGTCCCCACCTTCCACGAGGGAGCGGATCGCGGACGATGACACGACCGCTCCGTCGACGGTCACCGGGGGCACGCCGACCACCTCGATTCCCGCCGTGGCGCCGATCCGCTTGAGGAATGTCAGATCGCCCGCGCGGCCCCGGCCGAAGCGGAAGCTCTCCCCGACGTGGACCGCGGCGAGAGGAAGGCGGGTGCCGAGGGTTCGGAGGAAGAACTCCTCTCCGTCGAGCGCGGCCATCTCGGGCCCGAACGCGAGGATGAGGACGGCTTCCAGCCCGGTAGCCTCCAGGGCAAGGAGCTTCTGTCGCCGTGTCATGAGCAGGCGTGGCCGCCGCTCCGGATCGACCACGGACAGCGGGTGCGGCTCGAACGTGACCAGGACGGACAGAGTGCCACGCCGTCTCGCGGCGGAAACGGTGGCCTCGAGGATCGCCCCGTGCCCCCGGTGCACGCCATCGAAGTTCCCGACGGTGGCGACCACCGGAGAGACGTCCGCGGGAACGCGCTCGATCCCGTTCCAGACGATCATGCGTGCCCCAGGAAGCCAGGGGCGATACGCAGGGCCACCTGGAGAGCCAGGTTCGCGTACACGCCCGCGGCCAGGTCGTCCGCCATGATCCCCCAGGCGCCCGGGAGCGACTCCAGGCGCCGAGCGGGATAGGGCTTCCAGACGTCGAAGATGCGGAACAGGAAAAAGCCGAGCACGATCGTCGCCGTCGTCGGAGGAACGAGGAGGAGGCTGAGCATCTGGCCCGCGATCTCGTCCACCACGATCGGCCGGGGGTCGCGGGCTCCGAATCGGAGCGCAGCGTGCCCCGAGACCCAGAACCCGATCGCGGTCACGACCGCGAATCCGGCGAGGGAAGCCCAGGCTCCACCCGCGGTGGCGAGACCTAGGGACAGCAGCGCTCCTGGCACGGAGCCGACCGTCCCGGGAGCCACGGGAGCGTGTCCGATGCCGAACCCGGTGGCGAGCAGGACCTTCAGTCGACCGACGCGATCCGGCGGGCGTCCGCCGTCTGCGGTCACGCGAGGACCCTCCCGACGAGGTCGTACCCGGCGACGTCCGTGATCTCGACACGCACGAACTCCCCCGGCGCCGCGGTCCCCTCGTTGATGAGGATCCCCCCGTCGACGTCCCGTGCCTGGGTGCTCATCCTCCCGGCGAGCAGATGCTCCGTCTCGGGATGAGCCCCCTCCACGAGGACCTCCACGACGCGTCCGATCATGCCCGCGCCGTGCTCCCGGGCGATGCGCTGCTGGGCCTCCATGAGACGGCTTCGGCGCTCTTCCTTGACCTCGGGCGCGACGTCGTCGGCGAGCGTGCCCGCCGACGTTCCCTCCTCGTGGGAGTAGGGGAACACGCCGAGGTGCTGGAACCTCTCCTCCTCGACGAAGCGGAGAAGGGTGTCGAACTCCTCGTCGGTTTCGCCGGGAAACCCGACGATGAGCGTGGTGCGCAGAGCGACGTCGGGGATCGCCGACCGGAAGCGATCCAGAAGCTCGTGATGGGATCGCGCCCCCCCTCCCCGTCGCATGCGCCGCAAGGTGTCGGGATGCGCGTGCTGAAGCGGCATGTCCACGTACTTCGCCACGCGAGGCAGGGACGCCATGGCATCGATCAACGAGGGCGTGATCGTGTTGGGGTAGAGGTAGTGGAGCCGGACCCAGCGAAGGCCTTCGACCTCGTCGAGCCCATGGAGGAGCCGGGCGAGTCCGTCCTCGATCCCCAGGTCCCGGCCGAAGTGGCTCGAATCCTGCGCGATCAGGTTCAGCTCGCGCACTCCCGAGGAGGCAAGGTCCCCGGCCTCACGGAGAATGCTACCGAGACGGCGCGACCGGAACTCTCCGCGGAAGGAAGGGATGGCGCAGAACGAGCAGGTGTGGTCGCAGCCCTCGGCGATCTTGAGGAAGGCGGTCCACGGCGCCGTCGCCCGCCGGCGAGGGCTCTGGTGGTCGTAGAGGAACGTGGATCGCCCCGCGGGGAGCACAGGACGCCCGCCCGAGGATGCGGCGTCGGGTTCCTCCAGCCCGGCGGCGGCCGACACGAGGTGCAGGTCGTCGAGGCCGACGAACGCGTCGACCTCCGGAAGGCTCTTCGCCAGGTCCTTGGCGGATCTCTGGACCAGGCAGCCCGCCACCACGAGCCGGCGCAGCCGACCGGTCTCCTTGAAGCGCGCCGCCTCGAGGATCGCCTGGATCGACTCCTCCCGCGCCGATTCGACGAAGGCGCAGGTGTTCACCACGATCACATCGGCCTCGGCGGGGTCGGTGACGAGCGTGCAGCCGGCGCGGTCGAGGTGGCCCAGCATGACCTCGCTGTCCACCAGGTTCTTCGAGCAGCCGAGGCTCACGAACCCCACGCGTGTCGGCCCCCTCTGCTCCTCGCGAGAGTCCCCGGGCCGCTTCATGGGTACAGCCTGTGGATCTGTCTCGGGTACGGGATCGCCTCCCTGAGGTGATCGATGCCGCAGATCCAGGCGACCGCTCGCTCGATCCCCATCCCGAAGCCGGAGTGCGGAACGGTGCCGTACCGCCGGATGTCGAGATACCACTGGAACGCTTCCTGGGGGAGGCCGTGCTCCTTGATGCGCGAAGCGAGCAGGTCGTGATCGTGGATCCTCTGGGACCCTCCGATGATCTCGCCGTACCCCTCGGGTGCGATCACGTCCACACAGAGGGCCTTCAACGGATCCGCCGGATCCGGCTGCATGTAGAACGCCTTGATCGCCGCGGGCCAGTGGGTCACCATGACCGGACGATCGGATTCGCTCGTGAGGAGCGTCTCGTCGAAGGCGCCGAAATCGTTCCCGCGCTCGAAGGGCGGGGCCCCCGCTGCCTTCATCTTCTCCTGGGCGGCCGGGTCGGTCAGCAGGTCGGCGGCGCGGTCGTAGGAGATCCGCGGGAACGGAGCCCGGATCGCCTCGAGCTTTCCCAGGTCCCGCTCCAGGAACTTGAGATCTTCCTTGCATCGCTCGAGGACGCGGGCGACGACCGACGAGACCATCTCCTCGGCGAGGTTGAGGAGGCCGTCGAGCTCGAGGAACGCAACCTCCGGCTCGACCATCCAGAACTCCGTCAGGTGGCGTCGCGTCTTGGACTTCTCGGCGCGGAACGTGGGCCCGAGGCAGTACACGCGTCCGAACGCCATGCAGGCCGGCTCGAGGTAGAGCTGGCCGGACTGCGTCAGGTACGCGTTCCGGTCGAAATAGGGAGTCGAGAAGAGCGTCGTGGTCCCCTCGCACGAGGCCGGGGTCAGAATCGGCGAGTCGATGAGGACGAAGCGGCGCTCGTGGAAGAACTCCCGGATCGCGTGAACGACCTCGCTGCGCACCCGGAGAACCGCGTGGGGGGTCCGGGACCGCAGATAGAGGTGCCGATGGTCGAAGAGGAACTCGACACCGTGCTCTTTCGGCTGGATCGGGTACTCCGCTGCCTCGTGGAAAACCTCCACGGCATCCAGGCTCAGCTCGTGGCCGCCCGGGGCCCGGTCGTCCTTCCGCACCGTCCCGCCCACCGCGAGAGAGGATTCGAGCGGAATCCGGTCGCAGCGCTCGAAGAGGTCGGGCGTGACGTCCCGGACGAAGGCGACGCACTGGAGAATCCCCGTCCCGTCCCGGACCACCAGGAATTTCACCTTTCCGGAGGAGCGCTTCTGGGTGAGCCAGCCCCGGACAAGCACGCGCTCGCCGACGTGGGCGTCCAGGTCCTCGATGTAGGCGAGATCTCGGCCAGACACTGCGCTACTTCTCGGCCCGTTCCTGCCTCGCGCGAGCCGCGTCGGCGATGATCTTCTCCTGGGCGTGCGCGGGCACTTCTTCGTAGTGGCCGAACTCCATGTGGTAGGTGCCGCGGTCGGAGGTGATCGATTTCAGCGTGGAGGCGTACGTGAGCATCTCCGCCAGCGGAACCTGGGCCCTTATGACCTGATAGTGGCCCTGGGCCTCCATCCCCTGGGGCTTGCCCCGGCGGGAGGAGAGATCGCCCATGATGTCTCCCATGCAGTCCTCGGGCGCGGTGATCTCCACCCCCATGATCGGCTCGAGGATGGTCGGCTGGGCCTTTTCCATGGCGGCCTTGAAGGCGAGCGAGCCCGCGATCTTGAACGCGATCTCCGAGGAGTCGACCGTGTGGTACGAGCCGTCCACCAGAAGGACGCGGAAGTCCACGACCGGAAACCCCGCGAGCCACCCCCGGGCGGCCGACTCGTGGACCCCCTTCTGGACCGCGGGGCGGAAGTTCTGGGGAATCGAGCCGCCGAAGATCTTGTCCACGAACTCGAAGCCGGCTCCGCGGGGCAGAGGCTCCATCTCGATCCAGCAGTCGCCGAACTGGCCCCGCCCGCCCGTCTGCTTCTTGTGGCGCCCCTGCACCCGCTCCACCTTCCGCTTGATCGTCTCGAGGAATGGGACCTTGGGCTGCTTGAGTGTGGCCTCCACGCCGAACTTCTTCTTCATCTTGGCGATCGCCACCTCGACGTGGACCTGTCCGGTCCCGGAGACGAGGAGCTCGTGGGTCTGCGGGTCCCGTCCGACGCGCAGGACGGGATCTTCCTCGGTGAGCCGCACGAGCGTGGAGGAGATCTTCTCCTCGTCCCCCTTGGATTTCGGCTCGACCGCGAACGAGATGGCGGGGGAGGGGAACCGGATCTCGGGGTACTGGATCGGGTGAGCCGGGTCGGCGAGGGTGTCCCCCGTGCGCGTCTCCTTGAGCTTCGCCACGACGCCCAGGTCTCCGGCGCGCAACTCGGGGACGGGGATCAGCTGTTTCCCCTGCAGGATCCCCACGCTCCCGAGCCGCTCCGGCACCTGACGGTTCACGTTCGTGATCGGGGTGTCTCCCTTGAGGACGCCGGAGCAGACGCGAAAGAGGGACAGGCGTCCCGCGTACGGGTCCGCGATGGTCTTGAACACGCGCGCGGAAACGGGTGCCGTCGCCGACACCGGACGCCGCGCCTCGGAGCCGTCGGCGGGAGCCGATCCCTTCGCGTCTCCGCGGGCGTCCGGCGCCGGAACCAGATCGACCAGGAGATCGAGGACGGGCTGGGTGCCGACGAGGTGGGTGGCGGCAACGCACACGACCGGCTGGATCTTCCTCTCGAGGATCCCGCGCCTGAGGCCCCGGCCGATCTGCTCCTCCGAGAGATCGCCCGTCTCGAAGAAGGCCTCCATGAGGGAGTCGTCGCTCTCGGCGACCATCTCCACCAGCGTGGCCCGGGCCTCCTTTGCGGCCTGGGCCAGGTCGGCCGGGAGGTCGCCCGTCGTCATCTTTCCCGTGCCGTCCTTCGCGAAGCGGTGGGCCTTCATCGACACGAGATCGACGACTCCGTCGAAGTCGTGCTCCTCGCCGATGGGGATCTGGAGCGGCACCGCGCTGCGGCCGAAGCGCTCGTGGATCGACGTCAGGGTCCGCTCGAAGGACGCGCGCTCGCGGTCGAGCTTCGTGATCACGAAGCAGAGCGGGAGCTCGTTCTCCTCGGCGTGGTGGAACATCCGCTCGGTGATCACCTGGACCCCGGCCACGCCCTCGACGGCCAGGAGCGCCGCGTCGGCCACGGCAAGGGCGCCGTTGGCATCGGCCACGAACGCCGCGTATCCGGGAGCGTCGAGCAGGTTTACCTTCCGGCCCCGCCACTCCAGGTGAGCGAGCGCGGTCTGGAGGGAGATCTTCCGCTCGATCTCCTCTTCGTCGAAGTCGGTGACGGTGGTTCCATCCTCGACCTTGCCCAGACGATTCACGGCCCCCGACAGGAAGAGCATGGCCGAGGCGAGGGAGGTTTTTCCCGAGTCCCCGTGACCGATGAGCGCGACGTTCCGGATGTCGGGAGTGTCGTACACCTTCATGGGAAAGGTCCTCTCGGAAAGCTCGAAATATACCACAGGCCCCGCTATGCTGGGGCATGCGACCGGGCCTTTTCCCCTTCACGGCTGCCGTCGTCCTGGCATGCTGCGGGACGACCGCCGGTGCTGGGAACCCCTCTCGCCCCTCGGGCTACGTCTCGGAGGTTCTAGAGAACGGTCTCGCGGTCTCGATCCTTCCCGATCCCACGAGCCCGATCGTCGCGACACAGGTCTGGTACCACGTCGGCTCGGCCCACGAGGAGGCGGGAAGCCGGGGCCTGGCCCACCTCTTCGAGCACCTGATGTTCGGCGAGACGAAGCACCGCCCCAAGGAGGAGTACTCGCGGTTCCACACGCGTCATGGTGGCGACGAGAACGCCTTCACGACCACCGACGAGACGGTCTACGTCTCCGAGATCGGCCCCGAGAGCCACTCCCGGGTCCTCGCGATGGAGGCCGATCGGATGGTGAGCCTCGTTCTCAAGGAGGAGAACCTCGAGAACGAGAAGAAGATCGTCACCGAGGAGCTCCGGGTAAGGACGGAGAACGACCCGTACTCCCGGGTCCTCGTCGCCGCCCAGAAGGCGCTCCTGGGCAAGCACCCGTACGCGTACGATCCGAGCGGATCGAAGAAGGACGTCGCGGCCGCGACGGTCGCCTCGTGCCGCCGGTTCTACGAGGCCTACTACCACCCGAACCGGGCGCACCTGGTGATCGTGGGTCCCGTCGATGCCGAGGCGACTCTCGACGAGGTGCGGCGTCTGTTCGGCCCCATTCCCGCAGGGGGACAGGAGCCTCCCGAGATCCCGCCGCTCCACACCTGGACCTATCCCGAGGAGATCGATCTCAGCGAGGATCTTCCGCCCGTCGAGACCGCGATCCTGGGGTTCCCGCTTCCCCCTCCCGATTCCGAGGATGCGGACGCACTGGACGTCCTGGCGCAGATGCTCGCGGGAGGATCGGTGGATCTGTTCCGGGAAGAACATGTTCGCGTAAGGCACCGGGCGATCGAGGCGGGAACCGAGTTCCTCGACCTCAGGCGGGGGGGCGGGATCGTCTTCTACGCGGTCAGCCTCCCGTACCGGCGGAAGACGACCGCGTTCGCCGACATGATGGAAACGCGCGAGGAGCTCTCGCGTCTTCGCTGGCTCACCGACGAAAGGCTCGAGAGCGCGCGCCGCGCGGTCCTCCGCCAGGAGCTGGGGGATCTGATCTTCTCCGCGGACCGCGCCGATGCGGTCGGGAGGGCGCGCTGGTGGCTGGGAGACGACGGGAGGGCGTTCGACCGCGCGGAACGGATCCGCGCCGTCACGCGCGAGCAGGTGGCGGCTGCGTACGGCAGGTACGTCGGCTCCAGGAGGCCGATCCGTCTCTACGTCCGGCCCGAGAAGGTGCCGCTCCTGGTCCGCCTCTTCGGGTGGCTCTACCCCCTCGGGTCGCGATGAGATCCCTGCATGGGACGATCGCGGCCGCCATGCTCCTCCTGGGAGGATCGTGCGCCCTCGGGGCCGCATCCTTGGAGCCTCCTTTCGCCGTCCAGACGTGGAGCGTCGACGAGGGGACCCTGGGCGTGCTCGTGGAGGATCACCGGACGCCGCTCGTCACGGTCCGCCTCGAGTTTCCCGTTGGCGTTTGGTCGCCATGGGCTCGGCGCTCGCACGCGGAGGAGGCGTTCGAGATCGGACTCCACGACAGCGCGGGGGCGCTCCGCGCCCGCGCCGACGCTCTGGCCGCGGGGCTCTCCCTCGGGATGGGCGTCCGCGAGGCGAGGCTTGCGGCCTCGTGCCTCGAGGAGGACCTCCCCGCGGTCCTCGAGCTCGTGCGGGACGTGCTCGACAATCGGGACCTCGACCGGCGGGAGCTGAAGCGATGGCGGAAGGAGAGCGAGATCTCGTGGGAGTCGTCGCAGAAGGACCCGTCCTTCCGCGGGAACCAGGCGGAGGCCAGGGCCCTCTTCGAGCGCGACGACCCCCGTCGTATTCCGTGGGAGAAGCCGGACAGAGTCGAGACGAGGACCGAGCGTCTGGTGATGGCGCGGGACGCGATCGTCCGGCTTCCCGGCCGCGTGATCGCGTTCGCCGGGGACCTCACGAGAGAAGAAGCGGAGCGGGCAGCCACAGGGCTTCTTCCCCGTCCGGCGCCGCTATCCCCGGAGGACCTCGGCCCCGTCTTTCGCAAGGTGACATCCGCCGGATCGCGCGTGCACGAGGTCGCCGAGCGGATCACCCGTCTCACCCAGGTCTATTTCAGCCTGGGTCGCGACTCGCTCCCGCTGGGCAGCCCGGATTACCCGGCGTTCGTCATCGCGGACCACGTCCTGGGAGGGCATTTCTACTCCCGGCTCACGGTGGCGCTCCGGCATGAGGGGGGGGAGACCTACGGCGCGGGCACGTCCGACTACGAAGACGTCGTGACGGGTCCGTACAGCCTGTTCACGTTCACCCGCCGGGAGAACGCCGCCGCCACCGAGGCGAAGCTCCGGGAGGCATTGAGGCTGTTCCACGAGCGCGGGATCACGGAGGAAGAGCGCTCCGATGCGATCGGATCCCTGAGAGGGCGGCGGCTCTTCGATCGGCAGGCGGCCGCGCAGATCCTCGGCCGCTTCCTGTGGGAGCGGCGCATGGGGCTTCCGCGAGGGTTCTCGGACGAGGTGGTGGAGCGCGCCTCGCGACTCACCCTCGAAGAGATCAACCGGTTCATCGGGAGATTCTACGACCCCCGCGAGTTCTTCCTCATCCGGGTGGAGCCCCCGCCGGGTCCGTGACGCTACGGACCCACGATCGCCACCTCCTGAACTTCGATGCGAGGTACGCGCCGCGGGATCCCGGGCTCACCGTCCGGGTCTCCCACGGAGCGGGCTCGATCCCCGCCGCGAGCGTTGCGGCGCCCAGAAGCGTCGCTTCGCCCTGCTCGGCAAGCTCGATCGGTCTTCCGAGGCAGGAGGCGAGAGCCTTCGCGAGGAACGGCTCGCGGGTCACCCCGCCGGCGAGGAGAACCCTGCCCCGCGGGATCCCGCCGCAGAGGTCCTCCACGATCTCCCGCACGCGGAAGACGATCCCCTCGAGCACGATCCGGCGCACCTCGGGCGGCGGAAGGGAAGCGGCCGCGGGGTGGAACGTCTGGGGGCAAAGCGGAAGCCAGTGGGGCGATCCGACTCCGGCCGCGTCCGGGATGCACAGGGCGTCGGGCGTGGGATCTTCCTCGGGAAGCGGCGTCGGCTTTCCGGGCAGACGATCGACCGAGGCCGCGACCCCGTTGATCGTTCCCTCGAGCGCGTACACGGCTTCTCCGTCCCCGCTCGGCAGCACGGGAGCGCGAAGATAGCCCGCCGGTGCGGGGTCTTGGGCCCCGACGATCCGGAGGACGAACCCGCCCGTCCCCAGGTTCACGAGCACTCCGTCGCGTTCGCGACGGAGCGCGGCCAGGACGCTCGCCGCCTGGTCGGCAATCGCCGCGGTCAGGGTCGCGCCGCACCGAAGCGCGACCCTCCTCCCGACGGTGGGCCGGATCTCGGGAAGGCACGCGCGCGGAACTTCGAACAGCAGGAGCATCGCCTCGCTCCAGTCGCCACGCGCCAGGTCCAGGAGCAACGTGCGCGCCCCCATGGTGAGATCGGTCGCCTCCGCGCCGGCGCCGCTCCATGACCGCAGGGCGAAGCGGTCCAGGTTCCCGAACACGATGCGCCCCGTCGCGAGCTCCTCGCCGAGCGCGGGGCGCTCCGACAGGAGCGTGGCGAGCTTGGGACCGGCGTAGTGCGCGGAGAGACGGAGCCCGGTCGTCCGGATCACTTCGTCCTCCTGAGAACGATGGCGCTCGCACCAGTCGGCCGCGCGGCGGTCGACCCAGGAGATCATGGGCGCGACGGGCGCTCCGCTTCTGGGGTCCCAGAGGACGAACGTCGATCTCTGGAAGGCGATCCCCACGGGAGTCCCGCGCGGGAGCGGGGCAGCCAGCTCGGCGAGGAGCGTCTCCGCCGCCGCCACGTACGCCACGGCGTCCGACTCCCGGATCGGATCTGTCCCCGAGAGCGGAGGGACGGGGGCCGAGATCACGCGCTCGAGCCGGCCGTCCCGACCGAGAGCCCCGGCCTTGATCCGCGTCGTTCCGAGGTCGAGGCCGAGCGAGAGCGTCACCGTCGCCGATCCACGCTTCACAGAGGAACGGCGGAGATCACGTGAGCGATCATGGGGATCGAATACCCCCCATCCGTCGCGTGACGCGCAACCCCTCGCTCCACGGCATCCCGGATCGCCTGGAGACGCTCCGGGGTCTGAAGAGCCAGCAGGGCCGACCCGCGCACGCCGGCATCGCGCTCCGCCTCGAAGTAGAACCCCGGCGTCGGGACCAGCCACAAGGCGGTCGCCGTCTCGAACCTCACGGAGTCCCGGGAGAACCCCGCGGAAGCCAGTGCGTCCCGGCACACCTCCTCGTCCGCGAAGTGGAACGCATCGGGGCCCTCGGGGACGCTCACGCTCGTGTCCGCGTGGGCCTGGATCGCATCGTTCATGATCTTGGCGCCGGGGTTGTCCTTCGGTTTGGGCCAGAGCGTGAACGCGAACCGACCGGAACGCTTGAGCACGCGTCGCGCTTCCGCGAAGGAGCGCTCCGGACGCGCCAGGTGGAGGATCCCGAAGTTCATCACCACCCGATCCCAGCTCGCGGAGGGGAACGAGAGGTCCTCGGCGTCCCCCTCGACGAACTCGATCGTGGGGTTCCGCCGCCTCGCCTCGAGCACCATGGCGGGCACGAAGTCCACGCCGACGGGGAGAGCGCCCAGACGCAAGGCCGCCTCGCACACGTAGCCGGGCCCGCACGCGACGTCCAGGACCTTCATTCCCTCGCGGAGATCGGCGGCGCGCAGCAGGGGATCGACGAACTGGGTGGTGAGAGAGGCCCAGGCGGGTCCGTAGGCTTGAGCCACCCTCTCCCAGCCGGCCTCCTGGAGCCGGCGAAACCCTTCGGGATCCGATGTCATGGCAGGGAGTTTACAGCGTCTTCTCGTGCACCGACGGTGCTGCCAGGCACCGCTCGAGGAGCTGGACGATCTCGCTCTCACGCCTCTCGGGCGACCAGGACAGCTCGTCTCCGACGAGCCTCGCGCATTCCACGACCGTTTCCGCGTGGACACGGCCGAGGATCGACAGCGGGATCCTCCGCCGCAGGACATCGGCGAGGGTCACCGCCATCTCGTTCCGGGCGGCATGGACGACCTCCGCCAGACAGAACGGGAGGCTCCGATCGATCCGCGCCGCGAACTCGGGTGAAGCCCGGAGGATGTCGTGCAGGAGCGGAAGCGTGGACCCGTACCGCAGCGCCGCCGCGCGCGCCGTCTCGGGATCGAGCCCCAGGAGCTCTCCCCGGCGCGCGTGCTCTGGAAGCCACTCGTCGAGAGGCCCCTCCGGACGCCAGGCGAACGGCCGGTCCTCGGTCGGGCTCGAGCAAGGGGGTCTTCCCAGGATCCGCTGCACCCGGTCCAGCGCCCGGGAGGCGTCGGCGCGGGCCGAGGTGAGCTTCCCGCCGACCGAGACCAGGAGCCGAGCGATCGGCTCCAGGAGCACCCACTCGCGGGAGAGGGCGGGGGAGGCCCTGGCTCCTCCGCTCCGGAGCGAGCGCACTCCCGCGGTGCAGCCCAGAACGTCCGATTCACGGAAGGGGCGTCCTGCGAGGGCGTGGTTCGCCTCGGAGATCAGATAGTCCACATCCTCGGATTCGACCCGGACCTCGTCGGGCCTGCCGAGGAACTCCGTATCCGTCGTGCCGAGGAGCGTCCTCCCGTACCAGGGGATGAGGAAGATCGGCCTGCCGTCCGAGCGCGCGGTCAGGAGAATCGCGCGCTCGGAGGGGAGCGGCGGGAAGACCAGATGCACTCCCTTGCTGGCGCGGTCGAGGCGCCGGTCTCCCTTGCGGTCCAGGAGACCGTCGAGCCAGGGTCCGGCGGCGCCGAGGACGACCGACGCCCGCACCTCCGCCATGCTTCCTCCCTCTCCATCCCGGATCCGGGCGCCTGAGACGCCGTTCCGCGAGCGGAGAAAGGAGACCGCCTCCGCATGGTTCACGGCCACGGCTCCCGCCTCGATCGCGCCCGCCACGACCTCAAGCGTGAAGCGTGCGTCGTCCGTCAAGCAGTCGCCGTACTCGAGACCACCCACGAGGTCCTCGCCGTCCAGGAAAGGGCAGAGCGAGAGAATCTCCTCCGGTGAGAGCGGGCGGTGAGCGGCGACCGGCCCTCCGGCGGGGGAGAGGGCGTCGTACAGGGACAGCCCGGCACCCAGGATCCGCCGGCCGCGGCGGTCCCCCCGGTAGACCGGCAGGACGAAGCGGATCGGTCGAACTCGATGGGGGCCGAGCCTCGAGAGACGGTTTCTCTCGGTGAGCGTTTTCCGCACGAGCAGGAGCCAGAGGTGCTCGAGGTATCGCAGACCGCCGTGGACCAGCTTGGACGACGCCGAGGAGGTCCCCGCGGCCCAGTCGGTTCTCTCCACGATCGCGACCCTGAGGCCGCGGAGAGCCGCGTCGCATGCGGCCCACGCGCCGTAGATCCCCCCTCCGACGACCAGGAGGTCGAACGGCCCTTCCTCGAGGCGTCGGAACTCGCGCTTCATCGCGCCAGGACCTCCGCGAGCCATCCGGGGCGGTCCGACATGATCGCGTCGGCCCCCGCGCGGACGACCGCGTCGACGGTGCGCGGGGTGTTACAGGTGAAGGTCAGGACCGGTTTCCCGCGCGCGTGGGCCTCGCGCACGAAACGCCCCGTGAGGACGCGCGCATCCACCGAGAGGGCGAAGAGACGATCGAGCCTGCGCCATGCGGCGCCTTCCGGCAGGGTCCGCAGGTTGAGCACCGTCGGGATGCGGGGGGCCGCACGGCGCGCGACCTCGAGCAACCCGGGGTCGAAGCAGAGGAGGAAGACGCTCGAGGCGAGGGAACGCGCCTCGATGGCGGCGACCGTCTTCTCCACGAGCCGGGGATGGCGCTCCGCGGCCCGCGGCTCCTCGCGCGCCTTGATCTCGAGGAGAAGGCGCGATCGTCCGCCGTATCGGTCGAGGACCTCCTCGAGGGTGAGGATCCGCTCCCCTCGAAACCTCCGGTGGAATCGGGAGCCCACGTCGAGCGCGCGGAGCTCCTCGAGGGAGAGTTCTCGCACGCGCCGGCGGCCCGCCCCCGCCCGGGTCAGGGTCCGGTCGTGCCACACGACGGGAACGTTGTCCCGGCTGAGCTGGAGGTCCAACTCGATGCCGTCGATCGGGAGCGCGAGCGCGGCGTCGAAGGCGGCGGCGGTGTTCTCCGGAAATTCCCGGGATGCGCCGCGGTGGGCGATGGTCCAGGGCGAGGTCTCGCCGGCACTGAGGGGGTTCACGCCTGGGTGGCTCCGGCCGACTAATGTAGGGCCGCCGGTCCGGTTTCTCCAAGAGCGCGCGGGTGCCTCAGCGGGGTGGGTTCACCGCCGGCGCCGGCTCCGGCAGACGGGCCACCTGCGGCTCGACGACGATCCGCGAGCCGTAACGCGCGAGCACCACCTCGAGGGGATTGTCGACTCCGGCCGCGGTCACGATCCGGGAAAGCTCGGGGAGGGACGAGACGGGCTGTCCGTCGGCCTCGTAGATCACGTCGCCGACCCGGATCCCCGCGCCCAGCGCGGGGCTGTCCGATGCGACCGCGGAAACCAGGATTCCGGCCCCCTCCGGTGCACCGAAATGCTCCCTTAGCGAAGGCGGCAAGGAGATCGCCTCGATCCCGATCCACCCCGCGACCATCTTGAGCCGACCCCCGCCCTCCGATCGGGTGCCGACGCGCGCCGTGAGCTCGAGGTCGTGGGCTCGGCGGCGAACCGAGAGCGTCAGCGAGCTCCCGGGCTCGAGATCCCGAAGGAGCGAGGTCAGCTCCTGCCTCGATCCGACCGCGGTCCCGTTGACGGCGACGATGAGATCCTTCGCGCGAAGGCGGGCCTGCTCCGCGGGGGAATCCGCCACCACGCCGCGCACGAGGACTCCCCGGGGGAGCGAAGCCGTGTCCTCCGAGGAAGAAGAGCTCCCGGGATCGGCGAGCAGAACGCCCAGCCATCCCTGCGGGCGCTCGGCGTCCTGCGCTCGGACCGCAGCGGCCGCGAGAAGCGAGGCGAAGAAGAGCGAGACGATCACGGTCCTGGGGGCTCTGTTCATGGGAACCTCCGGCCCTCTCCGCGTTCGAGGCTAGACGAGACCGCCTGGACCGTCAAATCCCCGCATGGGGGTGCAGGGCGAGATCCGGCTGCGGCACCGCCGTCCCCTCGAGGGGGAGCGAATGCGGGGAGGACGGATCGTTGCTGGTGAGGACGAGCGTCGCCGGCCGATCCCCGACCGCGACCGGCGTGAAGGTCACAAGGACCTCCGCGCTCCGCCCGGGGGCGACGGCGAAGGGCAGAGGGTTCACCACGTACTCCGAACGCGTCGTCGCCGCGCTCTCCACCACGAGCACCCGCTCGCCCGTGTTCGTGACCTTCAGCGGAAGGGTGCGGCTCGAGCCGACGGCGACCGGTCCGAAATCGAGCCGATCCCTGTCGAGGGTCAGGACGGGTCTTCCGCTCAATCCGTTCCCTCGGAGGGGCACGCTCACCTCGAGCTCGTCCGGATCGTCGCTTCGGATCGTGAGGATCCCATCGATCTCGAGGCCGGTCGTCGGGGCGAAGGTCACCATGATCTCGCCGCGCTCGCCGGGCTCGAGGGAAAAGCCCGCCTGGGGCGTCGAGAACGGGGACGGGGCCGCTAGAGCCCCAAGCACGGAGAGGGTGCCGCCGCCCACGTTCGTCACCTTCAGGGAAAGGGCCCGGCTCGAGCCCACGGGGACCGTGCCGAAATCCAGAGCGTCGTCCGACAGCGAGATGTCCGGGTCCTCGGGTCTCACGACCTCGAGATGGACCGGCACGGTCACCACTCCCTCGTCGAGGTCGTTGCTCCGGAGCCGGATCTCGGCCAGGTAGTGGCCGCCCGAGAGACCGCCCGAGTCGAAGGCGACCTCGATCCCCCGGCTCTCGCCCGCGGGAACCACGCCGGAGGCAGGAGTCACGTCGACGAAGCGGTGCAGGCCCGAAGTCCACCTGGCGGCATTGTGCACGACCAGAGGGACGTCGCCGCTCCACGCCTCCGTGAAGAGATAGATGTTGATGGCGGCCACATGCTCGCCCTGGGTGGCCACGAAGGGAGGCCCGGCGGACCAGGTGGCCACGCCCTGGGCTCCGGCGGCCAGACCCACGTCGGCGGCATACCCCCACACGCCGGTCATCCCGGCCACGATCGGATGCTCCGGATCGAAGTCCGAGACGGAACCGCCATCGATCAAGCCCGAAGCCAGGGTGAACGGGGTGTAGCCTTCCCAGAGGAACCTGCCCGACACCTCGAACCCGCCCAGGAACGAGGCGAAGGTCATCACCACGCCGCCCCCTAGGTCGACGTAGTCCGCGAGCACGTCGCCCACCGCGATCGGGCTCGCGAACGCCGCGTTCGAGGAGAGGATCACACAGTCGTACGCCTCGAGGTCGGCAAGGCCGGGCGTGATCACGCTCGCGTCGTATTCGTCCGCCGCCGACACGTCGGCGAAGGCCAGCAGCCGAGACCGGATGTCGCTCGCGTCGTCGGAGCGAGCCGTGAGGAGCAGGATCCGGAGCCCGAAAACCTCGGGGGCGACGGACGCGCCGGGAGGATCCTGAGCCGAGAGCGAGAGCTGGAACAGGAGGTCGCTGCCGCCCGAGTTCCGGACGGTGAGGGGCCGGGTGGAGGTCGCGTCCGGCGGCAGGACCGCGTGGATTGCTTCGGGGAAGACGGAGATCTCGGGCGGGACCCTGCCCTCGCCGCTCAGGGAGACCTGGACGATCGACTCATCCGGGTCGTTGCTCGCGAAGGTCAGCGTGCCGAGGATCGCGCCCTCGCTCGCCGGAGAGAATACAACCGCCAGGCTGCGGCTCTGGCCCACGGCCAGGCTGAACGGCGTGGCGTCCGTCGTGTAGTCCGCGGGAGCGATCGTCACCGCGGAAACCGCGAGCAGGTCCGTCCCGCCGTTCGTCACGGTGACCGTCCGGGTCGAGGAGGCGCCGATGTAGAGAGGCCCGTAGTCGAGGGCCGCGGTGGAGAGGCGAATGTCCGCCGCTCCCGTCACGTGCATGCACGCGGATGCCGCGACCTCGGGCTCGTCCGGATCGTTGCTTCGGACCATCACGAACGCTGCGTAATCCCCGCCGAGGAGCCCGGTCGCATCGAACGTCACCCGCACCTGTGCCCCCTCTCCCGCCGGGATCGTTCCCGACGCCGGGGCCGCTCTCAGCCAGCCGAGGGCCTCAATCTCGAACACCAGGTCGCTGCCTCCCGTGTTCTCCAGGGTCAGAGTCCGGGCCTCGCTCTCCCCCGTGAAGAGCCGTGCGCACTCCGGGTCCCACTGGAGCGCGACATCGGGCGCGATGACCCCCACGCCGCTGAGCGAGACCAGAACGGTCGCCTCATCCGGGTCGTTGCTCGCGAGGGTCAGCGCTCCCTGGATCGGTCCGGCCGCGGCCGGCGCAAAGGTCACCGCCAGAGTGCGGCTCTCTCCCACGGCCAGGCTGAACGGCGCGACGTCGGTCGCGAAAACCGGCGCGTCGATCGCGACCGAGGAGACGACCAGCGTTTCGGTCCCCTCGTTCGTCACCGTGACCGGGCGGGTCGAGGAAGCCCCAATGTAGAGCGACCCGTAGTCGAGCGCCGTCGTGGAGAGGCGAATGTCCGGCACTCCGATCACGTGCATGCACGCGGTCACCAGAGCCTCCGGGGTGTCCGGGTCGTTGCTCCGGACCACGATGTCGGCCGCGTAGTCGCCGCCGCCGAGCAGTGTCGTGGCATCGAAGGTCACCGGCACCGCGGCGCTTTCCCCCGCGGGGATCGTCCCCGACGTGGACGCAACGCTCAGCCATCCCGGGGCCGGCAGCCGGGCGAACGCGGCGAGAATCTCGAGCGTCTGGCCGTCGTCGATCCGGAAGCCGCCCCCCGCGGCGTAGAGGAGGTAGTAGATCCGCGTGACCCCGGACAGGTTGGACACGCGGTGCTGGTCGCTGTCGGTGTTGGACGAGAAGTCGTGAGCGGCTTCGGGTGCGTTGGCGACGATCACGAGGTGATTCACCGAAGGATCGTACGCGTTGAACACCCGTTTCACGAACCCACGGTACGAAACCCCTCCGACCCGTGTCTCGAGGATCGTCCCGTCCGCCGCTCCGATGCCGTCCGCGCCGAGGTTCCCGTCGATCTCGAAGTGGCTCACGCCCAGGAGATCCGCGGCGAGGACGAACAGCCCGGGGTACTTGCGCGTGAAGTACCTGCCGCCCGGACCCAGGATCGCGGTGTCGACGATCGTGCCGTTCGTGTAGGGGAGGTAGGACCCCAGGTTCGTGGACAGGTAGTTTCCCCCATCGTACATGTCGAAGCCGCCGTCGACGATGGAATACCCTGTTGCGCCCTCGGAAAAGTCGAAGCGGTTCGGGATCGCGTCCGTCACCGCGACGTAGCCCGCGTCGAGGGTCAGGAGGATGTCCTCGAGCCCTGTGTCTCCGCCCACATCGATCTCGAAGGTCAGGTCGCTGCCGCCGGCGTTCTCCAGGGTCAAGGTCCGGGTCTCGCTCTCCCCGGTGAAGAGCCGAGCGCACTCCGGGTCCCACAGGACCAGGACGTCCGGGGCGATCCGAGCCTCTCCCCTCAGGGGGATCGTGGTGACGGGGTCGTCGGGATCGTTGCTCTCGATCGTGAGGGTTCCCTGGAAGAGCCCGGGATCCGTGGGCGCGAACGTGACGGTCAAGGGCTCCGCACCGCGCGTGGGAACTGTGAGCTCGGACGCACCCGGGATGAACTCGGACAGATCGCTCGCGATGGAGCTCACCAGGAGCGTGTCGCTCCCCGTGTTTCGCACCCGGATCCCGAGGGTCTGCCTTGCGCCGGCAAAGATCGAGCCGAAATCGAGCGCGGTCGCAGGCCCGTCGTAGCGGAGCCGCACGGTGTGCCGATTCGTCCCGCAGAACGCGTTGACGTTCGGGGAGTTCTGCACCTCCAACGCCACCGTGCCGTCCGCCGCGAGTTCCGCGAGTCGTGACGCCGTCAGAGGGAAGGAGCCGGAAGCACGCGTGCAATCCACGCCCGTCGGTCCCACGCTCCCGAGAAGAAGCCCCTCGGCGGTGGCGGTGGCGGTCTCCGACGAATCTCCATAATCGCCGTCCGCCAGGAGCTCGACCGTGCCCCCGCCCTCCGGAGGCACCGTCACCGCGAGCACGTGCGTCGTCCGCGCCCCGTCGATCGTGTAGTCCTGGACAGACTCGAGCGTCACGCTCTCCCCCGCCAGGACGAGGTTGGGCGCCGCGGTCACGTGCAGGTGCGCCGGGCTTGCGACCTGGATCTCGTCGGGATCGTTGCTCGTCACCACGATGTTCGACTCGTAGTCTCCGCCCGGCAGGTCCGTGGCGTCGAACGTCACCGCGATCTCGACCGTCGCCCCCGCGGGGACCACGCCCGAGGCCGGATCGACGGAGAGCCAGGCAGGGGTCAGCTCGAAGGCGTACGGGATCATGTTGGACAGGATCCGGCCGACGATCCCGCCATAGGCGTACCCGTGCTCGAACGTCTGGCCCCCCGCGACAACGGCTCCGGCCCCGTGGGAGTACACGACGAGGTCCGGCCGACCCAGCTGATCCGAGGCGATCCAGGCGGCTCCGGCCGGGACCTCGGTGAAGTAGGCGTGGCTTGCGGAGGTGCCCGAGAACGGGTTCGGGACCCCTTGGACCAGGGGATGCGCCGGGTCCGCGACGGTGTTGATCGAGCTGTAGTACTGGCGGATGTGCATTCCTCCCGGGAGCGTCACCAGGGAAGCGTCTCCGCCGTGCCAGCCCCATCCCGCCGCGTGAAACTCCAGAACGCCGCCCCCTCGGACGAAAGACTCGATCCTGCTCTCCTGCATCGCGAGCGCGGAGTAGGTCGAGGTGAACTGGTCGCTCGCCACGATCACGACCCTGTAGGTCGCGAGATCTGTCGACGGCAGCCCCGAAGTGGTGATCGTGTCGAACGGGATCCCGTTGGCCGCGAGGATCTGACCGTTGGAGGTGGTTTCCCAGGGCGCGACGTCCTGGACCAAGAGCACCCTCGCGCCGGCCATTCGCGACTCCACGACCGGACTCGGGACGTAGCCCTCGGGCGCATGGTCCGATGGCACGTCTCGACCCGGACCCGGCAGGGGATCGGCGAGCCCTTTCGGCATGGTGGCCGACCGTTCGCCGAACGCGATCGTGCCGCGGGAGGCCCCCCCGATCGAGATCTCGAAGCTCAGGTCGCTCCCTCCCGTGTTCCCGATGGTCAGGGTCCGGGTCACCGTCCCGCCCGTGAACAGGCTCTCGGAGAACGAAGCGGGAGACACCTCGATCTCCGGCGGGACGCGGGCCTCTCCGCGCATGGGGACCGTGGCGACGGGCTGGTCCGGATCGTTGCTCTGAAGGGTGAGGGTCCCCTGAAAGAGCCCGGGATTCTGGGAGGCGAACGTGACGGTCAACGGCCGGACACTGCGCGGAGGGATCGTCAGCGCCGAGGCAGAGGGGACGAACTCGGGAGAATCGCTCGCGATCGGCCCGACGTCGAGCGTGGCGCTCCCCGTGTTCCGCACCTGGATCGTGACGGGCCGGCTGGTGCCGGTGTAGATCCAGCCGAACTCGAGCGGGGTCACGGGCCTCTCGTAGCGGAGCCGCACGGTGTGCCGATTCACTCCGCAGAACGCGTTCACGCCCGGGGAGTTCTGCACCTCGACCGCCACCGTTCCGTCCGCCGCCAGCTCCTCCAGCCGGGCCGCGGTCAGGGGGAAGGAGCCGGAAGCCAGCGTGCAGTCCACGCCCGTCGGCCCCACGGTCCCCACGAGAATCCCCTCCGCGGTGGCGGTTGCCGTCTCGGATGGATCTCCGTAGTCGCCGTCCGCCAGAATCTCGACGGCGCCCGCGCCTGCCGGGGCCACCGTGACCGCCAGGGAGTGCGTCGTCCGCGCCCCGTCGGTCGCGTAGTCCCGGACCGACTCGACCATCACGGCCTCTCCCGCCAGGACCAGGTTCGGCGCCCCGATCACGTGGAGCGTGGCCAGGACCAAAACCGTGGGCCGGAACGGGTCGTTGCTCGAGACGACGATGTCCGCCTCGTAGCTCCCGTCGAGAAGGTCCAGGGAGTCGAAGAGGGCGGCCACCTCCGTCGACTCGCCGGGAGCCACGGTTCCCGACACGGGAGCGACGGTGACGAACCGCGTCCCGCAGAACTGCCGCGCGATCCCCCGCGGGGCGCTCAGTCCCGAGGAGGTCTGCGTGACGACTCCGCTCGGGATGTCCACCGTCGAGAGCTCCCCGCTGGTGTACTCCGTGACGAAAGCCTTGCTCTCCTCTGCGTTCACGATCACGCCGATGGGCCCGCTCATTCCCGAGGCGACCCTCGTGACGGCCCCCGTGGCGAGATCGACCGAGGACAGCCCTCCGGCCCCGTACTCCACCACGTAGGCCACCGTCCCTGCCTCGTTGAGCGTCAGGCCCGAAGGACCGTACAGGCCCGAGGCGACGGTCCTCGCCGATCCCGTGGCCAGGCTCACCGACAGGACCCGCCCCGCGTAGTACTCCGTCACGTAGGCCGTGCCGCCCGTAGGGTCGAGGGCCACGCCCCAGGGAGAGCTGAGGCCCGACCTCACGGTGGACACCGCACCCGTGGCCAGGTCCACCTCGGAAAGCTCGCCGACGTTCTCGACCACGAAGGCGCGCCTTCCGTCACGAGTGAGGGCGAGGTCCACGGGCCCGGAGAGCCCGGAGGCGACGCGCGCGAGAGCGCCCGTGGACAGATCGACCCTCGCCAGGCTCCCGCCGTTGAATTCCGTGACGTACGCCGCGTTCGTCGCGGGATCGTGCTCCACGGCCATGGGCCACTGGAGCCCCGAGGCGACCGTGGTGGCGGCTCCCGTCACCAGGTGCACGGAGGACAGCACGAAGGAACGGGCCACCAGCGCCATCGGCTCCGCACACGCCACCACGCGCCGGCGCACCTCGATCTCGAAGTCGAGCGGGCTCCCGCCGCCGTTTCCGATCTCGAAGGTCCGCGAGTCCTGTCCCCCCTCGTCGACGGTGACGAAGAGCGCCCCGGGAGCCACGCCGATCTTGGGAGCCGGGATCGCCAGCCCGGCGAGACCCACCGCGACCAGCGGCTCGTCGGGATCGTCGCTCCCGATCGTCAGGGTCGCTCCTGCCGCTCCCGCGGAGGCCGGCGCGAAGCTCACGGTGACGGTGCGGCTCTCGCCGATCGCAAGCGAGAAGCTCGATGCGTCCGCCGAGAACTCCGCGTGATCCGTCTCAATGCTCGAAACGGTCAGGACGTCCGTCCCCACGTTGGAGACCCTGAGCGCCCGTGGCGTCCTGGTCCCGACGTAGACCTGGCCGTAGTCGAGGTCAGCCGGGGAGACCGCGATATCCGGAACACCCGTCACGTGCAGGTGCACGGGGACCACGACCTCGGGCTCGTCGAGATCGTTGCTCGTCACCACGAGGTTCGTGTCGTAGTCCCCGCCCAGCAATCCGCTGGCCTCGAAGGTCACCGCGAGATTCAGGCTCGTCCCCGCCGGCACGACTCCCGAGCCCGGTTCGACCGACAGCCAGTCCGGTCCCAGCAGGAAGGAGAGCTCGTTCTTGAACAGCTCCACCGCGTCCGGCAGGCCGTCGTTGTCCAGGTCGCTCCGGTTCTGGACCACGAGGAAGCTGTTCACGATGGCCCGGCGGGATGCGGAGATCACGATCGCGCCGTCTCCCAAGCTCGGGGCGGACGTGAACCCCGCCACGCCGGCCGAAGGAGCGATGGCCCCCACGCGGTCACCGCCGTCGAGGTACTCGCTCTGCACCACGAGGAAGTCGGGGACGCTCTCGGGCGAAAGGAACAGCGGATGCGTGCGGTCCCACCAGTGGACCGACGATCCCCCGGAAACGTCCTGGGTCGGAGTCAGGCCGAGGGTGGTCCACAGCGTGGTCGGCTCGCTGTGCGAGCCGTCGATGTCGAACGTGCTGACGAGCAGCCTTCCGCCGGCGAGCACATAGCTCTCGAGCTCGCTCCACAGCTGCCCGACTTCGTAGTAACTGTTCTGGTCGACGACGACCAGATCCCAACCGCCTGACGCCAGCGCACCGGCGAACCCCGCCGGTGCGCTGTAGTAGCCGGTGTAGGGGACGCCGAGAGCCTGGAGGGCCAGATCGATGGAGTGGCTCCCTGGGCTGCGCTGGTAGTCGTCGGCATAGAGGAGGACCCTCGCGGGAGCGAGCCCGTAGCTCCGAGCTTCCGGGCGGGGAGAAAACGCACCTCGGTGGTTGACGCCGATCTCCGTTCCGGGAAGCGCAAGGCCCGGCTGGTACGTCACGGGCTGCCACGAGGCCTCGATGCCGACGCTTCCGACGTCCGCACCCGAGACCTGGAAGGTCAGGTCGCTCCCTCCAGAGTTCTCGATCGCGAGCGTCCGGGTGATCGTCTCGCCCGTGAACAGGCTTTCGGAGAACGAGGCAGGGGTCACGTCGATCTCCGGCGGGACGCGGGCCTCTCCGCGCACGGGGACCGTGACGACCGGCTGGTCCGGATCGTCGCTCTGGATCGTGAGGGTTCCCTGGAAGAGGCCGGGGTTCGAGGAAGCGAAGGTGAGGGTCAGCGGCCGGACGCTGCGCGGGGGGATCGTCAGCGCCGATGCAGAGGGAACGAACTCGGGAAGATCGCTCGCGATGGAGCCGACCTCGAGCGCGACGCTCCCGGTGTTCCGCACCTGGATCGTGAGGCTTCGGCTGTTGCCGATGTAAACCCAGCCGAGATCGAGGACGTCCAGGGACACCTCGTAGCGGAGCCGCACCGTGTGGCGGTTCGTTCCACAGAATACGTTCACGCTCGGGGAGTTCTGCACCTCCACATCCACCGTGCCGTCGGCCACGAGTTCCGAGAGCTGGGCCGACGCGAGAGGGAAGGAGCCAGAAGCGACCGTGCAGTCGACTCCCGTCGCTCCCGCGCTCCCCAGGAGGATTCCCTCGGCGGTTGCGGTCGCCGTCTCGGATGGAGCTCCATAGTCGCCATCCGCCAGCATCTCGACGCTTCCCTCGCCCCCCGGGGGGACCGCCACGGCCAGCGAGTGCGTCGTGCGCGCCCCGTCCGACGTGTAGCTCTGGACCGATTCGAGCAGCACGGGCTCGCCCACGAGGACGAGGTTCGGCGCCCCGATCACGTGGAGCGTGGCCGGGACGGTCACGAGGGGGGTGAAGGGGTCGTTGCTCGTGACGAGAATGTCCGCGCTGTAGCTCCCCCCGGGCCGCTCTCCGGTGTCGAAGAGCGCCTGCACCTCCACCGACTCTCCGGGAAGCACGGTGCCCGACACGGGCGCCACGGTGAGGAAGCGCTCCGCGCACACCCTCTGCTCGAGGCCCCACGGGTAGCGGAGGCCCGAGGAGATCCGCGTGACGCCTCCGCTTGCGAGGTTCACGTTCGAGATCTGCCCGGTCACGTTCTCCGTCACGTGGGCTTCGGTTTCGAACGGATCCACGATCACGCCGACGGGCCCGAGCAGCCCCGAGGCAACCGTCGTGACGACGCCCGTGGCGAGATCGACCGAGGACAAGGCTCCGGCCGAATACTCCGCTACGTACAGGACCGTCCCGGCCTGGTTGAGCGTTATGCCCAGCGGGTCATAGAAGCCCTCGGCAAGGCTCGCCACCGAACCCGTGGTCAAGTTCACGGACACGATCCGTCCGTAGTGGAGCTCCGCCACGTAAGCCGTGCCGCCCGCAGGGTCGAGGGCCACGCCCCAGGGAGAAATGAGGCCCGACCTCACGGTGGATACCGCACCCGTGGCCAGGTCCACCTCGGAAAGCTCGCCGGCGCTCTCGACCACAAAGGCGCGCCTTCCGTCACGACTCAGGGCGAGGTCCACGGGCCCGGCGAGCCCGAAGGCGATGCGCGCGAGAGCGCCCGTGGAGAGATCGACCCTCGCGAGACTCCCACCTTCGTATTCCGTGACGTACGCCAGATTCGCCACGGGATCGATCTCCACCGCCGAGGGTCTGAGAAGCCCCGAGACGATTCTGGCGACGGCTCCGGTCACCAGGTTCACCGAGGCCAGCGCACTCTCTTCAGCCACGAGCGCCAGCGGCTCGGCACAGGCCCCGACGGCGCCGCGCACCTCGAGGTCGAACGCCAATGGACTGCCACCGCCGTTGGCGATGACGAGCGTCTCGGTGCTCTGCCCGCCCTCCGGGACGCTGGCCGAAAGCGCGGCGGGGGTTACCGCGATCACCGGAGGCGTGACCGCCTCTCCGCTCAGGCCCACCGCGAGCTGAGGCTCGTCGGGGTCGTCGCTTCCGATCGTGAGCGCGCCCGTGGAGAGGCCCGGGGAGAGAGGGGTGAACGTCACGGTGACGTCCCGGCTCTCCCCCACGTTCAGGACGAACCCCGCCGCGCTCGCCCCGAAATCGGGGTGGTCCACGGAGATCCCGTTCACGGTCAGGACGTCCGTGCCGACGTTCGAGACGGTCAACGCCAGGCTCCGAGAGAGTCCGATGTACAGAGGTCCAAAATCGAGGGAGAACGGCGACACACGGAGGTCCGGCGCGCCGGTGACGTGAAGGAGCGTCGGGACGACCACCAACGGTTCGTCCGGATCGTTGCTCGTGATGCCGATCCCGGCCTGGTAGTCCCCTCCGAAGAGCCCCGACGCATCGAAGCTCAGCTCGACGATCGAAGAGGAGCCGGCCGGCACCGTTCCGGAGGTCGGGGCGGCGTCCAGCCAGGAAGGACCCAGCAGCCGGAGGAACGCCTCCAGGATCCCACGGGTCGCGCTGTCGTCGATGCGGGTTCCACCGGATCCCGCGTACAGCAGGTAGTACAGGCGCGTGACCCCGGCGAGATTGAGCACGCGGTGAGTGTCGTCGTCGGTGTTGGAGGAGAAGCTGTGGGCGCTCGCCGGTGCGTCGGCCACGATGACCAGGTGGTTCACCGACGGGACGCCGGCGTTGAACACGCGCTTGACGAACCCTCGGTACCGTCGTGCGCCGTGCGTCGCCTCGAGAACCGCCCCGTCCGCCTGTCCGGCTCCGTCCGCGCCCAGGTTCCCGCTGATGCGAAACTCGCTCACGCCCTCGAGGTCGGCCGCGAGGACGAACAGGCCAGGGTGCTTCCGGGTCAGGTACCTGCCGCTGGGGCCGAAGATCGGGCTGGTCGCGATCGCGCCCTGGGTGTAGGCGACATAACTCCCCAGGTCGGTGGACAGCAAGTTCCCGCCGTCGTACATGTCGCCGCCGCCGTCGTAGATCGACGAACCGCTCTCGCCCCCGGCGAAGTCGAAACGCCATGGGTTCGCGGCGGTGACCGAGCCGAACCGGACGTCGAGGGAGGCCAGGACTTCCTCGAGCGAGAGAAAGCCCGCGGCATCCACCGTGAAGCTCAGATCGTCGCCGCCGAGATTCTCGAGGGTCAGCGCGCGCGTGGACCGCCCCCCGCTGAACAGGCTCTCCTCGACGAGGCTCGGGGAGACGCGGATGTCGGGGGGGTCGAGCCCCTGGCCCACGACCGTGACGGCGACGGATGGACGGTCCGGGTCGTTGCTCTCGATCGCCACCGTCCCGGAGGAGGTTCCGGGGGCCTGGGGAGCGAACGTCACCGTGACGCCCCGGCTCTCTCCCGGCGCCAGGGTGAGGCTGGTCGGGCTCGACGTGAAATCCGGGTTGTCCGCGACGACGTCGCTCACCATCAGGGGGTCGGTGCCCGCGTTGGAAACCGTCAGCGTGAGGCTCGCGCTCGCCCCGACGTAGAGCGATCCGAAATCGAGCGAGAGGGGAGAGACGGCGACGTCGGGGGCGCCCGTCACGTACATGTGGGCCGGAACGATCACCTCCCCCTCGTCGGGATCGTTGGTCCAGATGCCGATCTCCGTCCAGTAGTCGCCGCTGCCGAGGCCCCTGGCGTCGAAGGTGACGGAGATCAGGCTGTCTTGACCGCCGGCCACGGTGCCGGACTGCGGCGAGAGACGGATCCAGCCGGATCTCACCCAGACCTGAAACACAAGATCGGCTCCGCCGGCGTTCGCGAGGCGGAGCGTCCGGGCGACGCTCCCTCCGGAGAACAGCGACTCGTCGAAGGAGGTGGGGGTGACGTCGATGTCCGGCGAGACGACCCCCTCGCCCGCGAGCGGCACCGCGATCACGGCCTCGTCGGGGTCGTCGCTCGTGACCGTGAGCGTGCCCTGCCGAGGACCGATCGCCCCCGGAGCGAACGTCACCATCACGTCGCGGGTTTCTCGCGGGGCGAGAACGAACCCCGCATCCGACACCGTGAACTCCGCCGTGTCGGCGGCGAGGCTCGCGACCACGAGCGAGTCGCTGCCGCGGTTCGCCACGCTCAGGACCCTCTGCGCCGAGCCCCCGACGAACACCGCTCCGAAGTCGAGGGCGGTCGGCGCGAGATCGATGTCGGGCTCGGCCGTCACGCGCAGGTGCACCGGCACCACGACCTGCGGCTCGTCGGGGTCGTCGCTTCCGATCGTCAGGCTCGCGTCGTAGTCCCCGGCGGGAAAGCCGGTCGCGTCCACCGTCAGATCGAGAGGAGCGCTCTCGCCGGGAAGAACCGTGCCCGTGGTGGGCGAGACCGCGATCCAGCCCACCCCCGCCGCCGTCACGAGGACATCGTCGAAGAACCACCCGGGATAGTCGTTCCCGTACGCGTCCCCCGTGTCGAAATGGAAGCGGATGAGGATCTCCTCTCCGGCGAAGGACGACAGGTCGAGGCTCGTCAGGATCCAGCCCCCGCTGCTGCCGGAGGGGGCCGCGCCCCGCACGCCGCGAAGCGGGGTCCAGGAGCTCCCCGCGTCGAACGAGACGTCGACCATGCAGGCGTCACGCACGAGCTCGGTCTCGTAGTTCTCGTAGAACTCGAGCGTGATCGGCGCCGACGCCTGCCGGAGGTCGATCAGGGGGGTGATCAGGGCGGTCCGGACCGGTCGTCCCGTCGCGTAGGTGCCGAGCGCCTCGACCCCGCACCAGGCGCATGCGATACCGCTCCAGGAATTCTGGTGGGTCGGATGCCAGAGGTCGTCCCCTTCGTAGACCTGTCGGCTCCACGCTCCGATCCCGTTTTCGATGTCGTCGAAGAAGATCGTGAAGCCGAGGAGGGGCTCCGACAGACCGCCTGCCGCTGCCACCGCGGCCTGAAACGTCAGGGGCGCGTCTCCGAGGTTGGAGACGGTCACGGTCCGCACCGCGGATTCTCCGACGAGGAGGGAAAGCGACACGGACGCAGGGGCGACGTCGATGTCCGGGTCCGCGCGCGCTGGCGAAGGGAGCGCGCATGCGATCAAGAGCGCGAGAAGGCACCGCCCGGCGCCTGACGCCCCTCGTCCAGACTCCAGACGCTGCCCCGTACCCGGACGGTCCCCGCGCATCCGCGCCTCCTGTGGACCCGTGCTGGCGCAAGGATAGACGATGCCCATGGAAAAACACAGAGGGCGGGGTCCTCCAAACAGCATCGAGCGCGTCCTATTTGGGAGGTCCGAGCCGGTCGGGGACGACGTCCAGAACCCGGGCCGTCCCGTTCCGTACAATGGCTCCGAGAAACAGGCGCGGCGGAGCGACCGTTCCGCGGGGGAGCTTCATGGGCGACGCGATCGTCCTCAGCCATCTGACGAAGACCTTCGGCGAGACGACGGCCGTTGCCGACCTGGATCTCGTGGTGCCCGAGGGGGGGCTCTACGGGGTCATCGGGCCGAACGGCGCGGGGAAGACCACGACGATCCGGATGATCCTCTCCATCCTCTTCCCGGATCGGGGGGAGCTTCAGGTCCTGGGGCGGCGCTCCGCGCTCCTGGCCAAGGACCGCATCGGCTATCTCCCCGAGGAGCGCGGCCTGTACAAGAAGATGCGGGTCGGCTCCTTCCTCGCGTACATGGCGCGTCTCAAGGGAGCGGACGGCCCGGACCTCAAGGGGCGGGTGCGGGGCTGGCTCGAGCGCGTGTCCCTGGCGGAGGTCGAGGGGAAGCGCTGCGAGGAGCTGTCGAAGGGGATGCAGCAGAAGATCCAGTTCATCGCCTCGGTCATCCACGCTCCAGATCTCCTGATCCTCGACGAGCCGTTTTCCGGCCTCGACCCCGTGAACCAGAGGCTCGTGCGCGATCTGGTCTTCGAGCAGCACCGCCGTGGGGCCACGGTCCTGTTCTCGACCCACGTCATGGTCCACGCCGAGCAGCTGTGCGATCACATCGTGATGATCCACCAGGGACGGAAGGTCCTCGACGAGACGATGGTCAGGATCCGGGCGAAGTACGACCCGCGATCGCTGATCGTCGAGCCCATGGATGCAGCGGCGGACGTCCTGGCACTCGGTCGGGTGGACGGGGTCCTCTCGGTGCGGAAGGACGGCGCCGCCTGGGAGGTGGGCCTGGCCGACGGTACGGACCCGGCGGCGCTGATCCGGACCCTGGCGGCGGCCGTTCCGCTTTCGCGGATCGAGGTGCGCCGGCCGACCCTCGAGGATGTGTTCCTGGGGATCGTCGCGGGCAAGACCCCGGCCTCGGACGAGCACGCGCGCCTGCGCGCCGCGCTCCGCGAGGACGGCTCGCCCACGGAGGTGAGGTCGTGAAGAAGGTGCTGCACGTCGCCCTGCGCGAGTTTCTCGCCACCGTCGCCACCCGTGGATTCATCTTCGGGATCCTGATCACGCCGGCCGTCATCGCGGTGATGATCGTCGTGATGCCGCGGCTCATGAGGGAGGGCCCGCCGAAGGTCGAGGGAGAGGTGGCCCTGATCGATCCCACGGGCGAGGTGGCGGAGCACCTGAGCGAATACCTCCGTCCCGAAAGGATCGCCGCGCGCCGGGAAGAGCTCAAGAAGAAGATCGACGACGCCACTCCCGAGGCGCTGCGCGTCGTCGCGGCGACTACGCCCCAGGGAAGCTCCGCGATGCGCCAGTCGATCGACGCGGCCCTGGGCGACGCGCCGAAGATCGAGGTCAGGACCCTGGATTCCGGATCCGACCTGGAGCAGGCCAAAGCACCTCTTGGGGAGAAGGCGGGAACCGGCAGGGGAGTCGAGAGAGGTCGCCTGGCCGTCGCGGTCGTCCACAGGGACGCGGTCGTCCGCGCGGCCGGGCAGGACAAGTTCGGAAGCTACGACCTCTACGTGCGGGGCAAGCTCGACGACCGGATCGAGGACGAGATCAAGGGAGGGCTCAAGGATGCGATCGTGGCTGCCCGGATTCGCGCGTCGGGGCTCGACCGCGCGCTCGTCGAGGCGGTGACCCATGTGGACCGGATCAAGTCCAGGACCGTGACGGCCGAAGGCGAGAGCGCCACCAACGAGATCTTCAACGTGATGCTCCCCGCCGGCTTCATGGTTCTCCTCCTGGTGTCGGTCCTGACCAGCGGCCAGTACCTCTTGACCACGACGGTCGAGGAGAAGTCGAACCGGGTGGTGGAGGTCCTCCTCTCCGCCGTGTCCCCCATGGAGCTCATGGTCGGGAAGATCCTCGGGCAGATGGCGGTGGGATTCCTGATCCTGATCCTCTACGCGGGGCTCGGGATCGCGGCACTCGTGTCCTTCGCCATGCTCGGCCTTCTGGACATGAAGCTGCTCATCTTCCTCCTTCTCTTCTACGTTCTCTCCTATTTCACCATCGCGGCGCTGATGGCGGCCATCGGCTCGGCGGTCAACGAGATGCGCGAGGCCCAGACCCTCATGACGCCGGTCATGCTGCTGATCATGATCCCGTGGATGCTGTGGATGCCGATCACGCGCGATCCCAACTCCACCTTCTCGACGGTGACGAGCTTCATCCCGCCCATCGGCAATTTCGTGATGCTCCTGCGCATGACCTCGACGTCGCCGCCCCCGCTCTGGCAGGCGCTCCTGTCGCTGGTCGTGGGAGCGGTGGGCGTCGTCGCCGCACTGTGGTTCGCCGCCAAGGTCTTCCGGATCGGGCTCCTGATGTTCGGGAAGCCCCCGACGTTCCGCACGCTGATCCGGTGGGCGAGGATGGCGTAGAGGTCGGGAGCGTCTCTCAGGGTGCGGAAGGCCTCGGGACCTCCCTGGAAGCCTCGAGTCGCGGGCGGCCGTAGACCTCGAGGGACACGTTCGCCGGCATCGACGCGCTCTTCTGCTGCACGACGAGAAAGCAGGAGTCGGCCTCGGGGGTGAAGGAGAACTCGTCGGCCACGCCGGTCCACTGGCGCCCCTCGACCTTCGCGCCCGCCCGGTACCGGAAGAACTCGTCCTCGCTCAGGGCGAGGACGGTGATCGCCTGCGCCTTCGCCGACGCGAACCTCCCGAGGATCTCCCCGTAGTTCTCCGCGTTCCCGATCAGGACCTCCCGGAACGAGGATGCCGGGACCGCGAGCGTGGACTTGTAGAGAAGATGCGGCTCGGGGAGGTCGGATCCGCCGCGGGGGGGCACCTCCCGATCGGTCGGCTCGGTCGACTGCGCCTCGGCGTTCGCCAGTGCCGGGACGTCGGAGCGCGCCTCCGCCTCCCCGCGCGAGGTCCCCAGGGTCGGCTCGGCGATCTCTCTCAGCCGTGCGGTCTCCTCCAGCGCCAGGATCTCCCGCTGTCGAGCCTGCTGGGCCTGCTGGTGGAAATGGAACGACGCGGCGGCGCCGACGGCGGCCGCGAGGATCACGAGCCCGCCGGCGATCCCCCAGACCCCCGAGCTTGCGGGGCCCGAGATCGGGGTGACTTCCGTGTCGTCGCCGATCTCCTGGTCCTCGGGGCTCGGCTGGCTGGCCAGCTCGGCGGCGCAACGGGTGCAGTGGTCGGCCCGGTCCTCGATCTCCTCGGCGCAGATTGGGCAGGTCTTCATCGCTCGCTCCTCCGCTCCCCCGGTTCGGCCCGCCGGGCGGGTTTGGCCGGCTGGCGCATCCCAGGGCCCCCGGGAAACATGCGGACGGTTCGGGGGAGAAGCAAGCCCGCAGGGCTCCCGCCGCCCGGAGAATCCAGAACGGCTGTCGCGTACGTATTCCTGTAGCGAACTCGCGAACGAGTCGAAAGGAGAACCAGGATGTCGAACAGGACTCTCGCGGCGGCGCTTCTGCTCGCCGCGGCCGTTTTGCCCGTGGCGGCCTCGAGCCACCGTGAGGCCCCGGCCATCACCCAGACCCCGAAGGTCGATGCGACCGACTTCTACATGTTCCGCAGCTACGAGAGCGGCCGCGAGGGGTTCGTGACCCTGGTGGCGAACTATCTCCCGTTGCAGGATCCCTACGGCGGCCCGAACTACTTCACCCTCGATCCCGACGCGCTCTACGACATCAGGATCGATCACAACGGCGACGCGGTGGAGGACCTCACGTTCCGCTTCCGCTTCCGGGAGAGGAGCCGCCGGATCGCGCTCGAGATCGGCCCCGAGGGCGCGAAGAAGAGCGTGCAGATCCCGCTGATCGTCGCGGGACCGATCGGCGCGGGCGACACGGGGGCGCTCAACCGCGAGGAGACCTGCACCGTCGAGCTGATCCGCGGCGCGCTCCGCCCGGGCGCGCCCCAGATCGGCCAGCGTCTGACGAACGCGGCGACCGGCGAGACGATCTTCGTCAAGCCGGTGGACAACATCGGCCAGAAGACGATCGCCGACTACGACGCCTATGCCGCAGAGCACGTCTACGACGTGCGGATCCCCGGCTGCGGCGACGGCCGCCTGTTCGTGGGCCAGCGCAAGGACCCGTTCGTCGTCAACCTCGGCGAGACCTTCGACCTCGTGAACCTCAATCCTCTGGGCCCGGCGAACGGAGCAGAGGACACGCTGTGCGACAAGAACGTGACCTCCCTCGAGCTCGAGGTGCCGATCGCGTGCGTGGTCTCGGCCGCGGGGCCCGTCATCGGCGCGTGGACGACGGCGAGCCTGCCGATCCGCCCGCCCGTCGCTCCGACGGGTCGCGCCGCCGTGTCCTCCCTGCTCCTCGGGCGGATCGAGCCTCCCGCCTTCCAGCAGGTGTCGCGGCTTTCGAGCCCGCTCGTCAACGAGGTCATCATCGGCCTTGCCGACAAGGACAGGTTCAACCGGAGCGAGCCCCGGCACGACGCGCAGTTTCTCGACTACGTGACGCACCCGACCCTTCCCGCGCTCCTCCAGCTCCTGTTCGGCGTCCAGGCTCCGACACAGTTCCCGCGCGTTGACCTGGTCGCGGCGTTCCTGACGGGGATCGACGGCCTGAACAGGACGCGGACCCCGGCGGAGATGCTCCGGCTGAACACCTCCGTCGCACCGAGAGCACCGGCCGCGCAGAGCAACCTCGGCGCGCTCGGAGGAGACATCGCCGGCTTCCCGAACGGACGGCGTCCGGGCGACGATGTGGTGGACATCGAGCTGCGCGTGGCGATGGGGGTCCTCCTCGACCCGTCCGTCGCCCCCGCGGGCCAGCTTCCCTACACCGATGGCGCGTACGTGGACGCCACGCATTTCGACGGCGCGTTCCCGTACCTGAGGACCCCGATTCCCGGCTCGCCGGGCACGGCGAGCGAGGGGAACTGCGACTGAGCCCCCCGGCGTGGGGCGGCGCGGAGTCGAACCCGCGCCGCCCTGCGCTTCTTCCTCGGAGCTAGCCCATGCGTAGCCGATCCGCAGTCGCCGTCCTCGCCGCTGCCGCCGCCGCGATCGCCGCGGCGCCTCCTGTCGACGCCCATGACTTCTGGCTGGAGCCGTCGGGGTTTCGCGTGGGGCCGGGAGCGGTGGTGGCCGTGCGGCTGCGGGTCGGCGAACGCTTCGAGGGAGACCCGGTGACCCGGCGCCCGGAGCGGATCCAGCGGTTCGCGCTGATCGCCCCGGGACAGGAGGCGCCGCTCGAAGGGCCGCCGGGAGTGGATCCGGCGGGGATCGGACAGGCACCGGACCGAAGGGGCGCGGCCTTCGCGGTCTATGCCGGCCGCCCGGCGTCGATCACGCTCGAATCCGAGAAGTTCGAGCGCTACCTCGGAGAGGAAGGGCTCGAGAGGATCGCAGCCGAGCGCGCGGCGCGCGGCCGCTCCGGAGAGCCCGGCCGCGAAGCCTACTCGCGCTGCGCCAAGGCGCTCCTGTACGTCGGCGGATCGGACGAGGGGTTCGACCTCGCCGCGGGCTGTCCGTTCGAGATCGTCCTCGGGGAATCCGCACCCAGAGGCGCGGGCGACCCGCTGGCGATCGAGCTCCGGTTCCACGGTGCGCCCGTGGCCGGAGTGCGGGTGGCGATCCTCCGGAGGGGCGACGGCCGCGAGACCGCGGCGGCCCGCTCGGATGGCCAGGGACGCGCCCGCTTCGTGCTCGACCGCCCGGGAGTCTGGATGGTGAAGGCCGTGCACATGAACGAGGCGGCGGAGGGCTCCTCCGCCGACTGGGAGAGCTTCTGGGCCAGCCTCGTGCTGGAGGTCGTTGACGGGAGGGCGGAGCCAGAGCGCTGAGAATGGTCGCTCCTTGGTTTCTGTCCCAACGTAGAATAAGCGCCGACATGAATGACGATGCCGCCGCGCCGCGCCTGGTCCCAACCCCGCCTGTTGATCCGACGCTGAAGGAAATGGTCCGGCGGCTCCTAGAGCACCTTCGCCCGGAACGAATCTATCTCTTCGGCTCGAGAGCGCGAGGAGAGGGCGGTCCGGACAGCGACTACGACCTCCTGGTCGTCGTCGCGAGCTCCCCGCTCCCGGGGTACAAGAGAGACCAGGCGGCCTTCAGGGCGCTGAGGGGCGTGGGAGTCGCCAAGGACGTGATCGTGCTCACGCGGGATGAGTTCCAGCGCAAATCGAGCGTGGTGTGCTCGCTCCCGGCGACCGTCCTGCGCGAGGGGAAGCTCCTCTATGTCGCCTGACAAGCTCGCCGAGATACGCGGGTGGCTCGTCAAGGCCAACGACGATCTCCGCGGTGCCGAGATCGACCTTGCGGCCGGCACTTGGCCAACCCGAACAAGGTCCGACACCTGAACCGGGCATGCTGGCGACTCGGGCTGGTGCCGCCGCAGATTGTGACGCCAGACCTGCTCTGGGAGGAGGACGATGAAAGCGCGGACTGACGAAGGACGGCGCGGCAGGACGGGTCCGGCGGACCCTCTCATCGACGAGGTGCGCGGGTGGCGCCGGTCCCCTCTGGGAGCGGTTCGGCGACGACCCCGACACGGTGTATGCCCACCTGCGGGAGCTGGAGAAGGCCCATGCCAGCCGTCTGATCAGGGCCGACAGCGAGGGAATGCCGCCGAGGTCGACGTGAGGCGCAAGCGGACGTGAACGCCGTACCGCTTGGCGTTCGGCACACCCTGGGCAGAACGAGCAGGCGCCGGCGTTCCCGAGCGCGTGGCGATGAGCGTGACCGGGCACAAGACGCGCTCCGTGTTCGACAGGTACAACATCGTCACCGAGGCCGATCTTGCCGGCCGCAAGGGCACTCGGTCGGGAATCCCTTCTGGTAGTTTGCGACCCAGCAGCAGTTGACGTTCTGCAGAGTTCAGGGGTAATCTCTCCCCCTGATGCGCGCGAAACGTCAACAGAATCCGGCTCCATCAGCGTTGCCCCGCCGTCCGGTGTTCACGCTCGGCGATCTGGCAAAGATGATCGCGCGGCCCAACGCCCGCGAGGCGGCCCGCGAGCGGGTCAAGTACCACGTCGCTCGGGGTCGGCTGAGGGCGGTTTCCCGTGGCGTCTATGCGATGGTCCCGCCGGATGCCGATCCCCGAGCGTTCGTGCCGGATCGCTATCTCGCCGCCGCGGCCATTCGTGAGGACGCCGTGTTTTCCCACCACGCGGCGCTTGAACTCCTCGGAGTCGCCCACTCGGACTGGAACGTCTGCACCGTCTTCACGGGGCGGAGGCGGGGCCCTCTCGCCCTGGGAAGCGTCCGGATCCTCTTTCTTCCTGATCCGAGGCCGTTCCGCGCAAACCACTGTCGTGGCCTGGGTACGCGCGAGGTCGAGCGCCAGGGGGTCGACCTCCGCGTGACCGGTCCAGAGCGCACCCTCCTCGACGGACTCAGGCAACCGCGTTTCGTCGGAGGCCTGGCCGAGCTCGTGGAGTCCGTCGCGGGGCTCGGCGTCCTCGATCTTGACCTTCTCGCCAAACTCCTCGAGGTGTACGGCCAGCGCATGCTCCATGCGGCCGCCGGCTGGTTCCTCGAGCGGTTTCGAGACCGGTTCTTCGTGTCCGACGCGTATCTCGCGAAGCTCGAGCGGCAGAGACCGCGATCGCGACAGTACCTCCCGAGGGGTCGGCGAAAGGGTGGGGTAGTCGCGTCCCGATGGAACCTCGTGTTGCCGGGAGATGTCGCCCGGGCCGGAGAGCCCGGTGCCGCCTAGCCGAGAACGGCTTGGCGTGTGGTCGGCCGAGACCGGGTTCCGCGCGGAGACTCTCGAGAAGGTCGTACGGCTCGGAGAGTTCCTCGCCGATGTCTCCCGGCATCCGCTCCTGTCCCGAGTGCTCTTCCTCAAGGGCGGCACGGCGCTCAACCTCGGATTCGGACCGCCCGCGCGCCTGTCGATCGACCTCGACTTCAACTACGTGGGGGCCGAGGATAGAAAGGCGATGCTCGCGGAGCGGCCGGGGGTCGAGCGTGCGCTCGAGGTCGTGGCCGCAGGAAGCGGGTACCGACTCCAGCGTTCCAGCGACGAGTTCGGCGGGCGCAAGCTCTTCCTCGGATACCGGAACGCCTTCGGGACTCCGGACCGGACCGAGGTCGATGTCAGCTACCTGCATCGCGTTCCTCTCGTCGAGCCCGCAGAGGTGACACTCTGGCAGCCCGGCGAAGGCGCAGGCCCGCGCGTTCGGATGGTGGGCCCCGCAGAGCTCTTCGGCGGAAAGATCTGTGCATTGCTCGATCGGGTGGCACCGCGGGATCTCTACGACGCCGCACGCCTCCCGACCCTGGCGGGCGAGGCGTGGGGCCAGCCCTCTTTTCGAGCCGTCTTCCTGGCTCTTGCGGGTACCCTCGACCATCCGGTGCACACCTACCGCGAAGACCGCTTCGGCCGCGTCGGCGACGAGGAAGTGCGCGATCAGCTACATCCAATGCTGGCGCGAAACGATCGCCCGTCGGCCATTCAGCTCCGCGCCGATGCATGGTCCGTGGTCGGCCCCCTGTTGCGTCTGACCGATCGTGAGCGGGAGTTCATCGATCGGCTCCATCAAGGCGAGCTACAGGCCGAGTTGATCGCACCGGGTGACGAGGCTCTGGCCGAGCGAATCCGTCGTCATCCTGGACTTCTGTGGAAGGTGCAGAACGCGCGCAATCATAAGGTGCGCCGTGGGGCGAATCGAAAAGGCGCGGAGTAATTGGAGCCGGCGCCCAGACTCGAACTGGGGACCTGCTGATTACGAATCAGCTGCTCTACCGACTGAGCTACGCCGGCCCTGAGTCGGAAAACGCGCGGGTTATATCAGAGGAAGACGACCGGAATCAACTTCCGGCCCGACACGCGCTATCCTCCTGCTGTTCATCGGAGAACCACGATGCAGAGAAGACGCCTGGGTAGAACGGGGTACACCGTCTCGGAGATCGGGTTCGGCGCCTGGGGGATCGGGGCCACGATGTGGCGCGGGGTCACGGACGATGTCGGGATGAAGGCGGTCCACGAGGCGCTCGACCTCGGGATGGACTTCCTCGACACGGCGCTCGCGTACGGGGACGGCCACAGCGAGGAGCTTCTGGCGCGGGTGCTGGCCGAGAGGGGAGGGCGCGATCGGGTCGTCATCGCGACCAAGATCCCGCCCAAGGATTCGGTGTGGCCCGCCCAGGCGACCACACCGCTCGGGAAGGCGTTCCCCGGGCCCTGGATCGAGGAGTGCGTGGAGAGCTCGCTGCGGCACCTGCGGGTCGAGGCGCTGCAGATCGAGCAGCTCCACGTCTGGCACGATGCCTGGCTCGACGATCCGGCGTGGGACGACACGCGCGCAACCATGGAGCGCCTCAAGGAGAAGGGAAGGGTGCTCCACTGGGGCGTATCGATCAACAGCCACACGCCGGAAACGGCGCTCAGGCTTCTCCGGGATCCGATCATGGAGACGGTGCAGCTCATCTACAACATCTACGACCGCTCGCCGGAGCGAGAGCTCTTCGAGCTGGCGCGGCGGAACGACGTCGGGGTGATCGTGCGTGTTCCCCTGGACGAGGGAGGGCTGACGGGAGCGATCGGCCCGAGCACCGAGTTCCCCGAGGGGGACTGGCGACAGCGCTATTTCCGCGGCTCGCGGAAGGAGGAGGCGGGGAAGAGGGCCGCTGCGCTCGTGCCGCTCCTGGGAAAGGAAGCCAAGACCCTCACCGAGCTGGCGCTGCGCTTCTGCCTTTCGCGATCGGAGGTGTCCACCGTGATCCCGGGAATGAGGCGGCCGGAGCACGCGCGGGCCAACGCAGGGATCTCCGACGGACACGCGCTCTCGCCCGCCTTGCTGGAGCTTCTCGCCGAGCACGCGTGGGACAAGGACTGGTACGCGGGCTGACCCTGTCGCCGCCTTCGCGTCTTGCCTCGCTTGCCGACTCGCCGGATACTGCCTCTCGTCGCGAGATGAGGGCGGTGGATGAAAGCGCCAGGCGACAGGACTCCCCGCAAGGGAAGAGGCGCGGTCTCGAACCCCGCGGGGCGGTTCGAGCGGTTCCGCGTCGTTCCGGAGGAGGACGACGCGCCGGGTCCCGACGAGGAGGCGCCGCGCCTGCCGACCGTGGTGACCCCCGAGGCCACGCGGAGCATCCTGGCGCGGAACGATTCGCCCGACGTCCCGTTCGATGTCTCCATCAATCCCTACAAGGGATGCGAGCACGGGTGCGTCTACTGCTTCGCGCGGCCGACCCACGCCTATCTCGGTCTGTCGCCGGGGATCGATTTCGAGACCCGCATCGTCTCGAAGCCCGAAGCCCCCGAGGTCCTCGCCCGGGAGCTCGGGAAAGCGGGGTATCGCTGCACGGCCCTCGCCCTCGGAGCGAACACCGACCCCTACCAGCCGGTCGAGCGGGACCTCGGGATCACCCGCCGGATCCTCGAGGTGCTCTCCGACCACCGCCACCCGGTGAGCGTGGTCACCAAGTCGAGCCTGATCCTGCGCGATCTGGATCTCCTCGTCCCGATGGCGGAGCAGGGTCTGGCCCACGTGTTCTTCTCGGTCACGACGCTCGAGAACGATCTGGCGCGGCGGATGGAGCCGCGGGCGAGCGCGCCCGCACGACGGATCGAGGCGATGCGCGCCGTTGCGGCCGCGGGGATCCCCGTGGGGGTTCTGGCGTCACCGATGATCCCCGCGCTCAACGACGCCGAGCTCGAGCGCATCCTCGAGGCGGCCGCCGGAGCCGGGGCGCGCTTTGCGAACTACATCCTGATCCGACTTCCCGGGGAGGTTCGGGAGATCTTCTCCGAGTGGCTTCATGTCCACGAGCCCACGCGCGCCGGCCACGTCCTGAGCCTCCTCCGCCAGATGCACGGCGGGCGCCTCTACGACCCGGCCCACGGCGAGCGGATGCGGGGGCACGGGCCGCTGGCCGACCTCCTGGAGAGGCGATTCCGGATCGCGTGCCGTCGCCTGGGTCTGAACGAGACGCGCCCCGCCCTGGATACGACGAGGTTCGGGGTTCCACCGCGCGGCGGCGCCCAGGGGAGCCTGTTCTCCCCATGAGGCTCGACGAGCTCGAGCGCCGCCTCAGCGCCGCTCTCGCGGGACCGAAGCCGGGTGCCAAGGCGCACGTGCTGCTCTCGCCTCGGCCGCGGCCCGGCTGGAATCCGGGTCGCCTCCCCGAGGAGAGCCGCCAGGGTGCCGGAGCCGTCCTCTTCTACCCGCTCCGGGGGGAGGCCCATCTGATCCTCACCGTGCGTGCGGGTCACCTTCAGAGCCACCGCGGGCAAGTCTCCTTCCCCGGGGGAGCGGTCGAGCGCGGGGAGAGCGTGGAGGAGGCGGCGCTTCGGGAGGCATCGGAAGAAGTGGGCGTGGACGCCGCCGGCGTCCGCCTCTTGGGCTCGCTCACGTCCTTGCACATTCCGGCCAGCGGCTACGTGCTGCACCCGGTCGTCGGGGTGGCCGACGCGCACCCCGTGCTCCGCCCCGCAGAGGGAGAGGTGGAGCGGATCCTCGAGGTCCCCTTCGCCGAGCTCGCCGATCCCGCGAGGCTCAAGACCGAGCCCCGCGTTCTCGCCGGCGAGCGGTGCCTCGTTCCCTACTTCGACCTGTGCGACGAGAAGGTGTGGGGCGCGACCGCGATGGTCCTCGCGGAGCTGCTGTGGCTCGTGGACGCTCCGCCCGATCCCTGGATCTAGCGGAACGCGTGACAGCGCGTGCAATCCCGTCCCACGGGATGCCTCGGGGACTGCGGGCTCGGCCCGTCGGGGGCGTGACAGGTGAGGCACGCCTCGGCGGTCAGGAAGCCCCCATGGATCTCGTCCCCGGGAAGAAAGGGCGGCCTGGGGTTCCGGACCGCGAGGTAGACGACCAGGGCCAGGAGCGCGCCGAGGAAGACCAGGGAGACCGCCTGCATGCGGGACATGGAAGGCTCCTCTTCGGTCAGCCGCCGTAGGGCGTGGGGAAGGGATCGGGCGGGGGCGCCTCGCGAATCGAAGGGTCGAGGCGGATCGCCCCCTCGTGCTCCGCGAGGAGCCGAACGAGGCGCGCCACGTACCGCGCCGCGCGAGCGATCCTCTCCGCCGAGACCCTGTCCGGGGTGTCCGTCGGCTTGTGGTAGTCGTCGTGGTACCCGGAGAAGGGGTACACCACGGGAATGCCGGCATCGAAAAACGTCGCGTGATCGCTCACCGGTCGGAAGCGCAGAGACCCGTGGAACCTCAGGTCGAAGCGGACCTCCTCGTTGGCCCGGAGGGCGATCTCGCGCAGGACCGGAGCGCCCGCCGCGTAGATCAGCTGAAGGACGTTCGCATGGTCCGGCCGGTCCATGTTGTTTCGACCGAGCATGTCCAGGTTCAGCGCGGTCGCGATGCGCGAGAGGGGGACCGGAGGGTTCTCCGTGAAGTAGGTCGAGCCCAGCCGCCCGCCCTCCTCGCCGGTCCACGCGCCGAGGATCACCTCGCGCGCTCCCCGGGGCGGGCTCGCCCGGAGCGCCGCGGCCGCGGCGAGAAGCCCCGCGATCCCCGAAGCGTTGTCGTCGGCTCCGGGATGCACGACGCCTCCCGGGCTTCCCAGATGATCCCAGTGGGCGCCCAGGAGAACGACCTCCCCCTCGAGCCCCCGCCCGGAGCCGAGCCGCGCCAGGACGTTCCGGAGCAAGATCTCCTTCCGGTCTCGGTACGCCAGACGAACGGTCACGGCCGAGCCCTCGATCGTGCGGCTCGCGCCGCGACCCTGCTCGAGGTCGGAGGAGATGGAGCGAAGGTCGAGCCCACCGAGCAGGCGCTCGGCCGCCTGGAAATCGAGATAGACGAGCGGGATCGCCGGAGTGCGATCCCTGAGGCCGATCCAGACCTCCCCTGGCTCTGGGCCTCCCGCCCGGCGCAGGTCGTCGGCGCTTCTCGCGCGCCCTGCCGGGTTCGGGACGACGAGGAGGGCCACGGCCCCCAGCGAGGCGGCCAGGGTACGCTTCGAGGAGATCGGCGCGTGGCGCGTGGGCCGCGCGCCGGCCCACGGGGATTTGTCGTCCTGCTCTCGCGGCTCTCCGGAGAGCGTCACCACGATCTTCCCGCCGGGATCGATCCCCGCGTAGTCGTCGCGCCCGTGCTCGGGCGCGCGGATTCCGAACCCCGCGAAGACGAGGCCGGCCGTGATCTCGACCGTCAGGGCGCGATCGGGGGTGGTGCGGAACCCGGGCGCGGCTCCGTCGAAGAGCGTCTCGCTCGAAGGGTGTGCATCCGTGGCACGCGCCGTCCTTGCCAGAACCACGCTCGATCCTGCCCGGTCGTATGTTCCCTGGAGCGCGGGAACCGACTGGAACCACGAGCGCTCTTGGGAGGGGCGCGGATCCCCACACGGAAGCCAGCCGATCGCCTTGAGCCTCGAGACCACGTAGGCGGAGGTCACGGCGCCGCCCTGCTCCGCCGCGCCTCGCCCCCCGAGGTCGGGGGACGAGAGGAACTCCACCGTCGCTCGGATCTCTTCCTCGCGGATCGCGTCGTCGGCAGGCGCAGCGCCCGCCCGCGGGGGGCCGGCGAGCTGGAGCGCCGCCAGCAGTGCCGGCACGGAGAGGACCCGTCGTGTCATGGATTCTCCGGACAAGACCCGGCATTATAGCGGGGAGGAGACCGAGATGAGCCGATCGCTCCACCCGACGCGGCCTGTTTTCCTCGTGCTGTTCCTGGGTCTCGTCCTCGCGGGCCCCTCGCGCGCGGGCGTGGGCGAAGACCGTCGGGACCTGGTCCTTCCGAACGGCCTTCGGGTGATCCTCATCCCGCACCATGCGAACCCGATGGTGGCCTCGTCGGTCGTCGTGGGCGCTGGCGTCGTTCACGAGCCGGAAGGGATGAACGGCGCGTCGCACTTTCTCGAGCACCTTCTCTTCAACGGGACGAAGAGGCGATCGCAGCGCGAGCTGTACGACGAGGCGGATCGCTACGGGGCGTACAACAACGCGACGACGCGGGAGGACCACACGCTGTTCACTCTCCTGGTGCAGAAGGAGTTCGCCGAGGCGGGGCTCGACATCCAGGCCGACATGCTCTTCCACTCGACCCTTCCTTCCGACAAGTTCGAGAAGGAGAAGGGGATCGTTCTCGAGGAGCTGGCGAAGGACAGGAACGAGCCCGCGACCATCGCCGCCGAGGAGTTCCGCGCCTTCGCCTACAAGGGGACGCCGCTCGCGCGGCCCGTGCTGGGGAGCGGGGAGTCGATCGCGGGGTTCCGGCGAGAGGACGTCCTTGCCTACTACGAGAGCCGCTACGTGCCGGCCAACATGGTCCTCGTGGTGATGGGCGACTTCGAGTCGGACCGGATGATCGAGTCGGTTCGGAGGACGTTCGGCGCGGCGAAGGCGGGGGTCGCTCCGCCGTCGCCGGCGCTCCTGTGGCCCCCGCCGCCGGAGAAGAACCTCCGGTCCATGCCGCTCGACGCGGGCCGGACCTACGTTCACGCCGCGTTTCCCGTCCCGCTCGCCCCCTACGATCCACGGGTCGGCGCCGTCGAGCTCTTGGTCGCGGCGCTGTCGGAAGGGGACGACGCCCCGCTGAGCAGGACCCTCACCTCCGGGAGCGACCCGATCGCGCTCTCGTTCACCCTGGGGGTGGCGCCGAGGGGCGTCCCGTGGGGCGCGCTCGAGTTCGCCGCGATCTTGCCGAAAGGGAAGAGGCCGCTGGACGCGCTCGGGAAGCTGGCGGAGGCGCTCCAGTCGAAGGCGATCCTGGCAGAGGCGCGGGAGCGCCTTCCCACGGTGCGAGCGGCCGCGCGCGCGGGGGAGATCCTCTCCGCCGACCAGATCCACTACTTCGCCCTCGAGCGCTCCTCGTACCTGCTCGGATCTCCCGAGGGATCGCTCGGGCGGAGACTGGCGGCGCTGGATCGGGTGGAAGACGAGGCGTTCGCCGGCGCGGCGGCGAGCCTGGGCCGAGGGCTCGCCGAAATCCGGGCGCTGGCGGCCGGACCCGACTCGCCCGACGAGGCGATCGCGTGGCAGCCGCCGACCCCTCCCGCCGCCGGCCCGCCCGCTCCCGCGCGGGAATCCCTGGAGCAAGAGCTGCCGAACGGCCTCAGAGCCCGGATCGAGCGGAACGACGACTCGATGGTCTTCGCCGTGCATCTCCTGTTCCGGCCTCGCGCGGCCTCCGAGGTCGCGGGAAAGGGCGGCATCGTGGATTTCCTCCACCGGCTGTTCCTGCGGGGGACCCTCGTGCACGACCGGGCGACGCTCGCGGCGCGGGTCGGGGATCTGGGCGCGCACGTGAAGACGAACGACGATCCCTCGGTCCCGTTCGACGACTACTACACCACCCCGGAGTTCTCCTTCGTTCGTCTCGAGATGCCCGCCCAGCGCTGGAGGGAGGGGATCTCCCTTCTGGGCGAGATCATCCGCTTCCCGCGGTGGGATCCTGTGGAGGTCGAAGCGGTCCGGAAGGAGATGCTGGATCTGCAAAAGCGGCGCGCCGAATCCACGCGCGCACGCGCCGCGGACCTCGTCTCGAGAACCCTCGCGTCGGATCATCCGCTGGCGCGGCCCGTCCTCGGGACGGCTCCATCGGTCTCCTCGGTTTCCCTCGAGGACCTGCGGGCATTCCACACGGCCTACGTCGCCGGACGGAAGATGATCGTCACCGTGGTGTCGCCGGTGTCCCCCGGGGAAGTCCTCGACTCGCTGCGCGCGACGCTGGGCACCCTTCCCGCGGGAGAGAAGCCGGAGCCGCCGCTCCCCCCGCCGATCACGCCCAAGGGTGTGCTCGAGGAAGAATCCGTCGGGAAGGAGCAGGCGTACGTGTGCCTCGCGTACCTGTTCGACGCCAGGCCTCAGGACCACGCGGCGCTTCTCGTCCTGGGCTCTCTCCTGTCGGACAAGCTCTCCTTCCGGCTCCGCGAGGAGCGCGGTCTGGCGTACTCGCTGTCTGCTTCCATCGTCCCGTTCGGGGGCCGCATGAAGCTCGAGGTGGTCATGGCCACGCGCCAGGCGAACGTGGACACCTCCGCCATGCTCCTCAAGGAGGAGATCGCGCGGTTCGCGGTGACGGACCTCGATCCCGCCGCGGTCGCCAGGGCCGCGGCGGGCCTCAGGGGGAGACTTCTCATGAGACGCTTGACCCGCGTCAACCAGGCCTACTTCCTAGGGGTCGAGATGCTCGAGGGACGCCCCGCGGGAGACGATGCGGCGAAGCTGGGAGCGCTCCTCGGGGTATCCGCCGCCGACGTGTCCCGCGTCGCCCGGGAATACGTGGACGTGCGGCGATGCGCGCGGATGATCGTGCGATGAGCGAGAACGCTCTCCTGATGAGGACCTGGAGCGACGGCGAGGCCGAGATCGTGCGGCAGCTTCTGGACTCGTACGGGATTCCCTGCCAGGTCGTCTCCGACGTCACCCACACGGTCCTGCCGATCTCGGTCGATGGTCTGGGCGAGGTACGGATCCTCGTGGCCCCGGAGGACCTCGCTGCGGCCGGCGACATCCTCGCGGAGCACCGCCGGGACGGGCTCGAGATCCGATCGGGAGGGATCGGCGAGGGTCCGCTCAGCGAACCAGGAGAGGAATCGTGACCGCGACCTTGGCCGGCGCGCAGAAGCCGCTGCTGGCCACGCAGTAGAAGTACGAGAGCTGGCCGGAGACGTCGTGCCGCCCGGCGGCGGCCCTGGGGTCGACGTGAAGGGTCAGCTCCACGGGGTCCACCGTCTTGAAGTAGTTGGCCTCGATGCGCTCGGGCGGGGGTGGCTCCGCGCTCCCGACTGCGGCGTCCGCCGGATTCACGAGACCCGGCCTCCCGGGGACCTTGAGCTTGATCTTCGGGTACCGGTTGATCTTGATCCCGTCGGCCGGGTGGAGCCGCACCGTGACGCGGGCTTCGCCTCCGGGGCTGGCGGGGGACACGGAAAGCTCGAGCCGGGCAGGCTCCTTTGGCGGAGATTTCGGCGGAGTCGGCTCCGCCCCGCCGACCGAGGAGAACGCGGACAACGCCATCCAGACAACGATTCTCATGGGGTGCCCTGGGATCATGGGCCCGATTCTAGCCGCCGGGCGAGCGATCGGCAACGCTCTGGACCTCCGATCCGTGCCGCACAGGAACTCCGGTTGCCGGGCCCGTGGCATCGGGGTACACTTCCTGGCGAACGGGGCTTGGGGAGGAGAGGGGGTCCACGATGAGGTCCAAAGGGTGGTGCATCCTGGTGGTCGGGGCTGCTCTGGCCCTGGCGACCACGGCTTCGGCCGATGAGGTCATCTACTTTACCAACGGGACGTACATGAAGATCGTGTCCCACGAGGTCCAGGGGGACATGGTCAAGGTCCGGCTCGACGGCTCGGCGAGCATCGCCTTCCCCTCGCGGATGATCGACAAGATCGAGGGCTCCTCCGGGATCGTCTTCGGGGGACCCGCCAGCTCCGTGTACGCCAACCAGATCGTCGCGCGCGCGCCGGGTACCGAGGGGCAGCCTTCCAGCCAGGCCGTGGTCGGGGTCCGGAGCCGGGAGGACCGCGAGGAAGATCCGGACACCATCGCGGCGGTCCAGCGCGCGGCCGCCTATCGCTCCACGGCGATGATGCCCATGAGCGGTCGGCGGGCCGAGGGTCAGTACATCGACGGATCGATCGCAGCGACCCGAGGCGCCGGGCCCTCCGGCTCGACGAGGCTCGGGAACCACTACGTGATCGGCACGGGATCTCAGTCGAAGTCCCCCTTCAAGCCGATGCGGTTCGCGATGAAGCCGGGGATCCCCGCCGCAGAGAACCCTCCGGAGGAAGGTTCCTTTCCGCCGGAGCAGAACCCCGTGATGCATCCCAACGCGCCCACCGGGGATGCGCCGCCGAACGAGTGATCGTCCCGAGGTGAGCCTCGTCATCGGGCTGACCGGCCCGAACGCCGCGGGCAAGGGAGAGGTGGCCGCGTGTCTCGAGCGGCAGGGGTTCGCCGTACACTCCCTCTCCGATGTCGTGCGCGAGGAGGCGGCTCGACTCGGCTTCCCGCCCGAGAGGGAGCATCTGATCCGCGTCGGCAACCTGCTCCGCCAGCAGGGGGGTGCGGGGATCCTCGCCGAGCGCATCCTGCCGCGCTTCACCGGGCAGGACGTCGTGGACTCCATCCGCAATCCGGCGGAAGTCGGCGTGCTTCGGAGGTCTCCCGGGTTCTTCCTCCTCGGCGTGGAGGCGTCGGCCCAGATCCGGTTCGCACGATCCCTTGCGCGGGAACGCCCGGGTGATCCCGTCACGCTCGAGGAGTTCCTCTCGCGCGAGAGGCAGGAAAATGCCTCGAGCCCCGAGAGCCAGCAGCTGGACGCGACCTTCCGACTCTCCGATCGCGTGATCCGGAACGATGCCGATCTCGAAACACTGCGCCGCGAAGTCGAGGAGATCCTCGCCGAGCTGGAAACGGCCGACATCCGGCGTGATTGACGGGTTCCCGTTGGGTCGCTAGAGTACCGACCCGCTGCGATCCGACTCGCACCAGGAGAAGGGATTCTCGTCGATGGAAGAGGCGATCCGTCAGAAGCTCGTTGGACGAGCGCTCGGCCAGGAGCGCGGGGAGAGGGTGGAGCGAGCTCCGGGCCGCTCGATCCTGGAGCGGGTCGCAGCGCCCGCCGATCTGAGGGCGCTTTCGCGGGAGGAGCTGCACGGGCTCTGCAGCGAGATCCGGGAGTTCATCATCGACGTGGTCGCGTCCAAGGGGGGGCATCTGGGCGCCAGCCTGGGGATGGTCGAGATGACCGTCGCTCTGGAGACGGTCCTCGATCTCCCTCGGGACCGCATCGTGTGGGACACCGGACACCAGGCGTACGTCCACAAGGTTCTGACAGGTCGGCGAGAGGCTCTCTGGTCCATCCGGCAATTCGGGGGGATCTCCGGCTTCCTCAAGCGGGAGGAGAGCAGGTACGACTCGTTCGGAGCGGGACATGCGTCCACCAGCATCTCGGCGGCGCTGGGAATGGCGGCCGCGCGAGACCTCCAGGGGGAAGACTATCGGGTCGTCGCGGTTCTGGGGGACGGCGCGATGACCGGAGGGCTGGCGTACGAGGCGCTGAACAACGCGGGTCAGTCCGGCCGCCGCATCCTCGTCGTCCTCAACGACAACGGCATGTCCATCGCCCCCAACGTGGGCGCGATCGCCCACTACCTGACCAGTGTCACCGCCAACCCCCACATCAAGAAGTTGCACGACGATGCACTGCACCTCATCCAGAGACTCCCCGCGCTGGGGGAGTCGATGGGCGAGATCGCCAAGAGGCTCGAGGTTGCGTTCAAGAACGCGCTGGTCCCGGGCGGACTGTTCCACGCGCTGGGGTTCCGGTACTTCGGACCCGTGGACGGCCACGACCTGGATCTCCTCTTGGGGCTTCTGCCGCGGGTCCTCCAGCGTGAGGGTCCGGTTCTCCTGCACGTCCTCACGCGAAAGGGAAAGGGTCTGGCGGCCGCGGAGAACGACCACGAGTCGTTCCACGGAGTGAACCCGTTCGACAAGGTCACCGGCAAGTCTCTCGCTCCCAAACCCTCGGGCGCGCCGGCGTACACGGCAGTGTTCGGCCAGGCCATGGAGGAAGCGGGCGAAGCGTTTCCGCGCATGGTGGCCATCACCGCGGCAATGCCCTCCGGCACCGGGTTGAGCCGATTCCGCGAGAAGTTCGCCGGTCGGTTCTTCGACGTGGGGATCGCGGAGGCGCACGGGGTGTGCTTTGCCGCGGGGCTCGCCTGCGACGGCGCCAGGCCGGTGGTGACCATCTATTCGACCTTCCTGCAGAGAGCCTTCGACCAGATCGTGCACGACGTGGCGCTGCAGCATCTCCCGGTGGTGTTCGCCATCGATCGGGCGGGGGTCGTGGGCGCGGACGGCCCCACCCATCACGGGGGGCTCGATCTCGCGTACATGAGATGCGTGCCCGGGATGGTCGTGGCGGCGCCCAGGGACGGGAACGAGCTGCGCGACCTTCTGTGGACGGCTCTGCACCACGTGGAAGGCCCCTTCGCGCTCCGCTTCCCCCGCGACACGGTCCCGCCGGGCTACGATCCGAAGAGACCGCCCAAGCTCCTTCGAATCGGGAGCTGGGAGACGATCGAGGACGGAAGCGATGCGGCTTTCGTGGCCACGGGCGCCATGGTGGAAGTGGCCCTGAAGGCCCGCGCGCTTCTCGCCGAAAGGGGAGTTGCGGTCGCGGTCGTCAACGCGCGCTTCGTGAAGCCGGTGGACCGGGAGGTGCTGCGGAACGTGCGCGAGAAGTTCGCCGTACTCGTGACCGTCGAGGAAGGTTGCCTCGCGGGCGGGCTCTCCGACGCGATCCTGGAAGCGCTGGGCGAGGCGTCTTTGTCCACGGACGGGGTGGGAAGGCTCGGGCTCCCCGACGCGTTCGTCACCCATGGGACACGACAGGAGCTCCTGGACCTGGTCGGGTTGACGCCGGACCACCTGGCCCGCGCCGTCGTGTCCAGGCTGGGAACGGAAGCCCCGTGACTCGCGTCGCCGTCAGCCGGAGCGATCTCGCGCGTCTGGCCGCGGACGTGGCGGCGTGCTTCGCCTACGAGGGCGACCGGGAGCCGCGCGGGGTCTCGACCGCGAGCCTCCGCCGCGATCTGGCGGTGGAGATGAAGAAAGAGGGGTTCCGCGGACGCCGCGGGGAGAGCATCGTCTGGAACGCCGACGGCAAGTACGCGTCCCGGCGCTTCCTCGTGGTCGGTCTCGGGCGTCCGACCGATCCCTCCCACGAGGCGGTGCGCCAGGGGAGCGCACGGGCCGCGAGAGCGGCGGGCAAGCTCGCGGCGCGAAGCCTGGCGCTACGCCTGCCCCCCGTGGCGCCGGGACAGGCTCCCGAGGAGACGCGGGCCGCGGTGGAAGGAGCCCTGGTCGGGGCGTACCAGTTCGACCGCTACCTCACCGATCCCGGGAGGAAGCGGACGAAGCTCGGCGCGCTCTCCGTGTCCGGCGACGGGCCCAGGGGCCCGATGCAGAAGGCGGCGGCCCTGGGCGAGCTCGCGGCGCGATCCGTATGCCTCGCTCGCGACCTCGTGAACGAGGCCCCATCGGTGATGACGCCGACCCGGCTGGCGCGGGAAGCCATGACCCAGGGCCGGAGGGCTGGCCTGAGGGTGAGACTCCTCGGGTCCGCGGATCTCCACAGGCTCAAGATGCATGCGCTCCTCGCCGTCGCGCGCGGGAGCGGTGAGGCGCCGCGCGTGGCGCACCTGACCTACGCGCCGGAAGGAAAGCCGACGGCGCGGATCGTCCTCGTCGGCAAGGGCGTCACCTTCGACAGCGGCGGATTGAACCTCAAGCCCACGGCGAGCATGGCGAACATGAAGGACGACATGGCCGGGGCGGCGGCGGTTCTCGCCGCGATGATCGCGCTCCGGGATCTCGGCTGCCGGGCGGAGGTCCACGGGCTCCTGGGTCTCGTGGAGAACATGACCGGACACAACGCGTTCAAGCCCGGGGACATCCTGCCGACCTGCTCCGGGAAGACCGTGGAGGTCACGAACACCGACGCGGAGGGAAGGCTCGTGCTGTGCGACCTTCTCTCCCACGCCGCGCGCGCGCTCAAGCCCGATGTCATGGTGGACGTCGCGACTCTCACCGGCGCGTGCGTGGTCGCGCTGGGGCCGCTCGCCGCCGGAGTGTTTTCCAGGCACGACGACCTCCGCCGCGCGGTCCTCGAGGCCGGCCGCTCGGCGGGAGAGAAGCTCTGGCCCATGCCGATGTACGAGGAGTACCTGGAGAGCCTGCAGGACGGTCCCGCGGACCTCAAGAACTCCGGCGATCGCTTCGGCGGCGCCATCACCGCGGCGCTGTTCCTCGGGGAGTTCGTGCCGGCGCGGCTTCCGTGGCTTCACCTGGACATCGCGGGTCCGGCCTTCTTCGAGCGAGAAACTCCCGAGGTGGCGGCGGGAGCCACGGGTGCCGGCGTGCGCACGCTGCTCCGCTGGCTCGAAGGCGTGTAGTCCCGTTGGGGCACGAAGAGCATCGGCGTCAAGGGAGCGCGTGCGTACGGGTCGCGATCCTCACGATCAGCGATACCCGCACCGCGGCGACCGATATGTCGGGGGCGACCCTGAAGCGGCTCCTCGAGGGCGCCGGGCACTCGGTATCCCGGCACGCCATCCTGCCCGACGACCCGGAGCAGGTGCGCGAATGGGTGCGCGCGCGTCTCGCGGAGCCCGACTGCGACGGGGTCGTCACGACCGGAGGCACGGGGATCGCGCCGCGGGATTCGACCTTCGAGGCGCTGGCGTCGATGGTGGAGAAGCCGCTGCCGGGGTTCGGAGAGCTTTTCCGCATGCTGAGCTACCAGGAGATCGGAAGCGCGGCCATGCTCAGCCGCGCCCTGGGCGGAGTCGCCTCCGGACGGTTTCTGTTCTGCCTGCCCGGCTCACCTCAGGCGGTGACCCTTGCCCTCCTGAAGCTGATCCTCCCCGAGCTGGGCCATCTCGTCGGGGAGATGCGCAGGAACGAGAAACGGTGACAGCAACCGAAACTCAGTTCGTGAGATGATCCGGCCGGGGCGGCTCGGCCTCCACCACGCTCCCGAACCGCGCTTCGTACTTCGAGAGGTTGTCCTGGAGCGCGCGGATCATCCTCTTGAGGTGACCCGGGCTCACGATCACCCGTGCGTTGACGACGCCGCTCGGCGGGAAGAGGTTGATGAAATCCATGAGAAACTCCTCCCGCGTGTGGCTCACGACCATCTGGTTCGCGTAGACGCCGGGGAGGACGTCGTCCGGCATCTTGATGGGAATCTCCCGTTTTTCGGCCATCCGACCCTCCTTGCGGCGACCGCCGCGATGCAACGAACTGCGCACCACATGCTAACGTAATGCCGGGCCACGGCCAGCATGGCGGGCCGAAGGAGGTCTTCATGGCCGACGTGACGTGCTCCCGCTGCGGGAACACGGGGGCAGGCCTGGATCAGGCCCCCATGCCGGGGAAGGTGGGGGAGCGGATCCTGGGCCAGGCGTGCGCGGTGTGCTGGAAGGAGTGGCTCGGGATGCAGGTCAAGATCATCAACGAGTACCGGCTGAGCCCGGCGGATCCGCGGCACTTCGATTCCCTCGTGGCGCAGATGAGCGCCTTCCTGAATCTGAGAGACGAGTAGGCGACTGGAGGGGGCATGAACCGCACGTGGACCGAACGTCTTGATGCCGAGCTCGCAGGCTTCCGCCGCGACGGCGTCTACAAGAAGCTCAACCACCTCGACTCTCCCCAGGCTTCCCGGGTCCGGATGGAAGGAAGGGGGGACGTGGTGATCCTGTCCTCCAACAACTACCTCGGGCTGTGCGACGTTCCGGAGATCGTCCAGGCGGGGAAGGACGGACTGGAGCGCTTCGGAGCGGGCACCGCCTCGGTGCGGTTCATCTGCGGCACGTTCACGATCCACCGGGAGCTGGAAAGCGCCCTGGCCCGGTTCGTGGGGACCGGATCGGCCCTCACCTACGTTTCCTGCTGGAGCGCCAACGAGGGGCTGATGCCCGCGCTCCTGGACGAGCAGGACGTCGTGATCAGCGACGCGCTGAACCACGCGAGCATCATCGACAGCCTCAGGCTATGCAAGGCGAAGCGGCTCGTCTACCCGCACTCCGACATGAGCGCCCTCGAGGGCCTGCTCCGGGATTCGGCCACGGCGCGGACCCGCTTCATTGTGACGGACGGCGTGTTCAGCATGGAGGGGGACATCGCGCGCCTTCCGGACATCGTGGACCTCGCCCGGAAACACGACGCCGTGGTCGCCGTCGACGACTCTCACGGCTCCGGTGTCCTGGGCAAGACGGGGCGGGGCACCGCCGAGCACTTCGGCCTTCTGGGACAGGTCGACGTGATCACGTCGACGCTGGGGAAGGCTCTGGGCGGCGCCGCCGGAGGGTTCGTCGCCGGCCCCCGCGCGGTGACCGACTACCTGGTCCAGCGCTCCCGGCCGCAGCTCTTCTCCAACGCGCTTCCTCCCACGGTCGCCGCGAGCGCGCTCGCGGCGGTCCGCTACGTCGAGGCGCACCCGGAGAGGGTGGCAACGCTGCACGAGAACGCCCGGTACTTCCGGGCGCGGCTTCTCGATCTGGGGTTCGCGCCCCACCCCGGGGAGACGGCCATCATTCCCGTGATCCTCGGCGACACCGCCAAGGCGATCCAGACGAGCGAGGCGCTCCTCGACGAGGGGGTGTTCGTGACCGGCTTCGGCTATCCGGTGGTCCCCCAGGGGCAGGCGCGCGTCCGATGCCAGATCTCGGCGGCGCACCGGCGAGAGGATCTGGATTTCGCCCTCGAGGCGTTCCGGAAGGTGGGTGTCAGGCTGGGCCTGATCTGACACCTCAGGCCGAGGGCTCGAGATTCAAGGTGACCAGCGCTTCCTGGTCCGAGATCCGCTGGAGGTCCGCGATCCGGTAGCCGCGCTCCAGGTACGCCCGAACCCGGGGATGGTCCCGCGGCTGCATCTTGTAGGTCAGGTCCAGCTGGAGCTGGAGCGTCGCGGGTGGTTCCATCGCATCGACTCCTCGTGCCGGCCGGGAGGATAGCACGAAGCGCCTTTCCAAACGGCCGCCCACAGGTCCGAATCGCGAGGCCGCTCAGCTGCGGGCGCGCCTGCGCTGGCGTCCAGGCTTGCGCGGCCTCGGCGGCGCGCCCCAGAACACGCTCTGCGCGAGGCCGTGGCCTTCCCGGATGCTTTCCCTAGATTTGCGGAGTAGAGCTTGGAAGCGTCCTGAGCGTGATAGAAGAAGACGCTCCAAATCGTCGTCATCGGCCGGAGCGAGGAGGATCGCTACCGCCTTTCCGTTGCGGGTAATCACCACCGGCCCAGTGGTCTCGGCTTCCTGCAGATATGCGCTGAGCTTGGCCTTTACGTCCGCGAGGCTCGCGACTCTCATGGCTCGAACTCCTTTCCGGCAATGAACAGACGATCACGCTCCTTGACGGCGATCGCCAGAACCCACACGGCCTTGCTTTGGGCCACTTCATAGAACACGCGAAACCGGCTGTCCGGACCGCATCGAAGCTCCCATGTCGAACCGAATGGCCCAGGCATCTCCTCAAGCGGCTTCCGATTGCGAGTCGCCCTCTCCGGGGTGGACGAGATCTGCTCTCTGATCGCGCTACGAATCAAGCCGCGATACTTCCGATCGATCGCGTCGACATGTCGTGACACTTCTGGCGCGAACGTGATTGCGTATTTGGAGCGACGCGACATTGACCAGAATTATAGTCCGATCGCACCTTCGGTCAAGCGACAGATTCCTTGACCCTCGGGCGCTGCTGATCCCCCGGTCCGGTGAGGACTGCCGAACGCTCCCGCTCAGCCGCGGTGGGCGCATGTCCACCTCGAAAGCACGCCGCACCTGCCGCCCTCCGGCCGCTGCAGCCGGGAGTCATACAGCCCGTTCGAAGTCGCATCGCCGCGCCGGTTCCGGACAGATCCCGGTGCGACCAGCCCCTTCGTTGACAGGTCCCTGGACCTGTCATACCTTTGACCCGCACGAGATTTCGAGGCCCGGCGCGGGGAAAGACCCCTCCGAGGTCTCGGGAGGAACCGACGCCATGATGCAGTTGACCCCGCAGGCGGTTGCCAAGGTCAAGCAGATCCTGTCCACGGAGAAGAAGGAAGGATACGGCCTCCGCGTCGCGATCCAGGGCGGCGGCTGCTCCGGCTTCCAGTACGGACTGACCTTCGACAACGAGCAGCAGCCCACCGATCAGGTGCTGGAGTTCGACGGGCTGAAGGTGTACGTGGACGCCATGTCGCAGATGTACCTCCAGGGAGTGAAGATCGATTACCTGGAAACCCTCCAGGGGGCCGGCTTCAAGATCGAAAACCCCAACAGCTCCGGATCCTGCGGCTGCGGCCACAGCTTCTCCGTCTAGATCGAGCCGCCTTTCCCGCGACGCGACCGGACATGACGACTCCGGTCTACCTCGACCATCAGTCCACGACCCCCACGGACCCGCGGGTCCTGGAGGCGATGCTGCCGTTCCTGGGGGCGCGGTTCGGGAACCCCGCGAGCGGTCACGCGTTCGGCTGGGAGGCCGCGGAGGCGGTGGAGCGTGCGCGGGCCGCCGTTGCCTCGGCGATCGGCGCGCGAAGCGAGGAGATCGTCTTCACGAGCGGTGCGACCGAGAGCGACAACCTGGCGCTCTTCGGTGTCGCTGAGGCCGCGGAGCGCGGCGACCACGTGGTCGTCGGCGCAACGGAGCACCGGGCGGTTCTCGATCCCGCGCGAAGTCTTGCCGGGAGGGGGATCCAGGCGACCGTCCTGCCGGTGGACTCGATGGGACGGATCGACGCCGCCGACGTGGATCGGGCGATCCGCCCGCAGACTCTCCTCGTCTCCCTCATGGCCGCGAACAATGAAGTCGGGACACTCCACCCGCTGCACGAGATCGGACGGATCACCCGCTCCCGGGGCGTCCTCTTCCACTCGGACGCCGCGCAGGCCCTGGGCCGGATCCCGATCGACGTCGACGCGATGGGCCTCGATCTCGTCTCCCTCACGGCCCACAAGATCCACGGCCCCAAGGGGGTCGGAGCGCTCTACGTGCGAAGGGAGCCACCGGTCGATCTCACCCCCATCCTCCACGGCGGGGGACACGAGCGCGCGCTTCGGTCCGGCACGCTCAACGTCCCGGGGATCGTCGGGTTCGGCGCGGCGGTCGAGATCGCGCTCCGGGTCATGAAGGAAGAAGTCCACCGCATGCGCAGCCTCTGCGATCGGCTGCTTCAGCTCCTCCGCGCCGCCCCGGGCGGCGTAGAAATGAACGGCCCCCTCACCCGTCGCCTTCCGAACAACCTCAACCTCTGCTTCGAGGGCGTGGAGGGAGAAGCGCTGGTCGCCTCCCTGCCCGACGTGGCGCTTTCCACCGGCTCGGCGTGCGCCACCGCGCGCGGGGAGCCGAGCCACGTGCTCCTCGCCCTGGGGCTTCCCCGGGAGCGGATCCGGACGGCGGTACGCATCGGGTGTGGGAGGTTCAGCACGGAAGAGGAGATCGACTACGCGGCGCTGAGGATCGCCGAGGAAGTGCGCCGGCTTCGCGGTATTTCTGCGGGACAGTAGGGGCGCAGATCGGGGGGAGCGTGGACGACGAGCGGCTCGGGAAGCGCATCGTGGATCTGCTGGATGGGATGGCGTCGCACCAGCACGCCAGGCTCCTGGCGGCGGCCCGCTCCCTCGTGCCCCGTCTCACGGACGACGACCTCAAGAACCCGGACGACTATCCCGTCCTCCACCACGATCCCCGGTTCAACTACGAGGACGGCGTGCTCGCCGGCCTGCGCACGGCTCTCGCGGCCGTGCGGGCGGGTCTTCAGGATGGAAGCCTGGGGAAAGAGCGGGGTTGACCGGGGGAGGTCGCTCCTCTAGCGTGGAGCCATGGACGTCTGGAAAGCCCCTCTCCTCGACGAAGGCGCGCTCGCGCCCTCCGCGCAGCGGGCGAGCGCGACCCGCGGACGCCGCCACCCGGAAGAAGAGCACGCCTACCGGACCGCCTACCAGCGCGACCGCGACCGCATCATCCACAGCCGGGCGTTCCGGCGGCTCGAGTACAAGACCCAGGTGTTCGTCAACCACGAGGGAGACCACTACCGCACCCGGCTCACCCACTCGATCGAGGTGAGCCAGATCGGCCGCACCGTGGCGCGGGCGCTTCTGCTCAACGGGGACCTGGTGGAATCCCTCGCCCTCTCCCACGACCTCGGGCACACCCCCTTCGGGCACCTGGGCGAGGACGTGCTCGACGAGATGATGGAAGATCACGGCGGATTCAACCACAACCGCCAGACCCTCCGGATCGTCGAGCAGCTCGAGGAGCGCTATCCTGGTTTCCGCGGTCTGAATCTGACCTTCGAGGTCCGCGAGGGGATCGCCAAGCACTCCCGCCCCATCGACCTCGCCACGGCACCGGAGCTCGTGGAGTACGAGCCCGCGCTCGAGCCTCCGCTCGAGGCGCAGATGATCGACCTCGTGGACGAGATCGCGTACAACCACCACGACATCGACGACGGGCTGGACTCAGGGCTCCTGTCGGCGGAAGCGCTGGCGCGGGAAGTGCCGCTGTTCGGCGAAAAACTCTCGGCGGCACGGGAAAGATGGCCCGATGTCGACCCGCGGCAGGTCCAGACCGAGGCGATGCGCGGGCTCATCGATGAGCTCGTCACGGACCTCATCCGCACGACCCAGATCCGGATCGCCGAGGCGAAGGTGGTCAGCGTCGACGACGTCCGCAAGGCGGGCCGGTTCCTCGTGGGGTTGTCGCAAGGGGTTCTGGAGCGGAACCGGATCCTCAAGGCCTACCTCCACGAGAACCTGTACCGGCACCAGCGCATCGAACGGATGAAGGACAAGGCCCGCCGGATCCTCGTGGCGCTCTTCGATCGATATCGCGAGAATCCGCGTCTCCTTCCCGCGGACGCTCGACGGAGGATCGCCACGGAGGGGCTCGAGCGGGCCATCGCGGACTACATCGCCGGAATGACCGACCGGTACGCGGCGGAAGAGTACCTTCGGCTGTTCGACCCGACGGTCCGGGCGTAGTGATACCATCTGCCCCTTCAAGGGAGGCGATCGCATGCAGACCAACGAGCGGCCGGCCCCGGGCCGTCTCCTCATCGACGGGGACTGGCGTGAGTCGGTCACCGGCAAGACCTTCGAATCCACGAATCCGGCGGACGAGTCCGTCCTCACGACCATCGCACTGGCGGGGCCCGAGGACGTGGACCTCGCGGTCCAGGCGGCGAGGAAGGCGTTGGAAGTCGGCCCGTGGGGGAGATCGACGGCCGCGGAGCGAGGGAAGATCCTCTGGCGGATGGGGGAGCTCATCCACGAGCGCCTCCAGTCGCTGTCCCTCATCGAGACGCTCGACACCGGCAAGACCCTGTTCGACTCGGGGAAGATCGAGCTCCCGATGGCGGCCGCCATCTTCCAGTACTACGGCGGGGCGGTCACGGGGATCGGGGGCCGCACAATGGCAGCCCGTCCCGACGCGTTCCTCTACACGCTGCGCGAGCCCGTGGGGGTCGTGGCGGCCATCGTCCCCTGGAATTTCCCGTTCCTCCTGGCGGCATGGAAAGTGGCGCCGGCGCTCGCGGCGGGGTGCGCGGTTCTTCTGAAGCCCGCGAGCCAGACACCCCTGAGCGCCCTCGAGATGGGGCGGATCGGGGTCGAGGCGGGCCTTCCTCCCGGCGTTCTCCAGGTTCTCCCCGGCCAGGGCTCGACCGCCGGGCTCGCCCTCGTGCGCCACCCGGGCGTGGACAAGGTGGCGTTCACCGGCTCGACGGAGGCCGGCAAGACGATCCTCCGGGAATCCGCCGGCACCCTGAAGCGCGTCACGCTCGAGCTCGGAGGGAAATCTCCCAACATCGTGTTCGCAGACGCCGACCTCGATGCCGCCGCGAAGGGGGCGTTCAACGGGATCTTCTACAACAAGGGCGAGGTATGCGCCGCGGGCTCGAGGCTCCTGGTGGAACGATCGATCCACGAGGAGTTCGTCGCGCGGATCGCGGAGCGCGCGGACCAGGTGGTCCTCGGGGATCCCAGGGAGAAGACGACGCGGATGGGCCCGGTCGTCTCGGCGCAGCAGATGGACGCGGTGCTCGGCTACATCGACCGGGGAAGAAAGGACGGGGCGCGGGTCGTCGCGGGAGGTCGGCGGGCGCCGGAGGTCAACGGAGGCAAGGGCTACTTCGTGCGACCCACGGTGTTCGACGGCGTCACGCCAGAGATGGCGATCGCCAGGGAGGAGATCTTCGGCCCCGTTCTCGCCACCATCGAGTTCGCAGACGTGGACGACGCCATCGCCAAGGGGAACGCCACGATCTACGGCCTCGCCGCCGGCGTGTGGACGCGGGACGTGTCGAGGGCCCACCGTGTGGCGCGCGCCCTGAAGGCCGGCACCGTGTGGGTGAACGCGTACAACCTCTACGATCCCTCGCTTCCCTTCGGAGGATTCAAGCAGAGCGGGTTCGGTCGCGAGCTGGGGCTCGAGGCGCTCGAGGGTTTTCTCGAGACCAAGAGCGTGTGGATGAACCTCGGCTGAGGTGCTCCCCGTGAAGGCGGTCGTCATCCGAGAGCACGGAGGCCCCGAGGTCCTTCGCATGGAGGATCGACCCATCCCCACGCCGGGTCCGGGCGAGGCGCGCGTCCGCGTCCACGCGGTCGCGCTGAATCACCTGGACCTGTGGGTTCGCAAGGGGGTTCCCGGACACACGTTCCCTCTTCCGATCGTCCCCGGCTGCGACATCGCCGGCACGGTCGACGCTGTCGGTTCGGGGGTCGGGTCCCGCGTGGGGGAGGCCGTGGTGGTCGGGCCCGGGGTGTCGTGCGGAACCTGCCGGGAATGTCGCGCGGGCCGGGAGAACCTCTGCCGCCAGTACGGGATCCTCGGCGAGACTCGAGACGGCGGGTGCGCGGAGTACGTCGTGGTGCCCGCGGTCAATCTGTTTCAGAAGCCGCGCGGCCTGGACGATCCTCAGGCGGCGGCGGTTCCGCTCGTCTTCCTGACCGCCTGGCACATGCTCGTCGGGCGGGCCGAGCTTCGGGTCGGAGAGATGGTGCTGGTTCACGCGGCCGGTTCCGGGGTATCGACCGCGGCGATCCAGATCGCCCGCCTCGTGGGCGCCCGCGTCCTCGCCACGGCCGGCTCCGCCGAGAAGTGTCAGCGGGCGCTGGATCTCGGAGCCGAGGTGGCGGTGAACCACCGGGAGGCCGACTTCGTCCAGCAGGTCCGCACCTGGACGGGCAAGAGAGGAGTGGACGTGGCGGTCGACCACGTCGGGGAGGAGACCTTCGATCGGACCCTCCGCTGCCTCGCCCGCGGGGGGCGCTACGTCACGTGCGGCGCCACCTCGGGCTACGAGATGAAGACGGATTTCCGGATCGTCTACTTCAAGAGCCTGTCGATCCTGGGCTCGACCATGGGGGGGAGCCACGAGCTCCTGGAGGTCCTGGAGCACGTGGCGGCGGGACGGCTCTCTCCGGTCGTGGAGCGGGTTCTGCCCCTCGACCGCGTGGCCGAGGCCCACGCCCATCTGGAATCGCGCGCCGGGTTCGGGAAGACCGTGCTCGTTCCCTAGGAGGCTGACCGAGTAATGGCACCTCGTCCTCGTCCATGGGCATGTTTGCCTCGGGGAGGTCGGGCTCCGCGAGGCAAACACGGCAATCTATGAGGCCCAAAACGATTACTCGGACAGGCTCCTAGGCCCGCTTGCGCGTGCCCGGGGAGTGGATCATCTGCCCGAGCAGCACGTTGATCGGGTTTTGCCTCGAGAGGAACCGAAGGACGGGCTTTCTACGGGTCCCCAGGCTGCGGAGCTCGCGCTGAATCCCGGGATGCCCGTGTTCCCACTTCAATCCGTCCCGGAGCACCTGATGCGCTTCTTTCTTGCGCTTCGCGGCAACGAGGACACGGGCGAGGTTGCAGTAGAGATCGGCGTTGTAGAACTCCAGCTGAACCGCGTCCCGGCACAGGCCCAGTCCTTCGCCCGTCCTCTGCGCCTCGAGCGCCAAGCAGAGTCCATAGTAGGAGAGATAGCGCGGCTGCGCGCGGGAGGCCCCGAGCTGTCGCTCGAGCGCTAGGGCCGCCTCGAAACGGGCCAGCGCCTCCAGGCGCCGCCCTGCGCCGAAGGCCTCGATCCCCGCGAGGAAGCTCTCCTCCGCCGGTCGAATCAACATTGAAGCCTCCCGTCCCCGGAACTCCGGGTGCTCGGGAGGAAATATCAGCCCTGGGCCGCGCCCGAATCCAGGACGATTCTCGTGCGCAAGGCGGACAAGACGGTGATCAGCGGCTTACGGTTTCGACGAGATCCGTGTTGATTTCGACCTGGTGCTCTTGCCGGAGCCTGTCCATGATCCCCTGGACGAGCACGGTTTTTTTCTGGGCCAGGAGCTCCTCGCGGAGGGCGTCCTTCTTTGCCGCGAACGCCGCGGGCTCGAAACGCTGCACCTCGGTCACCTGGTAGACGAGCGCGCCGGCGGGCACGGAGGCCACCCCCGTTGCCCCCTGGGTCGCCTCGGTCCCGAAGATGGCCTTCTCCAGCTCGGGGCTGGGCCCTCCGGCGCCGGGGATCTGCTGGCCCGGGACAAGCTCGAGGCCCTCCTTGACCTCGACGCCGAGCGCCTTCGCGGCTTCCGCCAGGCTCCGATTCCCCGCCAGCGCCGCCCGCGCGGCCGCACGGGCGGACTCTCGTGTTCGCTCGTTCAGGATGTCCGACCGCACGCGGTCCAGGACTTCCTCGAGGGGGAGGATCCCGGCCGGCAGCGTCGCGCCGTCCGTCGTCAGGATCGCCATTCCGCGGGTGATCCCCAAGGGTTCGCTCACGGCGTCGGGGGAAAGCGAGAAGATCGCCTCCCTGAACTGCGGGGAAGCCCCCAGATCGGGGAGGCGGTCCTCGCGGGACACGGTCCTCTCGAGGACGGCCAGCGACTCCCGAGCCGCGACCGAGGAGAGGTCCTCGGGGGTCGCGATCTGGGCGCGGATCCTCTGGGCCTCCGAGACCACGCGCTCCTGGGCACGCTGCTGCTGGATCTGCCGGAGGATCCCCTCCCGGACCTGGGCGAGGGGGAGAGGGCCGTCCGTGCTCGAAAACTGCGTCTGGTTCGCGCTGTAGTACGCCTGGATCTCGTCGTCGGTCACGTTCACCTTCGAGACCTGCGCCTGGCGGTCGATGATGGCGTAGCGGATCTTCCTGGCCTCGGCGCGGTAGTAGTCATTCCGATGCGAGGCGTACCAGGCGTCGGCCTCGGGGTCGCTCACCTTGGTGTCGATCGGGCGACCCGCCGCCGGGACGATGGCGTGGTCGATCTTCGTTTTCTCGGAGCGGGCCCGGTAGGCGTCCTCGAGCTCGGCGTCGGTGACCCAGGCAGACTCGCTCGCCACCTCGGTCCATTTCTGGGCCGTGAGCATGTCACCGATCGCCTTCTCGTACGCTTCCACGCCCCCCGGCCATGTTCTCCGGATGAACTCGGCGTACCTCTCTTTTCCGATGAACTGCCCGCTCGACGGCTCCTTGAGTCTCGAATCGTTCTGGATGAAGCGGGCGATCTCTCCGGCGGAGGCCTCGAGCCCCAGTTCCCTCGCCTCCTGGATCTGGATCCTCTCGTCGACCAGAGATTGAATGGCCTGGCGACCGAGGTTGAGCTGAGGCTTCATGCGGTCGTACTGCTCTCCCAGGAGCTGCCGGTAGTAGTCGTCCATCCTTCGGGCCGACTCGACGAACTTCGCGGCGGGGATCACCTCGCCGTCGACCCTCGCGGCCCATTCGGCACCGGAACCGCCGCCGCTCTGGTCTCGACCGCAGTAGGCGCCGAGATAGAGGGTCAACGACGCCGCGACGATCCAGAGTAGCCATTTCAGGTGCTTGAGATTGTCCCGAAACACGTTGAGCATGCGTGCACTCCCGACCTTGGAACGACCCCGGAGTGTATCGCAGGGCCCGGGGCCCGACAAGGAAAGCGGGGACATTCCTCTTTTCCGTCGCCGCGCTGCCGGGGTTGGCAGGGGACCAGCCGGCGAAAAAGAGGAATGTCCCCCTGGGCTGGACCCGCGCCCCCGGCGGGATTACATTCGCCGTCCCGTGACCCAGTCCGGGTCGCCGGGAAGGGTTCGTTCGCCGAGGTGGAGGAAGACGCGCCGTATGGCAAGGCATTCCGTCAACTCCCGGGTCATCCTGGACTGGTTCACGGTGACCTACCGCAGCGCGGGGATCGCCGTCCTGTGCCTCGTGGTGGCGGCGGTCGGGGGGGTGGGGTACTGGCTGTACGCACGGGGCTCGGGACCTCGGGCGGAGGCGGTCGAGGCGATCTCCCGCGCAACCGACCGGCTCCAGCAGGCTTCCGAGCTTCGCTTGGAGGGGCCGGTGGAGGAGCTGACCGCCAACGCCGAGTCCGCCCTGGGCGGGGCGCGCAACCACTTCGAGGAGCATCGCTACGACGACGCGCGCCGGGCCGCAATTCACTCGGAGAACCTGTCGCAGAAAGCGATCGACCTGTCCACCGGCGAGGAGGCCGGCCGCCAGGTCCGTTTCTACCGCCTGGAGGGCGACACCCGCGTGAAAAAGGCGGGCGAGTTCTCCTGGGAGTCGGCCGACCTGAAGACCTTGTTGCACGCCGGAGACCAGGTGAAGACCTCGGCCTCCGCGTCGGCGCAGATCATCTACTTCGACGGCACGGTGACCACGATCCAGCCCGGCTCCCTCCTCGAGATCCGGGACCTCTACGAGGATCCTGCCACGAAGGTCCGGAAGGTCCGGGAAAAGCTCAACTGGGGCGAGGTGCTCGCTTCGAGCCAGAAGAAGAACCCCGACGGCTCGTTCCACGAGGTGGCGACCGAACGAGCATCGGCCCGGGTCACCGAGCCGGGCGAGTTCCGGGTGGCGGTCGACCCGGAGAAGAAGACGGCGTCCTTCGACGTGTTCCAGGGGCGGGTGGAAGTGGCCTCGGCCTCCAGCAGAGAGAGTCTGAGCGAAGGGGAGCGCATTCGCTCCTCGGAAGACGGCGAGCTGTCGGCCAAGGAGTCGCTCCCGCCGGCGCCGCGTCTCACCGCGCCCTCCGATCAGCGGGTGTTCGTGTACGACGAGCCGGCGAAGGAGACCACCACGCTGTCGTGGGAGAAGGTCCCGGCGGCGGCCCGGTACCATCTGGTGATCTCGGACAAGCCGCTGTTCACCGACCCGCTCTACGACGACGCGGATCGCAAGGAGACCGCGGTCGTCATCGACGGGATCGCCGCGGCCGACTACTACTGGAAGGTGGCGAGCATCAGCGCCCGCGGGGTCGACGGACCCTGGAGCTCGGTCCGACGCTTCCGCGTGACCTCCCAGCGGATCCGGGACCGCGAGGACAAATCCCCGCCTCCTCTGGAGATCACCGAGTTCGTCCAGACGGGCCCCGTCGTCATCCTCAACGGGAAGACCGAGCCCGGCGCGGTCCTGTGGGTGGACAACGAGAAGATCGACGTGTACGAGAACGGGACGTTCTACGCGGTGGTCCGACTCCGGAAAGAAGGAGAGAACGTCCTGGGCTTCGTGGCCCAGGACGCGGCGGGCAACGCGACGCAGGTGACCCGGAAGGCCTACCTGGAGACCTACTGAGGAAGTGAGCGCACATCGAATCGATCTTCTTCGTTTGCCCCGGGGTGGCCGGATCGCTAAGATACAGCCCTGGCCTCATCTCCCTTCGCCCTGAGGTCGGCCGCCCGGGCAGATCGGTGCGGCGAGAGACGAACATGACATGGACCCCCAAGTCTCTGCTCTCGATGTTCTCCAACGACCTGGCCGTGGACCTGGGCACCGCCAACTCGCTGGTGTACTGCAACGGCCGAGGGATCGTGGTCAGCGAGCCGTCCATCGTCGCGGTCAACCAGAAAACCGGCAAGGTCGAGGCGGTCGGCAGGGAGGCGAAGGAGATGCTGGGCCGCACTCCGGGGAACATCGTGGCCATCCGGCCGATGAAGGACGGAGTGATCGCCGACTTCGAGCACACGGAGAAGATGCTCGACTACTTCATCAAGAAGGCGCACAACCGCTCGATCGGCGTCCGGCCACGGATCGTCATCGGCGTTCCCAGCGAGATCACCCAGGTCGAAAAGCGGGCCGTGCGAGACTCGGCGATGAAAGCCAAGGCCACCGAGGTCTTCCTGGTGGAGCAGGCGATGATGGCCGCCATCGGCGCGGGGCTGCCCATCACCGAGCCGACGGGGAACATGGTCGTGGACATCGGTGGCGGCACGACGGACGTCGCGGTCATCTCCATGGCGGGGATCGTCTACTCGCGATCGCTGCGGGTGGCGGGGAACGAGATGGACGACGCCATCATCCAGTACATCAAGCGCAAGTACAATCTGCTCATCGGGGAAAGGACGGCCGAGGAGGTCAAGATCAAGCTCGGCTCGGCGTTCCCTCTGGACGAGGAGCTCACGCTCGAGATCAAGGGTCGCGACCTCGTGGAGGGAGTGCCCAAGACCATCGTCGTTTCCGACGAGGAGATCCGCGAGGCGCTGTCCGAGACCGTGGCCACCATCATCGAGGTTGTCCGGGTCGCCCTGGAAGCGACGCCGCCCGAGCTCTCGGCCGACATCGTGGACCGGGGGATCGTGCTCACGGGGGGCGGGGCGCTGCTCAAGAATCTGGACAAACGCCTGAGGGAAGAGACCGGGCTTCCGGTTTCCATCGCCGACGACCCGCTCACCTCGGTGGTGATGGGCACCGGCAAGATGCTCACCGACTTCAACCTCCTCCGGAAAGTCTCCCTCGACTGAGGAGTCCGGTCGCGGAAACGAATCCATGGCGGGGTTGACGGACACCCGGAAGAACGCGCTGCTCCTGGTGGCCATGTTGTTCGCGCAGCTCCTGCTGGTCTCAGGAAGGGTCAAGAGGGCCGGCGGCTCGACGCTCCTCGAAACCGGGGTCCTGCGCGCGAGTTCTCCCGTGCTCGAAGCGACGCGGACGGTCGGCGGCGGGGTCACCTCGGTCGCGGAGCGTCTTCACGAGATCCGCACGGCCCGAACGGAAAACGTCCTGCTTCGCAAGGAGCTCGACCGCCTCCGCACCGAGGTGGGACGCACCCGTGAGGCCGCGCTCGAGAACGTGCGCCTGCGCCGCCTCCTGGAGATGAGGCAGGAGCTGGCGCCGCGCTCCGTGGGGGCGACGGTTTTGGCGGCGAATCTTTCCGCTCAGACCCGCATGATCGTCGTCGACCGTGGCACCGAGGACGGCGTGCGCCCCGACCTTCCGGTGGTGGCGTGGGGCGGTGCCGTCGGGAGGGTCGTCTACGCCGACCGCCATCTGGCGAAGGTAAGGCTGATCTCCGATCCCAACGGCGGGGCCGCGGGGCTCGTCCAGAGGAGCCGAGCCCAGGGCATGGTGCTCGGGCGCGGGGAGGGTCCGATGTCTCTCGCCTACGTCCCCTCCTACGCCGATGTGGTTCCGGGAGACCGGGTCGTCACCTCGGGCAAGGACGGCGTGTTTCCCCGTGGGTTCGCGATCGGCCAGGTCGTGGCGGTGGGCGCCGACGCGGGAGTGAGCAAGACGATCAGCGTCGTGCCCGAAGTGGATTTCGGGGCCCTCGAGGAGGTCCTCGTCCTCGTCGACAGGCTCGCGGTGGCACAGACCCTGGCTGACCCCTCGGTCCCGGAGCGAGAATGAGCTTCCTGCTTGCCGTTCTCGCCGTCGGCGGGAGCCTGCTCGTTCAGGCGGCCGTGGGCGCGTGGGCTCCCGGGGCCCAGCGAACCGTGGACGCCATGCTGTGGCCCGTGGCCTACTACGCCCTCGCGCGCTCGCAGCGTTCGGCGATGCTCGTCGGTTGCGCGGCGGGTCTGGTCCAGGATGCGTGGTTCGAGGCCGGATCCTTCGGTGTGCACGGTTTCGTGAAGACCCTTCTGGGCTGGGCTCTCGGGGGTGTGGGGAGCCGCTTCGACTTGAACCGTTTCCTGGGCCAGTTCTTCGGCGGGGCGCTTCTCTTCGCCGGGGACCGACTGGTGGAGACGGGGCTCATGCTCCTTCTCGACCTCGAGGTGAGCCCGATGCGGCCAGCACCGCTGGTCGCCGCGGCGGCGATCAACGGAGTGCTCGTGACCGGAGTGTTCGCGGTGGTGCAGCGGACGGCCGGAAGGAACTCCCGCAGGCCCATCCGCCGGAGAGGATAGTGGATTACCGCGATCGCTTCGAGCTCAAGGAGTACCGGCAGGAGCAACGGCTGACCCGGCGGGTGGTGTTCTTCCACGTCGGCGTTTTTCTTCTGGTGCTGGGCTACCTGCTGCGGTTCTGGCATCTCCAGGTGTCCCAGGGCGAGGAGTACGCACGCCTCGCCGAGAGCAACCGACTGCGCCGGGTGGCGATCGCGCCGACCCGTGGCGTCATCTTCGACCGGAACGACGAAGTGATGGCGTCCACGCGGCCGTCGCTGAACCTGGTGCTCCAGAGGGAGGGGCTCAAGGACGCGAACCAGCAGCTCCGACGTCTCGAATCGGTGCTCGAGACTCCCTACGAGTCACTCCGGCTGCGGCTCGACCAGATCCGCGACCGACCCTCGTTCGAGCCGCTCGTGCTCAAGGAAGACGTGGGGCTCACCGAGCTCGCGCAGGTGGAGGCCCGACGCGACTGGTTCCCCTCGGTCATGGTGGAGACGGCCTCCCGGAGGACCTATCCGGACGGGAAGACCGTCGCTCACGCCGTGGGATACGTCGGCGAGGTGAGCGAGGCGGAGCTCGCGGCCCAACGCGAGGGGCTGTTCCAGGGTGACATCGTGGGCAAGTCCGGGATCGAGAGGACCTACGACGAAGTCCTCCGCGGTCGTCGCGGCTGGAACCTCATGGAGGTGAACAATCTCGGCAGGCAGATCGGCGATCCCCGCACCGGCACGCCGCCCCAGAACGGAGGACAGCTCCGCCTCACCGTGGACCTGTCGCTCCAGCGGGCCCTCATCGAGGGTCTCGGCGAGGAGACGGGGGCCGGTGTCTTCCTCGACCCGTGGACCGGAGACGTGCTGGCGCTGGCGTCGACCCCCGCCTACGATCCGAACGTGTTCGCGAGCAACATCACCTCCGAGATCTGGCAGGGGATCGCGCAGGATCCCAGGCGGCCGCTGCAGGATCGGGCTCTCACCAGCGCCTACGCGCCAGGATCCACGTTCAAGGTGGTCATGGCCGTCACGGGGCTCGAGACCGGGGCGATCGACGCCGGCACGGCGGTTCATTGCTCCGGCTCGGCCAACTACTACGGGCGCAATTTCCTGTGCTGGAAGAAGGGCGGGCACGGGACGGTGAGCGTGCACGACGCTCTCGTCCATTCCTGCAACGTCTTTTTCTATCGGGTCGGCAGGCAGAGCGGCATCGACGCGATCCACCGGTACGGGGACATGCTGAACCTGGGGCGATCCACGGGGATCGATCTCCCGGGGGAGGGGAAAGGGGTGCTGCCGTCGCCGGAGTGGAAGCAACGGATGCGCGGCGAGCCATGGTACGCCGGCGAGACGATCTCGCTCGCGATCGGACAGGGCCTGCTCGCGGTCACCCCCATCCAGATGGCCACCATGATCTCCGCGATCGCGACCGGCAAGGTCCCCCGTCCTCACATGACCAGGGACCGAGACCACGAATCGATCCCCCTGGCCGTTTCGCCCGGAACCCTTTCGACGGTGCGCCAGGCGCTGCAGGAGGTGGTGGAGGCCGGAACGGGCCGGCGCGCTTCGCTGGGTCCGATCTCGGTCGCGGGAAAAACGGGGACCGCGCAGGTGTTCAAGAAATCCGCCGGGATCGATGCCGACGAGCTCCCCAAGAACGAGCGGGACCACGCGTGGTTCGTGGGCTACGCCCCGGCGACCAAGCCGGAGATCGCCTTCGCGGTCATCGTGGAGCACGGGGGACACGGCGGGACCTCGGCCGCCCCCATCGTGCGACACGTGCTCGAGGTTTTCTTCGCGGACCGCCTCCCTCCCAGGGAGACGGACGCGAAACTCCAGGCGGGGGTCCTCCGCCCGAACGAGGCGCCCGGTGTTGCGACGGCGGCTGCTCGATAGCCTCGACCTCCACGTCGTGGTCGCGACCCTTTCTCTCGCGGCGATCGGGATCCTCGCGATCGCGTCGGCGACGATGGACCAGACCGGCCGGGGCGGATTGTGGCTCACCCAGCTCACCTGGCTCGCCATCGCTCTCGTCGCGGCGGTGGCCGTCGTGTCGGTGGACTACCACCTGTGGGCCGAGTTCTCGCTCCTGCTCCACGCGGGAGTGGTGGTCCTGCTGGGCCTCGTCCTGTTCCTCGGGAAGGAGGTGGGAGGGAACCGCTCGTGGCTCGCCGTCGGGCCCATCACGTTCCAGCCGTCGGAGCTCGCCAAGTGGAGCACCTGCCTGGTCCTCGCAAGCTACCTCTCGGAGAGGGGTCGCGCCGGGGTGGGCGTGCTCCAGCTCGTGGAGATGGGAGCTCTCGCCGGAATCCCGATGGGCTTGATCGCGGCCCAGCCCGACATGGGCACCGCCCTCACGTTCGTCCCCATCTACCTCGCCGCGCTGGTCCTCGGCGGCTTGCGCGCCAAGGTGCTCGTCGCCGGAACGATCCTGGCGCTTCTCCTGGCACCCGTCGCGTGGGACCATCTGAAGGTGTACCAGAAGGAGCGGATCCTCACCGTGCTGAACCCCGACCGGGACCCCTCCGGGATCGGCTACCAGGTGCGGCAGTCCAAGATCGCCATCGGATCCGGCGGGCTCACGGGCAAGGGGCTCTTCGAGGGGACCCAGAGCCGGCTCAACTTCCTGCCGGCGCAGCACACCGACTTCGTGCTGTCCGTCGTCTGCGAGGACCTGGGATTCCTCGGCGCCGCGGGGGTCCTCGGACTGTTCTACTACCTTCTCTTCCGCGGGATCGCCGCCGCTCGCAGCGCCCAGGACCGTCTCGGGATGTACGTCTGCCTGCTCGTGGTCGCGTGGCTCGCGGGACAGCTCGCCATCAACGTCGGCATGGTCCTGGGGCTCCTCCCCACCATCGGCGTCCCCCTTCCCCTGATGTCGTACGGCGGCACGGCGCTCCTGGCCGCGATGAGCGGGGTGGCCCTGGTCGTCAACGTGAACGCGAGGAGATTCGTGAACTGAGGGGGGGCTATTCCCGGATGTCGAAGCGCGGCGCGACCTACCGCCAGAGCGGGGCCAGCTCGAGGGTCAGTCCGGGCCAGTCCGGATGGGAAACGGCGGCCGCCCCCTCGCCGCGAGTCGCGAGAGCGTAGCGAGGGCCCTCGAGGCGATAGCACTCGATTCGCCGTGCGTCCGGGTCCACGAGCCAGAAATGGGGAATGCCCAGGGCGGCGTATCGCGTGGCCTTGCGGCTCCGATCGTGCTCCCGCGTCGAGGGAGAGAGGATCTCGATGACGAGGAGAGGAACCCCTTCCACTCCGCGCTTCGACACCTGCTCCCTTCGCGCGACGACCACGAGGTCCGGCTGGACGACGTCATGCGGACCCAGGATGACGTCGATCGGGGAAAAGAACACCTCGCCCAGGGACCTCCCCTCGAAGTATTCCTCGACCTGGCGAAAGAGCCGCTTGGCGGCGTGCTGATGGCCGGTGCTCGGAGCCGGCGTCACGTGAAGGCTCCCTTCCAGGACCTCGTAGCGCCTGCCGTCGTCCGGGATCGCGGCGTAGTCGGAATAGTCCAGCTTGCGATTCAGCCCCGAGCGCATCACGTCTTGGCTCCGCCTTGAAGACAGTACGCCACGCGGGCCCGACCGGCAAGGAGAGATGGGATTTCCGGTTCCCGCTACGCAACGAACTTCGCGGCGTGCGCCGCGCCGGCCGGAGAACAGAACACCGACTAGCTCTCGCACAAGATCTATGGAACCATTGTGCAACGCCGCACAAGGATAGAAGGGGATCATGAACGCTTTCAAGCCTATGAGCGCGAAGAAGCTCGCCGGGTGGGTAGCGGCCGTGCTCATCCTGCTCACTGTCGGCTCCCCCTCGCATGGCCAGACTGTCCGCAACCTCACGAGTTTCCCTGGCGAGTCCTATGACGCCAGGCGCATCGCTCTCGACGACGCAGGCTCGGTCGTCTACACGGTGTCTTCGACGAACCAGTTCGGCACGAATCCGCGGTACTCCTGGCAGATCTTCCGCTGGGACCCGGCCAGCGGCACGGGCTCGCAGGTGACGAGCTTCGCGAGGGGAGTTGAATTCGTCTCTGTGAGCGACGATGGCCAGTGGCTCGCGTTCGTGTCGTGCTCGGACCTCGTGGGGTCGAACCACGACGGCAGCCTGGAGCTCTACGTGATGAGGCAGGACGGGATCGGGCTCGTGCAGCTCACCAACGATCCTGCGTTCGACGCGGGGACCGTCTATGAGGCGATGATCGCGGGCTCGGGGAATCGCGTGGCGTTCGTCGCGGACACCGACCCGCTTGGAACCAACCTGGGTCGTCAGGTCCAGATCTTTGTCGTCAATCGTGACGGGACGGGCCTACGACAGTTGACCAGCGGCTCCGCGCCTTCGGGTGTGATCTCGATCAGCGATGACGGGAATCGGATCGTGTTCCTCAGTTCGGGGGATCTCACGGGGGAGAACCCGAGTCGCCAGACCCAAGTCTTCGGGATCGACGCCGACGGAACCGGCCTTCGCCAGATCACCGACCTGCAGGTCCATGCGTCGTATGCCACGCTCTCTGGCGATGGCACGTCGGTCGCGTTCCGTGACTTTGAGACGACGTGGCGGATCCGGTGGATCAACTGGGACGGCTCCGGATTGGTGGAGATCGTCAGCGGTTCTGGGTCGTATCCGTCCATCACCGATGACGGACAGACGATCGTGTACCATGACCCGGCAAGAGAGATCTGGAAGATCAGGGCCGACGGTACCGGGAACACACAGCTCACAAATGGGGCTCCTCCCGACGACACAATTCCCGTCATCTCGGGAGACGGGAGTCGAATCGTGTTTCGGTCGTACGGAGGAGAGTATCCGGGTGGGAACAACCCCGACGGCGGTTATGAGATGATCGCCATGGACTCCGCCGGAGGCAATCTGCGCCAGCTCACGCTCCTCGTCGCGGCCGGGCATGCTATGGAACCGGCGATCACCGACGACGGCACGAGGGTGTTCTTCGAAGTGAGCGGGTACAATATCTTCCGGATCCAATCCGACGGAACGGACCTTGCGCAGGTGACGGACCTGACCGGTTGGTACCCGTGGCAGTTCTCGCCCTTCCCGGACGGGACCGGCGTCGTCTTCAGCACGATTTCCGAGAGCGGGGACACCACCAACGACATCTTCAAGATCAACGCGGACGGGACGGGGATGACCCAGCTCACCCCGTTCGGGTCCGAAAGCAGTCAATTCCCCGTGGTCTCGAGCGACGGGCAGTGGGTGGTGTTCCAATCGAAGGGTCTCGTTGCCGGTACCAATGTCGACGGTTCCTTGGAGCTGTTCCGGATGAGGATGGACGGGACGAACCTGTATTCGATCACGGCGGACGACGATAACCCGAGCTATGGCGATAACGACAAGACGCCCCGGCTGGCCGATGGCAGCTTCCCGTGGATCGTCTATCAATCGGGATCGAACAAGGATGGCCTGAACCCGGATGGCTCCCTCGAGATCTTCCGCGTGCGGATCTCGGCGATACCCCCGCCGCAGCGCCTGACGGCGGACCCCGTGTACGAGTCGACCGACCCGGACATCTCGGGGAACGGCAACCTCGTCGTGTACGCCTCCGCGGCGGATCCCTTGGGAACGAACCCGGAGCACAACTACGAGATCTTCCTGTACGACGTTCCGACCGCGACCCGGCGGCAGCTCACGTTCACAACCTCCGGAGGTTCGGGCGCGCCGCGGATCAGCCGGGACGGCGCCTGGGTCTACTTTCTTTCGGGGGCTCCCTTTTTTGAGCCCAACCCGAACTACGTCGAGCCGTACCGGCTCCTTGTGGCGACGGGCGTCGTGGAGCGCATGGGCGGCACGAGGTGCTGCGGTGCCGATGCGTGGGACGTCGCCGTCAGCCGGACGGGAACCCGTGCGGTGTTCTCGGGAACAGACGACTGGAACGGGCAGAATCCGGACCTCTTCGAAGATATCTTCCTCGTCGACTTCGCGGCGCGGCCGATGATCCGCGTCGGCAAGTCGTCACCCACGCTCCTAACCTGGGATCCGGAGCCGAAGCCTCTGCGTTATGACGTGATCCGGGGTGACGTGGCGAACCTGCAGCCGGGCGCCGGGAACACGGTGGACCTCGGCCCCGTCACGTGTCTCGAGGACGACTCGCCGGACACCAACACCGCCGGGTTCGAGGATGCCGTATCGCCCTTCTCGGGCCAGGCCTTCTTCTACCTGTACCGTGGCACCCAGGGGGTCTACGACGGGCCCGGCTCTTTCGGACAGGGATCGGCGGGAAAGGAAAGAGTGGCCGGGAGCAGCGGCTGCTCGCCCTGACGGGAACCTTCGCGTCGCGCGAGGACGATCCCCTCCCGGTCTGCCGCCCGCACGAGGGCGCTTCCCTCGCGGCGCAAGTCGTCCAGCTCGGATTCCGTGTAGGGAAAGATGTCGCAGCCCAGCCCCACTCCGGCCAGGTGGCGGCTCAGCTCGCCGATGCGGTCCAGAAACCCGTGCTTCGTGGGACGGAGCACGACGAGCAAGTCCGCGTCGCTCCCCGGGAGCCCTCGCCGCGCGCAAGGGAGCCGAAGAGTCGGACCTCGAGAACCTCCGGCACATCCCTGGCAGGACCTCGGCGTTTTCCTTCAGTCGCACGAGGCAGGCCTCGCGGTCCAGACGGAACACACGCACCGCCCTACCGCGATAGGACTCGACGACATACCTCAAGCACGGCTTCCGCGTGTCGGACGGCCGCCTCGGCCTCCGAACGAGTGAAGTAGTCCGCCGGGGCGTGGCGAACCTGCGGTCGGCAAGGTCTCGCGGGGAGTTCAGCGAGCCCGTCGGCGTCGACGGGAGCCCTCCCGCCCCTGGAGCAGGCGCTCGCCAAAGCTTGCCACCCCGGGATGGGCCGCAGTACAGTGTCACTGTGCAGCTGGCTAGCGCGACGTTGCGCATCGGGAATCTTGGGGTATCACTGGAACACGGCGACCGCGCCGAGGCCCGTCTACGTTCACTGCGGGTCGAGGGCGCGATGGTTCGTCGGGAGAAGCTGTTCAGGCGTGTGATTCGAGATCTGCCGGAAACGAGCGTCGCGTTCGATGACCTTCGCCGGGTTCTTCTTCACCTCGGGTTTCAGGAGCGTGTGCGCGGGAGTCATCACATTTTCACGCGCGGCAAGTGCGGGGCATACTTCGACGCTACGGGCTGGGAGGCGAGATCGATGGCCTGTGAGCGGCGTCATGAAATCGTCCTTTACTGGAGCGAGCCCGATGGCGCTTTCATCGCGGAGGTTCCCGACCTTCCGGGCTGCATGGCCGACGGCCGCACGTACGCCGATGCGCTCAAGGCGGTGGAGATCGTCATCGAGGAATGGATCGAGACGGCAAGGGATCTCGGCAGGCCGATTCCCACGCCGAAGAGCCGACGCAAAGCCACCGCGTGAGCGGTCCGTCCTATTCGGTGAGTGATCGAATTCCGGTGCCCAGCCGTGAGGGAATCCCATGACGGTCGAGAGCAACTTGTACCAGGACGACGAGGCGCTGTACCAGGAGATCCTCGCCGGCGTCCAGCGGCCCCTGCGCTACATCGGGGGCGAGTGGAACGAGGTGGTGAAGGACCACCGCACGGTGGACCTCACCTTCGCCTTGGCCTTCCCCGACGTCTACGAGATCGGGATGTCCCATCTCGGGTTCCGGATCCTCTACTCGCTCCTGAACGCGCGGGAGGACACGGCGGCCGAGCGGGTGTTCTGCCCGTGGCCGGACATGGCCGATTCGCTCCGGCGTCACCGCAGACCTCTCGCGACCCTCGAGACCGGAACGCCCCTGAAGCGGCTCGACGTGGTCGGCTTCTCGCTCCAGTACGAGATGTCCTTCACGAACGTCCTGGAGATGCTCGACCTCGCGGGGATCCCGCTGCGCTCGAAGGACCGCGGGGAAGAGGACCCCCTGGTCCTCGCCGGCGGGCCCGTCGTGTTCAACTGCGAGCCGCTCGCGGATTTCCTCGACCTGGTGTTCATCGGGGACGGCGAGGAGATGATCCCCGAGTTCCTCGACCGCGCGAAGGATCTCAAGCGCGCGCGGGCGTCCCGCGAGGAGCGTGTCAGGGAGCTGGCGAAGATCGAGGGGATCTACGCGCCCGCCCTCTACCGGCTCGAGGAGGAGCCGGGGCACGGACTCCTCGTCCCGGTTTCCACGGGCGAGGCTCCCTATCCCGTGAAGCGCCGGATCGTGATGGACCTGGACCGTTACCCGTTTCCCGACCGGATCATCGTGCCCCACGGGGAGATCGTGCACGACCGCGTGTCGGTGGAGCTCATGCGGGGCTGCCCGGTGGGCTGCCGGTTCTGCCAGGCCGGGTACATCTATCGCCCGACGCGCGAGCGGGACCCGAACCAGGTCCGGGACACGGTCATCCGGTCGATCCGCTCGACCGGCTACGACGAGTTCTCGCTCTCCTCGCTGAACACCGGGGAGTACGGCGCGGTCCAGCCCCTGCTCTTCGACCTCATGGACCGGTTCGAGCCCGAGAAGGTGAGCGTCTCGCTCTCCTCCATGCACGCCTCCACCATGACTCCCGAGCTGGCGCAGCAGGTGCGGAGAGTGCGGAAGTCGGGGTTCACCATCGCCCCGGAGGCGGGGACCCAGCGCCTCCGGAACGTGATCAACAAGAACCTGGACGAGGCGCAGATCTTGAACGCGTGCCGGCTCGCCTTCGAGGCGGGATGGGACCTGATCAAGCTCTACTTCATGATCGGTCTTCCCACGGAGACCGACGCGGACGTGGACGGTCTCGTGGATCTGGCCCACGAGATCCTCCACGTGGGGCGGCGCGCGGCGCGGGGGCGGCGCGTGGAGATCACGCTCTCGGCGTCGTCGTTCATCCCGAAGGCGGTCACCCCGTTTCAGTGGCTCGGGATGGATCGGACCGAGAATCTGTACCGGAAGCAGGACCGGATCGCGGCGCGGGTCCGCCGGGGCGTTCGCTTCAAGCATCACCAGTGCGAGACCAGCTTTCTCGAAGGCGTGTTCTCCCGCGGCGACCGCAGGCTCGGGAATGTCCTCGAGCGGGCGTGGAGAAACGGCGCGCGCTTCGACGGATGGGGCGAGCTCTTTCGGCTCGCCGCGTGGCAGGACGCGTTCCGCCAGGAGGGGGTGGATCCCGAGCGGATCGCGCACGGCGACTGGGATCCGAGCTGGCGGCTTCCCTGGGACGTGGTGGACTCGCGGGTCAACAAGAAATGGCTCGCTCTCGATCTCAAGCGTGCCCTGAAGGAGGCGACCCTTTCGATCTGCGGGCCCACGGACTGTCACGGCTGCGCGCCCTTCGCGCGGGACTGTGTGAAGGGAGTCGTGGCCACGACCACGGGCCGTCCGCTGGACCCGTGCCTCCCCATCCTCTCGACGCCCTCGGCGCCCGGACCCGGCGTCGCCGCTCGCGCCGAGGCCGCACCGCCTCTCCTCAAGACCGCCGCGGCCGACGGCCCGGTGGGCGAGCCGCCCCGGTATCGCTTCCGCTCGCGCTTCACCAAGGGCAGCCGCCTGCGGTTTCTCGGCCACCTGGACCTGACGCGAACCCTCATGCGGGGGCTCCGGCGCGCCGGGATCCGCCTGTCGTACTCGCAGGGGTTCAATCCCAAGCCACGGCTCGTGTTCGGCCCCGCGCTTTCCGTCGGCATCTCCTCGGAAGGGGAGTACGTGGATTTCGAGACGACCGAGCGGATCGACCCGGAGCGCGTCCTCCTGGACATCAACCGATCGCTGCCCGACGGGATCCGATTCCTGACGATCCGGGAGATCCGGCGGGACGCTCCCGCGCTGGCAAGCGCGGCGCGCGCGGCGCGGTACCGGATTCACACGGGGAACGGCTTCGACCTCGCCGAGCAGCTGGCCGCGTTCCGCGCCCGCGGAGGAGTGGAGGTACGGCGGGAGCGGGAAGGGAAGGTGCACACCTTCCGGATGGAGGAGGCTCTGCTCGATCTGAGACCGCTCGACCGGGAGGCCGTCTCCATGACGCTCTCCCTCTCCGGGAACCAGGGGTCGATCCGGCCGGACGAGGTTCTCCGCGAGATCTTCGGCGAGCGCGCACGCGGCATGCGGACGGTGAGGGAGGAGCTCCTCGTCGACTGGAACGGCCGGCTCGTCAACCCGTTGATCGCGGCCGCGGCCTTCGATGCCGAACGAGCTGCTCCTTAGCCGAAGGCCTGGCGAAGCGTGGGCGGCCCTCCGCGAGGAGGGCGTGACCGTCGAGCTCCACTACCAGGACGCGCGGCACCCCGGAAGCCTGGGAGACGTGTTCGCGGGGCGCGTGACGCGTGTCCTCCCGGGGATCCAGTCGGCGTTCCTCGACGTGGGGCTCGAGCGCGGCGCGTTCCTTCACGCGAGGGACCTCCTGCTCCCCGGGGAAGAGCCTCCGCAGGGTGCCAGGCGGCCGATCCAGGACCGGCTCCGGGAGGGACAGGCTCTCGTCGTGCAGGTCACCCGCGAGGCGAGCGGAACCAAGGGGGCTCGCGTGACCTGTCACGTCGGCCTCGCGGGACGCTATGTGGTCTACGTTCCGCTCACGCCGGTCTTGGGCGTGTCGCGCAGGATCGTCGACCCGAGCGAACGGCTCCAGCTCGAGGGGATCCTCTCCCGTCTCCCGGCCGAGGGCGGCGGGTTCGTGGCTCGTACCGCGGGGAGGGACGTGGAAGAGTCCCGGTTCAAGGCCGATGCGCGGGTCCTGGTCGCCCTGTGGAGATCGATCCGCGAGGCCGCCGGGCGAGTGGCGCCGCCGACCCGCCTGCACGCCGGCGAGGATCTCCTCGTGTGGCTCCTTCGGGACGCTCCCCGAGGAGGCCCGGACCTCGTGCTGGTGGATGACCCGCGGGACCAGGAGCGCGCTGTCGGCTATCTCGCCGCGATCGATCCAGTGCTCCCGTCGCGGGTTCGCTTGCACGGCGGGCCCGGGGCTCTCCTGGAGTCGTACAACATCGACCGGGAGATCCAGAGGGCGCTCGAGCCCAGGGTCTCGCTCCGCTCGGGAGGCTCGCTCGTGATCCAGGAGACCGAGGCGCTCGTGGCGGTGGACGTCAACACCGGCAAGTTCCTCGGCGAGGAGCGCATGGAGGAGACGGCCCTCCGGGTGAACGAGGAAGCCGCGGTCGAGATCGCGCGGCAGCTGCGCCTTCGCGATCTCGGCGGGATCGTCGTGGTGGATTTCATCGACATGGAGGGGCCCGAGAGCCGCCAACGCGTCCTCGAGGTCCTCCTCTCGGCGCTCGAGAAGGACCGCGCGCGCACCGAAGTCCTCGGGTTCACCGGCCTGGGGCTGGTCCAGCTCACGCGAGAGCGCCGACGCAGAGGCCTCGCGGCGTCGGTGCTGGACTCCTGCCCCACCTGCGCGGGGCGCGGACGATTGCGGTCGTCCGGGTTGTGGCTCGGCCCGTGAGGTGCCGCTAGCCAGCTAGGGAGCGTGCCCCGAGCCTCTGCGCTCGAGCCGCGCCCGGCGACGGTCGGCCGCCTCCTGCGCCCGGCGATGCTCCTCCTCGCCCCGGATCTCCAGAGCCGGTACCGCGGTCGCCCGACCGTCCGCGCCGACGGCGACCATGGTGACGAAGGCGCGCGTGGTCAGGCTGCACCGTCCGGTGGTCGGCTCCTCGGCGCGCACCTGGACTTCGACCTCCATCGAGGACCGAAAGGCCGCGTTGAGCCAGCCGTCCAGGAGGAGGATGTCTCCGACGCGCACCGGAGACTTGAACTCGACCGAATCCACGGAGACGGTCAAGACCTCGCTCCGGGCGTGGCGCATGGCGGCCACGGCGGCGCATTTGTCGACCAGCGCGAGCACGCGACCGCCGAAGATCGTCCCCCCCGGGTTCGTGTCCTCGGGGAGCACGATCTCGGTCATCTGGACCCTGGATTCCGCGACCGGCCGGAGCCGTGGGTTCTGGGGCACGCGGGCCTCCGGCGACGCCTCGCCGGGCCGGAGTATAGAGCATCCGCAACCTGCGGGACCCATCCCCGTACAAGAGGACCGGAGGAGGGGAAAAAGGCGTGAGGCGGACCACCAAGTGGCTCCTGGTTCTGGGCGGGTTCTTGTTCCTGTTCGTCTTGGTGTGCGTCGCGGCTGCCTTCTCCGTGGCGGGCGGGCCGAGTGTTCCCGCCCGAGCGGTCCTCTGGGTGAAACTGGGCCCCGAGATCCACGAGGAGGATCGGCGCTCCGCTCTCGAGAAGGCGCTCGGTCGGCGAACTCTCACGGTCCGGGACTACCTTCATGTGTTTCGCGCGGCGGGAGAGGACGCGAGGGTCCGCGCGATCGTCCTCGAGCCCCAGGGGTTCGGCGGCGGCTGGGCGGTCGCAGAGGAGATCCGCGACGCCGTGGCCCGCTTCCAGGAGAGAGGCAAGCCGGTGTTCGCGTATCTCGAGGCGGCCGGGAACCTGGACTACTTCGTCGCCTCCGCGGCGGACCGCGTGATCATGCTGCCCACGGGCGTTCTCATGGCGACCGGGCTCCTGGCCGATGTCCCCTTCTACAAGGGGACACTCGCCAAGATCGGAATCGAGGCGGACCTGGAGCACATCGGGGCCTACAAGAGCGCTTCGGA
>Ga0247727_10000180_pt1 | contig 144566 bp, 125 predicted proteins | sample WisWelCaveWW1625_FD_202498 | JGI IMG/M metagenome (GOLD analysis project Ga0247727, IMG submission 202498) | Biofilm microbial communities from Wishing Well Cave, Virginia, United States - WW16-25 | ecosystem: Environmental > Aquatic > Deep subsurface > Groundwater > Cave microbial mat... | reverse complement strand
TGAGCGCGCCCGCCGGGCCGCGCCCTTCATCGATGTCGGCCTGCTTCACCCAGTTCCGAAGCGCGGTCTCGGTCAGGTCAAGATCCCTGGCAACCTTGGCCAGGTTCCCGACCTTGCGTACCATGCGAACTGCGTCGGCCTTCTGCTCAGCTGTGAACTTTCGTCGGTTCCTTCTCGGCATGTCGGACATCCTCGCGCATTCCGCGCGATCTGGAGTGTCCGAAGGCCCCAGGGAAGGTCAGAATCCAGCGCAACACATCTAGGCGAGCTAGAGGCCGATGAAGCTGGCTATCGAAGCAGGAACTATTCGCGATGGAAGGAAGCCTTCGATCTGATGCGACTGTTCCACCATGGCTGCATCGAGGCTGGACAGGCTTTCCAGAAGGAGTTCTTGCGGTATCCGCAGTTCTCGGCGGACAGTCTTCTCGGCGTTCAGATGAGGCTGCATGCGCATGGCTGCAGGATCATGGGTGAGATCATCACGCTACTCATGAATGGATACGCAGACGGCGCACTCGCAAGATGGCGGACCCTGCACGAGATAGCCGTTACTTCTCTGATGCTGGCAAAGTTCGGGCAACCTGCTGCCGAGGAGTATATCCGGCATGGCATCGTTCGGTCCGTCGCCGGAATGGAAGAGTATCAGAAGACCGCTCATTTGATGAAGCGAGAACCGTACTCCGAGAACGAGATGAAAAGCGCCCGAGGTCTCCGCGACGAGCTTCTCAGTGAGTTCGGGCTTCACCTGAAGGGTCAAAATGGTTGGGCCAAAAAGTTCATCAGCAACTGCCGGTTCAAGGACATGGAGAGTGCCGTCGGTCTAGCCCACTGGCGCAACGACTATGCACTCGCAAGTCAGGACGTTCATGCAACCTACCGGGAGATGAGAACTCTGTTGGGGATGTCAGAGATGAAAGCCGACGGCCTTCTGTGCGGTCCGTCAGATGCCGGAATGACGGATCCAGCTCATCGAGCTGCTCTTTCTCTCTCTATGATCACCGCTACATTCATCACTACGTATGCGGGGAATAACAGAAGCCCCATCGAATACGGGGTTTCGGCCGTCTTCATGATGCTGCTCAAGAGTCTTGCGGATGATATTGGCGAGCGATTCCTAGAGATCGAGAAGAAGAGATAGGTGGAGAGCGGCTGCAGAGTTGTCCTTGCGATCAATCTGTCAGCTTGTGCTTGAGATCGCGTAGCGCGACCAGCGCGTCGATCGGGGTGAGCGTGTCGAGGTCGAGCTTCTTCAGGGCTTGTTCGACGGCGCTCGGTGGAGGGGAAAAGAGCGCGAGCTGCTGCGGGCCGCGCTGAGCGGCGGCGGGGGAGCTCGAGCCTGCGAGGATGCGCTCGGCGAGGCCCTCCTCGTCGCGCTCGAGGTCGGCGAGGATGTTCTTCGCGCGCGCGAGCACGTCTTGAGGCACGCCGGCGAGGCGGGCGACGTGGATGCCGTAGGAGCGGTCCGTGCCGCCCTCGACGATCTTGTGCAGGAACACGATCTCCTCGCCCCATTCGCGCACGGCGACGTTCTTGTTGACCACGCCCGGATAGCGCGACGCGAGGTCCGTGAGCTGGTGGTAGTGCGTCGCGAAGAGCGTGCGGCAGCCGATCCGCTCGTGCAGGTGCTCGGCGATGGCCCAGGCGAGCGCTAGGCCGTCGAAGGTCGAGGTGCCGCGACCGACCTCGTCGAGGATGACGAGCGACCTCTGTGAAGCGTTGTTCAGGATGTTCGCGATCTCGACCATCTCCACCATGAAGGTCGACTCGCCGCGGCTGATGTCGTCGCCGGCGCCGACGCGCGTGAAGATGCGGTCGACGACGCCGATCCGCGCCTCCTCGGCGGGGACGAAGGAGCCGATCTGGGCGAGCAGCACGATCAGCGCGACCTGGCGGATGTAGGTCGACTTCCCGGCCATGTTGGGGCCGGTGAGGATGGTGATGCGGTGCTTTTCGTCGAGTAGCGCGTCGTTCGGCACGAAGGTGGTGCAGGCGGGGGAACGTTCGAGCACCGGGTGGCGTCCCTCCACGATGCGGATCTCGTCGCCGTCGTCGATCGCCGGCGCGACGTAGCGCTGCTGCGCGGCGATCTGCGCGAGGCCGGCGAGCACGTCGAGCTCGGCGAGCGCCCGCGCCGTCTCGAGGATGCGCTTCACGTGCCGCGCGGCCTCGTCGCGCAGGTCGACGAAGATCTGGTACTCGAGGTCGCGCGCGAGCTCCTCCGACTTCAGGACCTTCGTCTCGAGCTCCTTCAGGTCGGGGGTGACGTAGCGCTCGGCGTTCTTGACCGTCTGCTTGCGGATGTAGTGCGCGGGGACGCGCTCGATCTGACCGCGCGGGACCTCGATGAAGTACCCGAAGACCGAGTTGAAGCCGATCTTGAGACCCGGGAGGTTGCTACGCGCGCTCTCCTCGGCCTGGAAGCGCGCCATCCAGGACTTCGCGTCGCGCGAGATCCCGCGCAGCTCGTCGAGCTCGCTCGAGAAGCCGCTCCGCACGAGGCCGCCCTCGCGCAGCGCGAGGGGCGGGTCGTCGACCAGCGTCTTCTGGATGCGTCCGGCGACGTCCTCCAGCGGATCGAGGGCGCCGGCGAGGTCGGCGAGGATCGCGGAGTGCGCTCCCGCGAGCTTCGCGCGCAGGTCCGGCACGGCCGCGAGCGAGCTCCCGAGGCCCACGAGGTCGCGCGCCAGCGCCCGACCGGTGGCGATCTTGCCCGCCAGGCGCTCGACGTCGTGCACCTCTTCCAGGCGCTCGCGCAGCGCCTCGCGCAGGAACGGCGCGCCGACGAGCTCGGCGACGCCCTGCTGGCGGCGCCGGATCGCCTCCACGCTGCGCAGCGGATTCAGGACCCAGTCGCGCAGGAGCCGCGACCCCATCGGCGAGAGCGTCGCGTCGATCGCCTCGAGCAGCGTGCCCTCGCGCCGGCCCTCGCGGCTCGTCACGACGAGCTCGAGCGAGGCGCGCGTCGCGCGATCGAGCACCAGGAACTCGTCCGGGCTCACCTTCTCGATGCGCAGCACGTGGCCGCAGGCCGCGCGCTGGGTCTCGGCGGCGTACTCGAGCAGCGCGCCGGCGGCGGGGACGAGCGGCGATCGCGCCTCGATGCCGAAGCCCGCGAGGTTCTTCGTCCCGAAGTGCTTGGTGAGCGTCCGCAACGCCGTCTCGGGGTCGAAGCGCCACTCGTCGCGCTCGGAGAGCGCGATCGCGAGGTTCTGCGCGAGCTCGCCGGCCCAATCGGGGCGCTCCTCGAAGAGCCCGCGGGGATGCAGCAGTTCGGCCGGTCGGAGCCGCGCGAGCTCGTCGAGGCACTGGGAAGGCGCGAGCTCGCGTCCGAGCATGCGGCCCGTCGACAGATCGATCCAGGCGAGCCCGGCCGCGTCGCGTCCGATCCACAGGGACGCCAGGAAGTTCGGGGCGCGCGCGTCGAGCGCGTCGTCCTCCGTCAACGTTCCCGGCGTCACGATGCGCACGACGCCCCGTTCGACGATTCCCTTGGCGTGGCGCGGATCCTCGAGCTGCTCGCAGATCGCGACCTTGTGGCCGGCGCGCACCAGCCGCACGAGGTAGCCCTCGACCGCGCGCACCGGGACGCCGGCCATGGGGATCGCGCCCTCGCCCTTCGAGCGGGCGGTCAGGGTCAAGCCCAGGGCCCGCGAGGCGACCACGGCGTCCTCGTGGAAGAGCTCGTAGAAATCCCCCATCCGGAAGAAGAGCAGCGCGCCCGGAGCTTCCTTCTTCGCCCCCCAGTACTGCTCCATCATCGGCGTCGGGGGCATCGGCGTCGGGGGCATGGACGCGTCGGCGGGCGTCCCCGGGCGCGCGCGCTCCGAGGCGGCGACGATCTCGGTTCCTCGGGGCGCCATGGGAGGGGACCCAGTGTAATGAGGGAGCGGACGATCCCCGGGCGGGTTTCGCGGCAGGAGCCGCCTCCTCGGAGGACCGTCCGACCGTCGAGGTCGCCCCGGGACCCAGAGGACCAGGTTTTTGGCCGCAAGGCCGCCCCCCGACTTGAACCGATGAGTAGCGCGCCCGAGCATCTTCCGTCTCGATCCGGACACCGGAGCCGTCTCCTTTGAAGAAGATCCACGCCCCTCGCGCCCTCGGCGCGTTCGCGATCGTCGCGCTCCTTCTCGGATGCGTGTCGTATCCCGAGCGCTCGGCGGCGGCCCTGGCTGCCTTCCAGAGTGGACGATTCGAGCGGGCGAGAGAGGGCTTCGCCGACGAGAAGGCGATCGGATCGCCATTCCTCTCCGGGGCCGAGGCGGGCACGGCGGCCCTCACGAACGGCGAATGGGAGCGCGCCCTCGAGCACTTCCGCCGAGCCGCGGAGGCTGCCGAGGAGGCGGAGAATCGCGCCCTCGCGGGTCCCGAGGCCCTGGCCGAGGGGCTCGCCTCCTGGGCCTTCAACGACACGGTGAGGAACTACGACGGCGAGGGCTTCGAGCGCGTCTACGTCCATTGCGGGCTGGGACTCGCCTACCTGGCGCTCGGCAAGGTCGAGGACGTGTACGTCGAGGGGCGGCGGGCGAACCAGCTGCTCGAATCGGAGGAGAAGCTCTACGAGAAGAGCTACCGCGCCGGAGGCTTCGGCCACCTGCTCTCGGCCCTCGCCTACGAGCTCCTGGGCGAGCTCGATCAGGCCTACGTCGACTACCAGCGCATGGAGGAGAAGGACGTAGGCACGGGGATCGCCTGGCCCGCGCTCGTGCGTCTGGCCCCCCTGCTCGGCCGCTCGGAGGAGCGCGCCCGCCTCGAGGAGAAATACGGGCTCGCGGCTCCTCCTCCGCGCGACTTCGCGAACGTCGTTCTCCTGGCCGGGATCGGGCTGGGTCCCTTCAAGGTCGGGGGGCAGATCCCTGTTCCCACGCCGAGCGGCCTCGTGACGGTCTCTGCCGCTTCGTTCCAAGCCCGCCCCCAGGTCGTGACCGGCTTGCGGCTCGTCGACGAGGGGGGGGCGAGCCAGGAGTCGATCTTGATCGAGCGCGTCTCCGACGTGGCCCGGGAGAACCTCCAGGACCGGCTCGCCTGGCAGGTTGCGAAATCGGTGGCCCGGGGGCTCCTGAAGCGCGAGCTCACCCAGAAGCTGGAGAAGGAATGGGGCACGGGCGGGCGGGTGCTCGGCGACGTCTTCGCGCTCGTGACCGAGGTCCCGGACCTGCGCGCCTGGCTCTCCCTGCCCGATTCCTGGCAGGCCGCCAGGCTCTTCGTGTCTCCGGGCAGGCACCGGTTTAAGCTGGAAGCGATCGGCGGCGAGGCCGACGATCTCGGCGCCTTCGAACTCGCGCCCGGCGAGACGATGTTCGTCTTTGCCAGGACCTTGGGAACGTGCCTCTACGTTCACGTCATCGGCGGAGCGCCGGTGACCGAATCGCAGGAAGCAGGGACGTCGGAGTCGACGCAAGGAAGCACGCCATGAACCGAAAACGATGCCTGGACCCCTTACGATGTGCGGCCGCGGTCCTCCTGACCGGCGTCGCGGGGCTCTCGGCGGGCTGCAAGGCCTTCGAACCGCGCGGCACGGCCCAGAACACCTACGTCGGGACGGACGACGGCGCGCAGATCGAGGAGATCCCCGGCGATCCCTCGCTGGCGAAGGACCTCGTCATGGAGGGGATCAAGACCGAACGTCGGGACGGGCGGCTCTTCGTCCAGTTCGACCTGAAGAGCACGCGCAGCTCGAACCTGGCGTTCGAATGGTCGCTCGAATGGTTCGACGCCTCCGGGTTCCGGATCGACGCGCCCAAGCACTGGACGCCCATCTCGCTCGGCGGCATGGGATTCGAGACCCTCTCGCAGACCGCGCCCAGTCCGGAGGCGAGCGGTTTCCGTCTCGGGGTGCGCAAGCCCAACTCCGTTCGCTGAGGACACGAAAGAGGAACCTCTTCATGAAGCTAGACCGTTTCGCCTTCACGCTCTGTTCCGTCCTGTCCGTCGCGGCCTGCAGCGCCGTCAAGTACGACGATCCGGGCAAGACGGAGACCCTGACCATCGACTACGGCTCGACCGATCTGCAGACGCTCTCGGGAGAGATGGTGGAGTCGCTCGTGGCCGCGCCCGCGCTGAACTACCTCGAGAACCCGGGCAAGGGCGACGACAAGCGTGTGATCGTGTACTTCGGCGGGATCGAGAACCGCACCGCGGAGCACATCGACACCCAGGGGATCTCGGACAAGATCCAGACGCAGCTCTTCAAGTCTCTCAAGTTCCGTTTCGTGGCCGACGACGCCGGCCAGGCCGAGATCGAGAAGCAGGTGCGTTTCCAGCAGGAGAGCGGCCGTGTGCGCGAGGAGGAGATGCGCGCCTACGGCAAGCAGCACGGCGCCGAGGTGATCCTCTACGGCACCCTGCGCTCGATCGAGAAGGGACGCGGCAGGTCGATCGAGTCCGGCGGCGTGAAGAAGGAGGACGTCTACTACCAGTTCGTCCTCAAGTGCGTGAACATCGACACGGCCGAGATCCTCTGGCAGGACGAGGCCGAGCTGCGCAAGACCGAGCGCACGGGCATCTTCGGCCGGAGCTGAGCGGGAAGCGCCGGCTTGGCCGCTTACCTCGTCACCGGCGGCGCCGGGTTCATCGGTTCGCACCTGGCCGGCGCGCTCGTCCGCCAGGGCGACCGCGTGCGCGTGCTCGACGACCTCTCGGGGGGAACGCACGAGAACCTGGCGCACCTCGAGGTCGGAGCGGCGGGCTCCGGAGCACCGGTCGAGTTCGTGCGCGGGAGCGTCGCGGATCCCGTAGCCGTCTCGCGGGCCTGCGAGGGAGTCCAGGGCGTCTTCCATCACGCGGCGCTGGTCTCCGTTCCGCGCTCGGTCGAACGGCCGGAGGAGAGCTTCGAGAGCAACGTCACCGGCACGTTCCAGGTCCTCGAGGGCGCGCGGCGCGCGGGCGTTCGCCGCGTGGTGTTCGCGTCGTCCTCGGCGATCTATGGCGAGGACGAACGGATCCCCAAGGACGAATCGATGCCTCCGTGCCCGGCGTCGCCCTACGCGGGCGACAAGCTCTCCGGCGAAACCTTGCTCGCCACCTGGAGCCGGACCTACGGGCTTTCCACGGTCGCGCTGCGCTACTTCAACGTCTACGGGCCCCGCCAGGCGGACGACAGCCCTTATTCAGGCGTGATCGCGATCTTCGCGCGCCGGCTCCTCGCCGGAGAGCCCGTGACGATCCACGGCGACGGCGAGCAGACGCGCGACTTCGTGTTCATCGACGACGTCGTGCGCGCGAACCTGCTGGCGATGGATGCGGCGCTCGAGGGCTCCGCTGTCTTCAACGTCGGCACGGGGAGTTCGGTTGCGATCCGCGCGCTCCATGGGGAGATGGCGCGCCTCGCCGGGTGCGGTGCCGAGCCTCGTTTCGCCCCCGGCCGGGCCGGAGACGTGCGCCACAGCCGCGCTTCCATCGATCTCATTCGCGCGCGACTCGGGTTCGAGCCGCGCGTTCCGCGGGAGGAGGGGCTCGGGGCGACTCTCGATTGGTACCGGCTGCGCCCGCGGGCGTGAGGCCCGCCACTCTCAGGAGACGGCGAGGTACGTCCCGGAGAGCGAGAAGGTGCGCACGATCTGGGGCGGTCGGCGCGCTGGCAGCCCGGATGGCCGCTGCGAGAGCCGCCCGTTGTCAGGATCTGCGCGGACGGACGGAACTCGGTACTTCTCGCAGGAACGCGTCCGTTCCTCGGACGCGTTCCTAGTGGGCGATCTGCCCGAAATCCGCGGTCGGCCTCGGCCGCAGGAACTCCGCCTCTCGTCCCTTCGGGACCATCTGCACGTGGTCACAGTAGGGCTCCGGGCAGGCGAGCGCGATCACGCGGCGCTTCGAGCCCTCGTGGGCAAGCACCGGGACGAGGGGGTAATCACAGCGCGGACAGACGTAGGTTCGTTCTCTTTCCATGGCGTTTACTGACAACCTTTTTCGGCTACCGGCGTTCGAAACTCACCCCCGAAGACGGAAAGACTCGCGGGACTACGGAGCTTTCATGGTGCCTTGTCCGGTGCTTCACGGAGGCGCGGAGGCCGCACGGCCATTGGATGCGGCGAACTTGCCGCCGTTTCGGACCTCGGTTAGCTTGTCCCGCTTTCCCAACAAGCGCCGAAACCCGCATCCAGGCAGCTCCCCGTCCCATGTCCCCCGCTTCCACGACCTCCCAGGACCCCTCCTCCGCCCTCCAGCAGCTCCTCGGCCTGAAGGGAGTCACCTATCGCTCCGACCTCTCCAAGGAGGAGCTCTGCCGCGAGGCGCTCGAGCGGGACAAGGGCCGGATCCGGAAGAACGGGGGCGACGCCGACAACAAGGTCTACGCCACGCGGCTCGGGATGCGCGGGCCGCTCGTGTACTACACCGATCCCTCCTGCACCGGACGCCCGGTCCAGGACACCTTCGGGGTCGCGTGGCCGGAGATCGAGAACAAGGTCTGGTGGAAGAAGGACTTCCAGAAGTTCGATCCCGACAAGTATCAGGGACTCCTGGAGCGCGTCGTGGCCCACCTGGGCGACCGGGGAGCGGCCCTGTTCGTCAAGGACGTCTTCTGCGGATGGGATCCGTCCTACGCCGTGCCCTACCGCTTCGTCGGCGAGTACGCCACCCACGCCTTCTTCGCCCACAACATGTTTCCCAAGAAGATGGACGGCATCCGCGACGCCGACGGGCGCCGCTGGACGATGCTGAACGTCCCCTCCTTCCGTTGCATTCCGGCGCGCGACGGCACCCTGTCCGAACGCGCCGTGATCCTCGACTTCAGGAACAAGATCGCTCTCGTCGTCGGACGTGCCGACTACTGCGGCGTGGTCAAGAAGAGCATGTTCACGGTGATGAACTTCCTCCTGCCGGAGATGGGTGAGCTGTCGATGCACTGCTCCGCCAACGTCGGGCAGCGCGGCGACTGCGCGATCCTCTTCGGGCTCTCGGGGACGGGGAAGACCACGCTCTCGGCCGACCCGGATCGCAAGCTGATCGGCGACGACGAGCACGCCTGGACCGTCGCGGGCGTCTCGAACTTCGAGGACGGTTGCTACGCCAAGCTGATCGACCTCGACAAGAAGGCCGAGCCCGTGATCGCCGCGGCCCTCTCCATGGCGGGGACGATCATCGAGAACGTGCCGCGTCTCCCGGGCAAGGACCTGTCCCAGACCGATCCCCAGGAGTTGAACCTGGCGGACCGCTCGATCACCGAGAACACGCGCTTCTCCTATCCCCTCGCCTGCAATCCGAACGTGATGGAAGGAGCGAAGGGACCGCACCCCGAGACGATCGTTCTGCTCACGGCCGACGCCTTCGGCGTGCTGCCGCCGGTGAGCGTCCTCGAGGGCAAGGACGTCATGTACCACTTCGTGTCGGGCTTCACCGCGAAGCTCGCCGGCACCGAGGTCGGCGTGACGGAGCCTCAGGCTGCCTTCAGCGCCTGCTTCGGGGCGCCCTTCATGTCCCAGAAGCCTTCCGTCTACGCCAAGATCCTGGCGGAGAAGATGAAGAAGCACAAGGCGCGTTGCATCCTGCTCAACACGGGCTGGTCGGGCGGGCCCTACGGCGTCGGCAAGCGCATCTCGATCGGTCACACGCGTGCGCTGCTCAACGCGGCGCTCTCCGGCGCACTCGATGCGGGCAAGGTGGCCCACGAATCGCACCCCGCGTTCAACCTGCGCATTCCCAAGCAGTGCCCCGGGGTCCCGGCCGAGATCCTGAATCCGCGCAACACGTGGAAGGACAAGGCCGCCTACGACGCCCAGGCCGCGAAGCTGCGCGACCTGTTCCGCAAGAACTTCGAGGAGAAAGGCTTCACGTCACTCGGCATCGAGCCGGTGATGTAGCGCCTCCCTGCGAAGGACCGCATGGCCGACTCCGCACTCGAGCACTACAAGCGAGGCCTCTCGTTCTACGGCCAGAAGAAGTACGCCGAGGCGGTGGGCGAGCACGAGAAGGCCCTCGAGCTCCGTCCCGACTGGACCGATTGCCTGCAGGCACTCGGGATGGCCCAGATGAATCAAGGCGCCCTCGACGATGCCCTCGCCACGCTGACGCGGGTGACCGAGCTCGCTCCGGAGGACCCGCTCGCCTTCACGAGCCTCTCGATGGCGCTCCAGCGCAAGGACCGCATCGAGGACGCCGAGAAGGCCCAGGCTCAGGCCCGGCTCCTCTCCTGGAAGCAGGAGTTGAAGACGAATCCCAAGGCGCCGCCGCCGAGCGGCATGCCGGTCAGCCAGTAGTCCTCGGGCCCGGAGCGAAGCGTCGAGGGGCAGGACGGCCGGCGCCTGTCGACGAACATGGGAACGCACACGAGCACCTGTCCGGGCTGTGGGCTCGAGATGCCCGCGAGCGAACGCCGGTACCACGGGTACTACCACGCGTCGCCGGAGTGCTGGTCCCTGTACGAGGAGGTGCTCGCCGCGGAGATCGGGAACGGCGTGCTCTTCGGGCAGGTCCACTCGCTGACGGTCGATGCCTACGCGGCGCAGCACGCCGGCGGGCCGCATCCCGACAAGTCGGTGTGCGTCCACTTGGTGGGCCTCTGTCTCGTCATGGAACGGGGCCTCGCTCCGATCGACGTGGCGCCACGGTTGCAGCGGCTGGCGAGCACCGTCCGTGCGTGGCCCCATTTCACCCCGCCCGCGGACCGCGGCCCGCTCACGGTCTTCGACGTGGCGGGGGCGAGTTCGCCTCGGGAGCACGCGGACCGCGTACACGCCTGGGCGGCCCAGGTGTGGAGCTCCTGGAGCGCCCACCATCGCCCGCTCCTCGAGTTGACGCGCGGTTGCTTCGCACCTGACGACTGAAGCCGCTCGTCCAGCGGCCCGCCAGGGCCGCTACGAGAACCGCCGGTGGTCTAGTCGACGTCCTCGATCCCCAGGATGCGCCGACCCTCGGCGCTGATCTTCTGCGGCGTCCAGGGCGGATCCCAGACGATGTCGACCTGGCATGCCTGCATCCCCTGGATCTCGGACACGCGGCGCTTGACCACCTCGGGGATCGTGCGCGCCTCGGGGCACATCTGCGAGGTCAGCGTCATGCGGATGTTGCACGTGCCGCCGTCGACCTTGACGTCGTAGACGAGACCGAGATCCACGATGTTGACCGGGATCTCGGGGTCGTAGACCTGGCGGAGCTCGGAGAGGATGTCTTCGGTGGTGGGCATGGCCGTACCGTCCTGCGCCGCGGGCGCCTTCGAGAAGGGGGGGAAAGAGTCTAGCCCAAGCCCGGCGAAGCCTCCAGCGCGCCCAGCGTCGCCGCGAACTGGACCAGGCGATTCTCGGCCCAGAACCGGTCGAGGTCGGCCCAGCCGGCGATGCGCGCCGCTCGGCGCGCCACGAAGGCGACGTGCCCTCCGGTTCGAGCGGAGAGCAGGCGGATCGCGGAACAGCGCTCGACGCCGGCGAAGACCGCGAACGGCACGAGCGGATCGTCTTCGGCGGCGACGATCAGGGTCGGCAGACGGATCGACGCGAGCCGTGGGCGGACGCTCGCCCGGGCGTAGTAGTCGTCGACGCCGGCGTAGCCCGACATCGGCGCCGTGAAGCGATCGTCGAATCGACGCATGCTGTGGATCCCGCGGAAGTCGGGGGCTGGGAGGCGGCCGCCGTCGAGGGCGTGTCGGCGGCGCACGATCCGCTCGAGCTCGCGCAGGAAGCGCCGCTGGACGATTCGACGGAAGAAGCCGTCCTCGAGCAGGCGCGCGCTGGCCTCGAAGTCGACGCAGGGGGAGACCGCAGCGACGCTTCGTGCCCAGGCCGGCGGCGCGTCGCCCCAGTCGGCTGCGAGCTTCAAGACCATGTTGCCGCCGATGGAGAAGCCCGCGAAGTGAATGGCCTCGATGCCGTCGCGCGCCACGAGCTCGTACGCGGCCGCCTCGACCTCGGCCGTCAGTCCGCCGTTGTAGGCCGCCGAGGTGAGCGACTCGGTGTCCCCGCAGTTCCGCGCGTTCACGCGGGCCACGACCAGGCCCGCGCGCACGGCCTTGGAGGCCGTACCGATCATGTAGGGCGACTCCGAGCTCCCGACCAGACCGTGGACTAGCACGAGGCCCGCGCGCGGGGCTGCGAACGGCCGATCGATCTCGACGCGCACCGAGGTCGAATCGTCGACGCGTACGATGCGCCGCTCGCTCGCGAGCCCGTGCGCGCGCCGCGGCAGCGCGGCGAGGGCGGTCATGGCGTAGGGGTGGCGCAGGAGCGGGTGCGGCTCGAAGGGCGGGAAGCGGAGGTCGGAGAGCGCGGCCATCGCAGGCTCGGAGAACCTACAATCCCCTCGTGATCCGCTACGAGGGGACGCTCTATCGCCCGCCGTCCGAGGCGGACAGCCTGATCCTGCAGGCGACGATCGGCTGCAGCTACAACGAGTGCAGCTTCTGCGGGATGTACCGCGACAAGCGCTTCCGCGTGCGGCCCCTACCCGAGCTGCGCGCCGAGATCGCCTGGGCGCGTGAGCAGCTAGGCGCCGACGAGGTGCGCAAGGTCTTCCTCGCCGACGGCGACGCGCTCGTGGCGAAGGCCTCGTTCCTCGGGGCGATCCTCGCGGACCTGCGCGCCGCCTTCCCGAACCTGCGGCGCGTGTCGTGCTACTCCTCGCCGCAGTCGCTCCAGGTGCGGAGCGTCGAGGAGATGGCGGCGCTGCGCGAGCAGGGCCTCACGCTCTACTACCTCGGGATCGAGAGCGGCCACGACGCGGTGCTCGCCGACCTCGTGAAGGGCGTGGACTCGGCCGAGATGGTCCGCGTGGCCGGGAAGGCGAGCGAGGCCGGCGTCGCGCTCTCGACCATGATCCTGCTCGGCGCCGGCGGGCGCGCGCTCTCGCGCGAGCACGCGCTCGAGTCGGCGCGCGTGGTGAACGCGATCCAGCCGCGCTTCGTGAGCACGCTGGTGATGACGCCGGTCGAGGACACTCCGCTCGCGGAGCAGGACGCGCGCGGAGCCTTCGACCACCTGACTCCGCTCGAGCTCGCGGCGGAGCTGCGCGCGTTCCTCGCGGCGCTCGAGCTGCGCGGCTCGATCTTCCGCTCGAACCACGCGAGCAACTACCTGGCGCTCTCGGGGACGCTGCCCAAGGACAAGGAACGCCTGGTCGCCGTCCTCGACGCGGTCCTCGCGCGACCCGAGAAAGCGCGCTTCGTGCCGGAGTGGATGCGGCGCTTGTGAGCGGGGGAGGGCAGCGGCTCGACCGAGAGCCGCGAGCATGCCGTGCGACCCAGAAGCGTCTTGGCCGAAGATCGTGAAGTCGGTTTCTTCGCTTACTCCCTACGAGTAGCACGAGCTCCTTTCCGGGCGCGTGTCCAGTTCCTGCGGAGTTTCGCGGAACGGAGCGCGGCCCATTCTCGAACCAAGCGGGCAGCACGAACGGGCAGCTTTCCCCACAGGATGCGACCATCGAACGCGACTCCCGCTTCCCGACCTCCATAGAGGGCATGGGAATGCGGCGGTCCGTGCTCGCGCAACTCCCCTCGAGCTGCCAGAAGGCGCCTGAGGCACGCAGACGATCAGAACGGCTCCGGTGTAGGATGCTCCTCCGTCGGACGCGGCGATCGGCCGGCGCTCGAGCGGTTCGCCGCGGCGCTCGCGCTTGCCGGCGTCCGCGAGGGATATCTGGGTCCACCGAGCAGCAGAGGAGAAACCCATGGCCAACGACCAACTTCGTTTCGGAACCCTGAACCTGCAGAACCTCCAGCTTCCCGGAGCAGGGCTCTACCCCGGCAACGAGCCCTACTCGCAGGCCGAGTACGACAAGAAGATCGAGTGGCTGGCGCAGACCGTGCGCCGACTCGACGCGGACATCCTGGGCCTCCAGGAGCTGTGGTCGGCGCGCTGTCTTTCCGACCTCTTCCAGAAGGCCGGGCTCGAATCGAAATACGAGCTCCTCACCGCGGAGCCCGTCACGACGGTGGGGAAGGAGATCGACGTGGCTCTGGCCGTGCGCAAGAGCTGCGAGGCCGGGACGCCGGAGTGGATCAAGGACTTCCCCGACGAGTTCGTGCTGAAGAAGCGCAAGAAGGCGGGACAACCCGACTACCAGATGGAGGTCGAGATCGACCGCTTCGCGCGCCCCGTGTTGCGCTGCGAGGTCAAGCCACCCAAGGGCGATGCCATCACGGTCTTCGTCGCGCACCTCAAGTCGATGCTCGCCATGGACCTCGACTCCGAGGAGAAAGCGAAGCCTGCGGTGAAGAAGCAGGCGCAGCCGATCGGCGAGGTGCTCTCGACGATCCGCCGCACGGCGGAAGCCGGAGCGCTCCGCGTGATCCTGAACAAGGAGATGAAGGGGAACGACGTGCCCGTCGCCCTGATGGGGGATCTCAACGATTCGCCCGACAGCGTGACGTTGCAGATCCTGACCGGCGACCCGAGCTACCGCTTCTTCGCCAAGTCGAAGGCCGGCGGTGCGAGCGACGCGGGCCTCTACTCGACCGCGTGGCTCCAGGACCTGCGCAGCTTCCGCGACGTGCTCTACACCTACGTCCACGAGGGCCGGCAGGGATCCCTCGACCACATCCTGGTCTCCGAGCAGTTCTACGACTACTCAGAGCGTCGCCAGTGGAGCTTCCGCGACCTGCGGGTGCTCAACGACCACCTCGACGAGCGTTCGGACAAGGAACTCGCGCGCGTGTACTCCGACCACGGGGGTCTCGCGGCCAGGTTCGACTACCACCCGGCGTGAGCGCCGAGGTCACGGCTTCTTCTTGAGCAGGTCCTTCAGCGACTCGCCCGCTTTCTCCAGCGTCTTGCCTGCGGCCTCGCCGATCTGCTTTCCGGTGTCGCCGAGACCTTCGGTGGCCTTCTCGATCTCGCCGGTGACTTCCTGCATCACGGCGCCCGTGATCTGGAGCGCCACGGCACCCACGTTCTGGAGCTGTCCACCGAGGTCCTTCAGGAAGTCGTCGGGGAGGATCCCCGCGCCCGCCTTCATGACGGAGGTGAGCAGCGTCTTCACCAGGAGCGAGGCGATCTGCGCCGCCGTCATCCCGCTCGTGTCGAGATCGTCCACGGCGATCTCGGGGATCTTGACCGTGATCGGCGCCGCGCCGAGCAGGTTCACGCGCGCGGTCACGTCGTAGATGCGCAGCTTCTCGACCAGCACGGTCTTTCCGGAGCCGGTCTGCTCCTGCCCGCCGGCCGGTTCCTTGGACTCGAAGCGCTCCAGGTTCTTCAGGATCACGCCGTAGTTCGTCCCGCCCTTGCCGCGGTCGAGGTCGACCGACACGCCGCGCAGCTCGAAGAGCGGCGCGACGATCTGGTCCGAGAGGATCGAGCCCGTCTTCACCTCGAGCCTGGCGTTCCCGAGGGCGACGAAGTGCTCGCCCGAGAAGCCCGGAGGGTTCGCGATCGAGAGCTCCTCGAGGCCGAAGCTCGAGAGGCCGATGTCGGCTCCGCCGAGCTTGGTCTCGACGCCGAGCGCATAGGTCCCGCCCTTCTCCACGGCGGCGACGACGGCCTGGTCGAGGAAGAACACGCCGATCCCCAGTCCCAGGGCGAGCAGGAGGACGAGGGCGACGACGATGCGCAGGAGCTTCTTCATGATCGGGGGAGCGTAGGAAACGGGATCCCGTGGGCGGAAGATCGGCGCGCCATTCTCTCTCCTGCCGGGTGCCGATGAAACCCGTCCTCTTCCTCCTGCTCGCGCTCCTCACGCTCGCGACCCTCGCGAACCGGGCTCTGGCCGGGGGCATTCTCGCCGTCTGAGGAGGATCGCGCTAACGCATCTTCCCGCCCTGCGTCCCGGGGCGGCGGAGGAGCCGACATGAGGCATGTTTCATCGTTTCTCGGATCGAGCCTGCTCTTCGCGGCTCTCTCGGCGCCCGCCCTTTCCGCCCACCCCGGCGTGGGGATCGTGGTCGACAGCCGGGGCAACGTCTTCTACACGGACCTGAAGCAGGTCTGGAGGATTGCACCGGACGGGACGCGGTCGGTTGCCGTCCCGCGAGTCCATGCGCACGAGCTCTACCTCGACGCACAGGACAACCTCTTCGGCGAGCATCTCTGGTACGAGGGCGATGCGAGCGGCAAGTGGGGCCACCGGGTGTGGAAGCTCTCCCACGACGGGAAGCTCGAGGACGTGATCCCGGCCACGGAAGGGTTCCTGACCGACTACAGCTTCGTGCGCGACGGCCAGGGCAACATGTACTGGGCCGGCGACGGGGAAGGCGATGCTTCGGACCGCGTGTGCATCAAGAAGCGCGCTTCGGACGGGACCGTCTCGATCCTCGCGGGCGGCAAGGAAGGCCGATCGGACGGCGTCGGCCGAGCGGCGGAGTTCACGGCCATCCGCTGGATGACCGCTTCGTCCACGGGAACCGTCCATGCGATCGACGACGGCCGCCTGCGGCGGGTCACGCCCGATGGGACGGTCACGACGATGGCCTCCCTCGCCGAGGGAGGCTGGAGCCTCTTCGGGGGGAAGCGCCATCGCCTGCAGGGACTCTGTCCCGATCGCGAGGGGAACGTCTACGTGGCGAATCTGTGGAAGGAGCGGGTCGAGAAGGTGACGCTGGAGGGCGAGGTCATCGTCTTCGCGGAATGCGAGGGGCCCACGGGCGTGACCGTCACGCCGGAGGGCGAGGTGCTCGTCCTCGAGGGCGGCGGGGACGGCGCGCGCGTGCGCCGGTTCCGCGCCGGCGGGACGGAGCTCGCGTTCTAGGGGTCGCCGGATTCGCCTCGGACCGAGGGACTGGAATCACCCGGCACCCATCGAGTTACATGGTGGGGCGGCCTCGCTCGGGACCGCGCGACGTCCGAGTCGAGCCATGTTCGACGACCCGCAAGACATCGAGATCGCGACGCTCCTCGCGCTGATCCTCGTCTTCGAGGTCTGGGAGCGCCGGCGGCCCGCGCGGCGGGTCGACCGGCTGGCGCGGCTGCGCCTGGACGTCCTGTGCTTCGGCTTCGCCCTGTTCGTGAACCGGATCTCGACCCAGACCGTGACGGGAGCGATCGACGCGCTCGGACCGCGCGTCGCGGTCGACGCCCTGCACTCCCTGCGCGGGCTCCCGAGCGCGGTGCGCATCGCTCTCGCGCTCGTCGTGGTCGACTTCGTGCTCTACTGGCTGCACCGCGCCCAGCACCGGAACGCCTGGCTCTGGAGCACGCACGCCTGGCACCACTCGGTCGAGGAGCTCTACTGGTTCTCGGGCTTCCGCACGAGCTTCCTGCACTCGCTCCTCTACAACATCCCCCAGACCGCGGTCCCGCTGCTCGTCTTCGGCCTCTCTCCGCTCGAGGCGGGCGCTGCCTACGCGATCGGCGTCGTGGTCCAGTTCGTGGAGCACACGAACGTGCGCACCGAGGTTGGCTGGCTGCGCTTCGTGTTCATCACGCCGCAGTACCACCGCATCCATCACTCGGCGAGCGAGTTCCGCGGGCGGAACCTGGCCTTCGTCTTCCCCGTGTGGGACTGGCTGTTCGGGACGCAGGTCGATCCGGAGCGGGTCGGCGAGGGCTTCTCGCTCGGGCTGGGAGAGCCGGTCGAGCGCGCGCGCGTGCCGCGGATGCTGGTCGGGGTGTGACCTACTTGCCCGCTTCCGTCTCGATCCCAACCTCTGCCCGCTTCTCGAGTTCGGCCCGGAGCTCCTCCTCCGCGAACCACCGCCCGCCGAGCACCACGCCCTTGCGCTTTGCGGCGTTGCGCACGTCCTCGAGAGGGTTTGCGCCGAGGAGCAGGAGATCGGCCGTCCGCCCCTGGGCGACGACGCCCCAGTCCGCCTGCATGCATTCGGCGCCGTTCGCGGTCGCCGCGCGCAGCGCCTCGAAGGGCGAGAGACCCGCGTCGACCAGGTTGGCGAGCTCCTCGTGGAGCGCGAAGCCCGGGAGCACGTAGGGGTTGCCCGTGTCCGTACCTGCGAGGATGCCGGCGCCGGCGGCCCGCAGGGCGGCGACCGCACGCTTCCGCGGCTCGACCGAGCGGCGTGCAGCCTGAGCACGTTCTGCCGGCATCCGCGAGAGGTAGTTCCACGGGCTCTCGGGGGCCGACATCGCGCGGAAGACGGACGAGGCGTAGCGCATCTCCCCGCGTTCGAAGAGCGCTTTCGCTTCGTTCCCCTGGACCCACTTCTGGAAGACGACCAGCGTCGGGCAGTTCCAGACTCCCGCCTCGCGCATCTCGGCGGCGATCGACGCGAGTCGCGCGGGATCGACGTGCATCCACGCGTCGTCCTCGGTGGTGAAGTCCACCTGGCCCGCGAGCGGCGAGCCCTGCGCCTGGGCCGCCTCCGCCCAGCCGCCCAGGTGCTCGATCGTGCGCTGGCGCGCGAGGAGCACGTCCGCGAGATCGAGGGCCTCGGGCACGTGGCCCATCAGCGCCATCCCGTGGCGTTCCCCAGCGACGACCAGCGCGTCGTAGCACTCGGGCGAGAGCCGCGCGTAGGGCTTCAGGAAGTCGTAGCCTGCCTCCTTCTGCGCGACCACGATCGCCTCCGCCTGGGAGGGATCGGAGAGCGTCGTGCTGCCGGGCCAGACCGGAGGATCGCCGTCGATGATCGGCCCGGCGCTGACGATGCGAGGGGCCAGGAGCTCGCCCGCTCCGGCACGCTGGCGCCGTTCGAGGAACAGGGGGTTCCCGAACATGTTGCGCACGGCGGTCACGCCGTTCGCGACGAAGAGGAGGAGGTCTTGCTCGTCCCAGACGTGGACGTGCATGTCGGCGAGGCCGGGCATCAGGTAGGAGCCCGTGCCGTCGATCGCCTTGGCGCCATCCGGGACGGGAACCGTGGCGCTCGGTCCGAGGGCCGCGATGCGGTCGCCCGCGACGACGACGGTCTGGTCGGCGAGCACGACCTCGCGGTCCATCGGAATCACGGAGACGTGGACGAAGGCGAGTACGGGAGGGAGCTCGGCGTCGCGACCTCCCGTTTCCCCCTGGGCCGTGACGGGCAAGAGCAGAGTCAGCCCGGGAACGAGACCCCGGAGGAAGCGCAGGACGACCCTCATCGGCAGGAGAGTAGCACCGACGGCCGTTCGGAGGGAGCGCGCGCGGGTTCCTCGTCAGACCCTGAGGATGTCGTAGGGAGCGACGCCGGTCGACGGCTCGAATCCGAGCCAGCGCTCCTCGAGCGTCGAGTACAGGGCGCGGAAATCGGTCGTGAACGGCACGTCGCCCTCGACGAGCCGCTCGAGGTCGGGCGGCGTGCCGTGGAGGCCGCCGCGCACGCTCGCTCCGGTCAGGAAGGCCGGCGCAGCGGCGCCGTGATCCGTGCCCTTCGAGCCGTTCTCCTCCACGCGCCGGCCGAACTCGCTGAAGACGAAGGTCACGACGCGCTCGGCGAGGCCGCTCGCCTCGAGGTCGCGCTGGAAGGCGGCCAGGCTCTCCGAGAGCTCGGCGAGGAGCGCCGCGTGCGTGGCGCCCTGGCGGGCGTGCGTGTCGAAGCCGGCGAGCTCGACGTAGAAGATGCGCGTCCCGAGGCCGCCCGCGAGCACGCGCGCGACGAGTGCGAGGCGTCGTGCGAGCTCGTGCGAGGGATAGAGGGCCGGCGGGCCGCGCTCGAGCGCCTTCTCGAGCCGCCCCGCGACGGCGTAGGTCGTGCGCGCGGCCGAGCGCAGGAAGCCGACCTCGGTCTCGGAGCTCGCGTCGGATTCGAGCAGCGCCGCGCGCAGTTCCGCGAACTCGCCCGAGCCCTCCAGGCGGAAGGTCTCGAGGTCCTCGAGCGTCGGCGCGAAGCTCCTCTCGCCCCACAGCGCGAGCGGGAGGTCGCCCGAGCCGACGTGCAGCGCCGGCAGCGCGGTCGGGTCGCGAGCGAGGATCCGATCCGCGAGCCGGCCGAGCCATCCGATTCCTCCTGGGGGGCCTGGCTGCGGCCCGTTCGGATCCCCCGTGTGCCAGATCTCCATGGACCGGAAGTGCGAACGGTCCGGATACGGGTAGCCCACGCCGTGCAGGATGGCGACGCGGCCCTCGGCGAAGAGCTCGCCGAGCGCGCCCATCGCGGGGTGGAGCCCGTGGTCGTCGTCGAGGCGATGGAGGCTCTTGCGCTCGAGCCCGATCGAAGGCCGCGCCCGGAAGTAGCCGTCCTGCCGGTGGGGCACGACCGTGTTCAGTCCGTCGTTCCCGCCGGTGAGCTGGACGACGACGAGAGCGCGTTCCGCTCTCGGGCGCCTGCGCTCGCCGGCCGAACCGATCGCGGCGCGCGGCAGCAGGGAGACCGCCGGCAGCATCGCGCCCAGGCGCAGACCTCCGATCAAGAGGTCTCTTCGAGTCGTGAGGAGCTTGGGCGTCATGGTCGTGTCGGTCGGGAACGATGGAGAGGCCTGCCCGACGTCTCGCTACACCATCTGGAACTCCGGCGAGGTGAGCACGAGCGCGGTGACGAGTTCGAGCGCGCTCTCGAGGTCCTGCGCGCGTCGTGCCGCGCGCTCGAGCACGGGTGTGAACGGCGCGGGGTCGAGATCGGGCAGGAGGACCTCCAGCACGTTGCGCGGCACCTCGGCAGGTTCCGCGACCGAGACGAGGCCGCCGGCCCCCCGCGCGAGCTCGAAGAGCGCGTCGTGGCGCGCGACCCAGGTGCCGGCGTTGATCCAGGCGCGCCCGCCGTCCCAGCCCTTCACGCTCGGGGGACGGAAGAGCGACTGGCCCATGGCGCGCGCTGCCTCCGCGGCCTTGCGCGGCGCGAGACGCGCCGCGAGCGTTCGCGCCGTGATCGCGAGGCACTCGACCGGCGCGGCGATGCGCGAGCGGCGCGCGGCGGGGGAGAAGAAGAGCCGCGAGGCGAGCAGCACCTCGAGCGTCGCGCGCACGTTCCAGTCGCGCTCGACGAGGAGCGCCGCCGTCTCCTCCACCCAGGCGACCTCCGGCGCGGGCGCGACGAACTCCTCGAGCAAGCGCCGCGCGACGAAGCGCGGGCACGCCGGATGGGCGAGGATCGCGTCGAGCGCTTCCTCGCCGCTCCGGGTCCCCCGTCCCAGGACCCGCTTCGAGCCCGCGTCGTGGTCCTTCTCGCGGAAGACGAAGGAGCGCCCCTCGGTGCCCCAGCCCGTGAGGGCGCGCGCCGCCTCCTGGACGTCGCGCTCGTCGTAGTTCCCGATCCCCAGGGCGAAGAGCTCCATCACCTCGCGCGCGAAGTTCTCGTTCGGGTGCCCGGCGCGGTTCGAGTTCCCGTCGAGCCACACGAGCATCGCCGGGTCCTTGGCGATCCCGTGCAGGAGCTCGCGGAAGTCGCCGAGACCCCGTTCCCGGAGCCAGCGGTTCTGCCGGTGCATCGCGCGCGCGTCCTCGACCTTGCGGTCGGACGTGGCGAAGTGGTCGTGCCACATCAGGGTCGTCCGCTCGCGCAGCGGAGCCCCGCCCGCGAGGACGAGCGACATCCACCAGGCGGCGAGATCGTCCGTGCTCCCGGCCGGCAGGAGCGCCTCGGCGCCCGCGAGGAGCCGCGGATCGTGGGCGTCCTTGGCCAGGAGCTCCTCCAGGGTGGGTTCGAAGCCGTCCCCGAGCGCGCGTTCGACGCGCCCGGGCTCGGCGCCGAAGCCCAGGCGCCGGAAGAGATGCGCCGCCGCGGCGCGGTTCCATTCCGACTCCCGCGGACGCCAGCGCTCGAGCGCCACGAGCCTCACCGCGTCCGCCCTTTCGACGTCGCGAGCCGCAGGGAGGCGCGGAGCTCGACGCGTTCCGGGCCGGAACGCTCGATCTCGATCCGCGCGCGCTCGAGCGAGGCGAGCAGGAGTCGCAGGCCCTCGATCTCTTTCTCCGCCTCGCTCAGCGCTAGCCCTTCGTCGAGCGACTTCTTCTGCACCAGGGCCTCGAAGTTCCGCTCGATCATGCGTGCGAGGGGCGCGCCGGCGAGCTCGAGCGCTTCGCCGCCCCCGTCGCGGGACGGTGAGCCGGCGCCCTCGCTCTCGGCCTGGAGCTCGCGCACCAGCGAACGCACGAGGTCGACGTGCGTCCCGAGCACGAGCGTGCCCCTTTCCCGCGCGCAGGCGGGCACGACGGCGCAGGCGGGTTCGAGGTTGTAGCGCAGGTCGACCCCGTCCTCGGGGCGCGGAGGCGCGAAGTGGGCCGAGGTGATCTCCACGCCGTTCTCGAGCGAGAGGCGCAGGCGCATCCCCGCGCGCGCCTGCTGCGCGCGGTCGACGTTCATGAGGCCGATCAGCGACTGGAAGGCGCCGACGAACTCCGCCCCGGTGCGCTCGGGATCGCGCAGTTCGGCGACGAGCGCAAGAGCGGGGAGCGGCATCTCCGGCGCGCGCCCTTCGAACGCGACCGGGCGCGACACGACGCGGATCCAGGGCGAGACATCGGGCAGGATCTCCTCGGCGACGTCCTTGCCTCCGAAGAAGAGGGAGAGGTTCGAGATCGCCTGCGCGAGTCCAGGCTGCGCTTCGGGCGCGAAGAGCGACGCGCGCTCCCGGAGCAGGGCGGCGAAGTCGCGCCGCACCACGCCCGAGAGGACGTCCTCCGGGCGGATCGACAGCCCGGGGGGACGCGACGCATCCGGTTCCCGGGGGAGGACCGGCGGCGTTCCCGCGCCGGCGAGCCCGAGGGAAAGACCGGGCTCCTCGATCTCGACCCACGCCGCGAGCGAGCGCGACGCGGCGAGGGCGCACAGCTCCTCGCCGAGGAGGAACTGACCTTCGGGAACGCGCGGCAGGGAGGCGAGCCGGGCGAGGTTCCCTCCGTCGAGTTGACGCAGCCCCTCGAGGTCGACCCAACCGAAGACGGCCGAGGCCTCGGGGCGCGCCTCGAAGGCCGCGGCGAACTCCGCGCGGCCGAGGACTCCCTGCGCCGCGGGATCGGCGGCAAGGTCGAGCACGTCGCGCAGGAAGCCTTCGTCGTTGCTCGCCACGAGGAGCGCGTCGCGGCAGGCGAGGAAGAGCTCGCCGAGCTGCCATACCTCGGCGCCGCGGACGCGCTTCGCCGGCCGGTCGAGGGCGCCCGGCGCTCCCAGGTGCTCCTCGACGCGATCGAAGAGGGTCTCGAGCGTCGAGCGCAGTTCCCGCGCGTCGTCACCGGAGAGGATCAGGGAGAACTCGGGTCGAGCGCCGTCGACCGCGATCGCGAGCAGCGCACCCCGGCTCGCGAGCATGGATAGCGCGGGGAGCGCGGGCCTTCCCAGGAATCCGTCCAGGAAGGCGAGGCCCTCCGCGGCCCGCCGTCGCGCATCCCCGAGGCGCTCGGCGGCGAGCTGGGTCGCGAGGAGCTCGCGCACGAGCGGATGCTCGAGACCCTGCTCGAGTACCGGCCGCAGGCCGCCGAGGTCGAGGACCGCGAGCGAACGTTCCGGGACCAGGGTGATCGCCTCCCGCGCGGCATCGAATGGAACGGGCGGGGCTCCGTCGAGCCGTGGCGCGAGCCAAGCGAGGAGCGGGAGTACGCCGAGCGGAAGGGCCGACTCGATCATGGAGGGTCTCCGAGGGCCGGGGGTCATGGCCTTCCGGATCCCGGGAGGACGCGGGCGTGAAAGGAATTCGCGGGCCGATGTCGTCGCTCGTCGTCCTTCGGGGATTCCGCTTCGGGCTCGGGCAGGCACAATGGTCGCGCCGTTTCCGGATCCGGCCGGATCCGTAGCGCGAATCCCAGTCAGGAAGCCCGATGCGCAAGTCTTCCCTCCTCGTGGCGCTGTGCCTCGTCCCGTGGACCCTCTCGGCTGCGTCCGCCCAGGCGCCGCCTCGTCCCCAGCCGACGTGCATCCGCGGCGCGACGATCGGGCGTTCGGCGGAATCGGGGACGGAGGCCGTACTGCTCCTGAAGGAGGGGCGCATCGAGGCGGTCCTCGACGCCGGCGCGCCCGCGCCCCCCGGCTACCGCCTCGTCGATGCCGAGGGGACGTTCTGCCTCCCTGCCTTCCTCGACGCCTACACGAGGACCGGCTGCGCGACGCCCGAGCCGGTGAAGGACCAGGACGTTCCGGTGAACACGAGCGCGGACGTCGGGATCGACATGCGGCTCGCGAACCGCAAGGGGATCCAGCCCGCCTTTCGCGCGGCCCTGGCCCTGGAGGTCGACCCCAAGGACGCGAAGAGCTGGCGCGAGGCCGGTTTCGGCGTCTGGCTCGTCGCCCCCGGCGGCCAGGTCCTCGCGGGCTCGAGCTGTCTCGCGGTGACGCGCGAGGCGGCCGCGCGGGACGTGGTGCTCGTGCCGGACGCCTTCGCCCACGCCGCCTTCGCGGCGAGCGGCGAGGGCTATCCGAGCACCTTGATGGGATACGTGGCGCAGTTCCGCCAGTTCCTGCTCGATGCCGCGCGCCAGGAGGAACTCGGGCAGCGTCACGAAGAGCGGCGGCCCGGCGCTCGGCCGCCCTTCGATCGCGAGCTCGAGGTCGGAGCCGAGATCCTCGGCGGCGCTCGCCGGATCCTGTGCGAAGCGGATCGCGCGGTCGACATCGAGCGCTGGATCTCGCTTTCCGACGAGTTCGGGCTCTCGATCGGGATCGTGGGCGGACGGGAGGCCTGGCGAGTGGCAAGCAAGCTCGCCCAGCAGGACATCCCGGTGATCCTGACCCTGGACTTCGGGCCGGAGCCCAAGGATCCGGCCAAGGCCGACGCGAAGAAGCCCGGAGCCGGGAAGTCCGCCGAGGAGCCGGACGAGCCCGGGGTAGCGCCCCAGGCTGCGCCCCGGGCGGCGAACGAAACGCCCGAGGCCGAGGCCGCCGAGCCCGCCGCCCAGGAGGACGCGCCCGCCGCGGGACCGACCGAGCCCGCCATCGTATGGGAGTACGAGGAGCCGCTCGCGGTGCGTCGCGAGCGGCGCAGGCTGTGGGAGGAGGGCCGGGATTGCGCCCGGGTCCTGCGCGAAGCCGGCGTGCGCTTCGCTTTCGGCACCGCGCGCGAGAAGCCCGGGAAGCTCGTGGAGAAGGTGCGCTCGCTCGTCGAGGCGGGGCTGCCGGCCGAGGTCGCCTTCGAAGCGCTGACGGACGGCGCCGCGGAGATCCTCGGGGTCTCCGAGGACTTGGGGAAGGTCGAGACGGGAAACGATGCGACCTTCGCCCTGTGGACCGGCGATCCGCTCACCGATGCCAAGGCGAAGACGCGCTGGACCTTCGTCGACGGCTTTCCGACCGAGTTCCCGAAAAAGGAGGAATCGGGAGCCAAGCCCGCGGAGGGCGTGAACGTGGGCGGGCTCTGGACGATCGAGATCCAGGGCAAGGAAGGTCCCGTACGGGGGGATCTCACCCTGGAGATGGACGAGGACGGATCGACCCGCGGGAAGCTCGAGACGGAGAATCCGTTCGACAAGAGCGATCTCGTGATCGAGCTCGAAGGGAATCTCTCGGGCACGAACCTGAAGCTATCCGGCAAGCTGGACCTGGGAGGCTTCCAGGCCGAACTCGCCTTCTCGCTCACCATCGAGGGAGACGCGCTGTCCGGGCAGGCGACGGTGACGGTGCCGGGGTCGGACGTCTCCGAGACCCAGAGCGTGTCGGGCAACCGTGTTCCCAAGAACGGACGAAGGTCCGAGAACTGAGGCTGTCCCATGGACCTTTTCTCGTTCGTTCTCCTCTTCCTCGCCACGCTCCGCGGAGCTCCCGCGCAGGATGCGGGACCCCCGAGTGCCTACGAGCATCCTTGCGAGATCGACGCGGACCGGAGACCCGCGCTCGACACGTCCCACGGGGTGCTCCTGCGCAGCGTGATGCTCCATTCGGGGCTCGAGCCGGTGCACGAAACCGACGTGCTGATCCGGGACGGTCGCATCGCCGCACTCGGGCGCGACCTGCGCGCCCCCGAAGGGGTGCTCGTCCTCGACGGCACCGAGCAGCACCTCGCTCCGGGCGTGATCGACACCCATTCGCACATGGCGATCGAGGGCGGGGTCAACGAGGGCACGCTGTCGATCACGGCCGACTGCGACATCTCCGACGCGATCGATCCCGACGACCTGTCCCTGTGGCGCGCGCTGGCGGGCGGCGTGACGACGATCCAGTGCCTGCACGGCTCGGCGAACGCGGTCGGCGGTCGATCGGAGGTCTTGAAGTTGAAGTGGCGCCGGAGCGCCGACGAACTGCGCTTCCCCGGCGCGCCGCAGGGCATCAAGTTCGCCCTCGGGGAGAATCCCAAGCAGTCGAACTACGGCCCGGGCAACCGCTTCCCCGCCAGCCGCCCCGGCGTCGAGTCGGTGTTCGAGCGCGCCTTCGAGCGCGCGCGCGAGTACGACCGCGAATGGAAGGCTTTCGAGGCCGCGCGCGCACGGGGAGACGATCCGGCGCCGCCGCGTCGCGACCTGCGGCTGGAGGTGCTCCTCGGGATCCTCGAGGGCGAGGTGCGCGTGCATTCGCACTGCTACCGGGCGGACGAGATCCTGATGCTCCTGCGCATGGCCGAGTCCTTCGGGTTCCGGGTGCAGACGTTGCAGCACGTTCTCGAGGGCTACAAGGTGGCGGCCGAGATCGCGCGCCACGGCGCGGGCACGTCGACCTTCAGCGACTGGTGGGCCTACAAGCAGGAGGCCTACGACGCGATCCCGCAGAACGCGGCGCTCCTGGTCGAGGCGGGCGTGGCGTCGACCGTCAATTCCGACTCGGACGAGATCGTGCGCCATCTCCCGCACGAGGCGGCGAAATCGGTGCGCTACGCGGGCCTGGACCGCGTGCGTGCCCTGGCGCTCTGCACGCGGAACGGCGCGATCCAGCTCGGGATCGAGGGGCGCGTGGGCACGATCGAGGTGGGCAAGGACGCCGACGTCGCGCTCTTCGACGGCGACCCGCTCTCGATCTACTCGCGGGTGCTCTGGACGATGGTCGACGGCCGGATCGAGTTCGAGCGGCGGGACGCCTTCGGACTCGACGGGGCCGAGTTGCCCGTCCGCTCCCTCGCCGAGCCGGGAGCGGGGTCGACCACGGCCAGCGAGGCGAGCGCAGCCTCGCACAAGTCCCAGACGGCCGACGCGAGGCCCGTGCTCGCCATCGTCGGCGCCAGGTTGCATCCGATCACCGCACCCGACGTGGAGAACGGCGTCATCCTGATCCAGGGCGGCCGGATCCTCGATCTCGGCGTGGATCTCTCCGTGCCCGCCACGGCCAGGGTGATCGATGCGGGCGGCCTGGACGCCTGGCCCGGGATGATCGCCCTCGACACGGCCCTGGGTCTGCGCGAGATCGGATCGGTGAAGGGCACGATGGACGACCAGGAGATCGGCGGCAACCAGCCCGATCTGCGCGTGGCGAGCTCGATCCATGCCGACTCGGCGCACGTCCCCGTCACACGCACGAACGGGATCACGCGTGCGCAGACCTCGCCTCAGGGGAGCGGGCCGCTGAGCGGGCAATCGGCCGTGATCCGCTGTGCCGGAGAGACGTGGGAGGAGATGCTCACGCTGGATCGAGACATGCTCCACCTGCGCTTCCCCGAGGTCCCCAACCGTCTGGCCGAGGGCGAGACACGCAAGGAGCCCGAGGAGGTCGAGGAGCTGCGCAAACTCCTGCGCGAAGCGCGCGAATACGCGCGCCTGGGCGAGGAGGCCGAGCGCGAGGGCTTCGCACCGCCGCCCTTCGATTCACGGCTCGCGGCGCTCGCCCCCTATGCGCGCGGCGAGAAGCGCGTCGCGCTACACGCGAGCGGGGCCCAGACGATCCTGGTTGCCTTGAAGTTCGCGCGCGAGGAGGAGCTCGATGTCGCGCTCTTCGGCGCCAAGGAGGGCTGGAAGGTGGTCGACGCCATCGCCAAGTCGGGCGTACCGGTCGCGGTGGGGCCCGTTCTGGCCCTGCCGAATTCCGAGTTCGACCCCTACGACGCCTGCTACGCCAACCCGGCGGTGCTCGACCGCGCCGGAGTGCGCGTGGCGATCCTCTCGGACGGCGACAACGTCCGGAACTTGCCCTTCCAGGCCGGCTTCGCGGCGGCCTACGGCCTCCCGCGCGAGGAGGCGTTGCGCGCGGTCACCTATTATCCGGCGGAGATCCTCGGACGCGAGCACGAGCTCGGCAGCCTCGCGATCGGCAAGATAGCCGATATCGTGATCACCGATGGCGACCTGCTCGAGGCGACGACGAAGGTGACCCACGTCCTGATCGATGGAGAGCTCCAGGACCTAGGGAATCGCCAGACCGAGCTCTACGAGCGCTATCGTGCGCGTCTGCACGAGGTCCAGGGGCGCTGATGGACACCAAGGAGACCCACGTGACCTGTCCCTGCTGCGAGAGTCGGCTCGAGGTCGACGTGCGCACGGGCAAGGTCGTCAAGTGGCGCAGGAAGGGCGAGCTCGACGAGACCGGCAAGCCGAAGGTCGACGAAAAGGATTGGGACGACGCCTCGACGCGCGTCTCGAAGCGCATGGGCACCGCTGCCGACCGATTCGAGGCCGGCCTCTCGAAGGAGAAGAACCGCGAGAAGGACCTCGACGACCTGTTCCGGAAGGCGAACGAGAAGCTGAAGGAAGGCGGGGGATGAGGTACGTGCTCCCGAGCCGGGAGTTCCTCCGCGGCCTCCGAGGAGCCCAGCCCCTCGCCCGATCGCGGCCGTCGGCGGAGGCGAGCCGGGGAGCCTGGCCCCTTCCGCGATCGCGGCCCGGGGAAGGAAGATTCCCGCGCTGGAGCCCGAGCCGTCGCTTTGGATGGCGGGGATCCCAGGGTATCTTCCGCCGCTTCATGGGCCACGCGTCGAGCGCGGCCGGCCACTCGCATGGAGGAGACCCGCTTCCGAGCCGTCAAGGCGTACAAGAACCTGGCCTTCTTGAACAGCGTCCCGGCGCGAAGCTTGCGCATCCTGGCGGAATACCTGGAACCGGCCTCGCGCTTCGAGGAGCTTCGCGTCCGCGACACGATCGTCATCTTCGGTTCCTCGCGCATCCTGCCCCGAGACGTGGCCGAGAAGGCGGTCGAGGCGGCCCAGCGCGGAGAAGGCGACCTCGCGCGCGCGAAGAAACAGCTCGAGATGTCGCGCTACTACGAAGACACGCGCGAACTCGCGCGCCGGCTGACGCTGTGGTCCAAGGAACTCGAGGGAACCGATCGGCGCTTCGTGATCTGCTCGGGGGGCGGTCCGGGGATCATGGAGGCCGCCAACCGGGGCGCCTCCGAGGCCAAGGGCGAGAACATCGGGCTCAACATCTCGATCCCGTTCGAACAGGTCGAGAACCCCTACATCACGCGGCGCCTGGCTTTCGAGTTCCACTACTTCTTCATGCGCAAGTACTGGTTCGCCTACATGGCGAAGGCCTTCGTGATCATGCCGGGCGGGTTCGGGACGCTCGACGAGTTGATGGAGATCCTGACCCTGATCCAGACCGGCAAGATCCGCAAGAAGTGCGCGCTCGTGTTGTACGGCAGCGACTACTGGAACCAGGTGCTCAAGCTCGACGCCCTGGTCGACAACCTGACGATCGACCGGACCGATCTCGACCTGTTCCATCGTTCGGACACGGTGGACGACGCTTATGCGTTCATCACGCGTTGGCTCACGCGGCACATCTTGAACGGGGGCGCGCGCTGAGCATCGAGGCGGCATGGCGGATCGAATCGACTACGAGCTAGTCGGCGACGACTTCCAGGCCGTCCTGATCACCCTGGACCCAGGCGAAGGCGTCCGGGCGGAGCCGGGGTCGATGATGTTCATGGAGGAAGGGATCGAGATGGAGACCTCGACGGCAGGCGGGGTCATGACGGGCTTGAAGCGCATGGTCAGCGGCGAGAGCTTCTTCATCTCGACCTTCACCAATCAATCCTCGAGCCGCGCGCGGGTGGCGTTCGCGGCCGATTACGCGGGGAAGATCCTGACCATCGATCTCACTCGAGGCGCCGTCTTCTGCCAGCGCGACTCCTACCTGTGCTCGGCGAGGGGCGTGCAGGTGACGACGGCGTTCACGCGTAGGCTCGGGGCGGGCTTTTTCGGGGGGGAAGGCTTCATCCTCCAGAAGCTCACGGGCGACGGACTCGCCTTCGTGCACGCTGGCGGCCACATCATCGAGCGCAAGCTCAAAGGGGGCGAGACCCTGCGCATCGACACGGGCTGCATCGTCGGCTTCGAGGAGTCGGTGGACTACGACATCCAGATGATCCGAGGCGTCAAGACGATGTTCTTCGGTGGTGAAGGGCTGTTCTATGCGGTGTTGCGAGGGCCCGGGACGTGCTGGATCCAGACGACCCCCTTCTCGCGTTTCGCGGATCGCGTCCTGTCCGCCGCGAAGGGCGGTCGGGAGAGAAGCGCGGCGGGGCGCTCAGTGGAATGCTCGGGGACCTGATCCAGGGCGATCGCTGACACGGCCCTTTCCAGGGCCCGTCCTACTCGCCCACGTAGCCTAGACCCTTCAACGCCTCGAGCGCGCCGCCATCGCTGCTCGCCTTGGCGCGGTCTCCCAGGGCGTCCCGCAGGGCGACGAGGTGCGGCGACTCGGGGAAGGCCTCGATTCCGACCGTGAGCACTTCCGTCGCCTCGACGAGATTGTTCGCATCGCCGAGCTTGCTGGCGAAGGCGTTGAACTCCCGGTCCTGGATCGTCTCCGGCTTCTCGCGCGCCAGGGCCAGGAACTCCTCCTTGGCCTTCTTCGGGTCCGCGCGGATCAAGGACTCCGCATGTCCCAGCTTCGCATCGGAGTACTCGGATCTGGCGGGGTCGTTCCCGATCGCTGCGAGGGCGTCGGAGAAGTACCGGGCCGCAGCGTCGTAGTCGCCACTCGCCAGGGCTTCTTCGCCCGCACGAGTCAGCTTCCTCGGGTCCTTGGGTCCGCCGCAGGACATCGGTAGGAGAGCAACGAGGAGGAGGAGGGTGCGTCGCATCGTTCGTGATTTGGGATGGGGAATCCTACTTCCCCTGGAAGGGGCCCTCGGGCCCGATTTTCCAACTCGAATTGTGACAAATGGTTAGGTCCGTAGGCTCCATTCGGGCTCCAATAGCACTCCTATTAGAGTATCATCGAAATGCTCTCCCGGCGCATGAACGACCGGGAACGGGCCATCACCCGTCACCACGAGCCCACTCGCCCTTTCCGCCTTCCCGATCGGCAAGATCCCGCCGTGCGCGAATCCAAGGTCACCGTCAAGATCCCCCGCCCGCTGTTCCGGAGGGTTCAGCAGGTCGTCGACGGATCGGGCTTCAACTCCCCGACGGACTTCATCGTATACGTGCTGCGCGACTTGATGGGGAAGGCCGAAGGCAACCACGGCGAGTTCACCCAGGAGGAGCTCGACGACGTCAAACGCAAGCTCAAGAACCTGGGCTACCTCTAGTCACGCACAAGCTTCCATCCCCTTTTCCATGACCGTCACGACTCTGTCCCGCGTTTCGCCCGTCCATGGCGGCCTGAAGGCCCTCGTTCATCGCATCACCGGCGGTTCCGCCGACGCCGCAGCCTGGGCGAAACTGCCTGCGGTCGACGTCAACGATAACGATCGAACGAGCCTGTACCGGATCGGCGACGGGACCCTGTCTCCGCTCACGGGGCCGATGGGGAAATCGGACTACCGCTCGGTGCTCGACAAGAGCGCGATCTTCCGTGAGGGGAAGGCCTGGGCTTGGACGATCCCGATCATCCTGCCCGTGACGGATGCGGAGGCGGCCAAGTGCAAGGTTGGTTCCGAGGTCGCTCTCGCCTTCGAGGGCAAGGTGTTCGGCAAGCTCCTGGTCGACTCGGTGTACGAGTGGGATCAGAAGGAATTCGTGCGGGTCGTCTATGGGACCGATCGACTCGATCATCCGGGTGCCCGTCTGTGGACCGGAGATCCGCGCAAGAAGTTGGTAGGGGGCGAGGTCACCCTCGTGCCGTTCGTGGACGCCCGACCTTTCGCCGGGCGGATCCTCTCGCCCCTCGGGACGCGGGCGTTACTCGACAAGAAGGGCTACGAGCAGTCGGTCGCCTTCCAGACGCGGAATCCCCTGCATCGCGCCCACGAGTACGCGCTGATCTACGGCGCCGAGAAGATCCTGCGCGAGACCGGCAAGAAGACGGGCGTGGTCCTGAATCCGCTCGTCGGCCAGCTCAAGGGTGACGACGTTCCGGCAGACGTGCGCATGCAAACCTACGAAGCTCTCGTCGACGGTCGCTTCCTCGGTCAGGGGGACATGGACGAGGCTCTGTGGAAGAAGCACAGGCAGAATCTGAACGACCAGCTCCACCTGATCGGGCTGGACATCCGCATGTACTACGGTGGACCCAAGGAGGCGGCAATGCACGCCATCTATCGCCAGAACCTGGGCTTCACCCACTTCATCATCGGCCGCAAGCACGCCGACGCTCCTTTCGACGACAAGAGCCCGATCTGGGGCGACTTCGACGCGCAGGAGATCTTCCAGCACCTGGGCGGAGGACTCTCGATCCGCACCGTCAACGTGGGCTTCGCAGCTTACTTCGAGCAGATCGGCCGCGTCGGGTTGGTCGAGGAGAATCCGGGCAAGACCCAGGTGTCCATTTCGGGCACGAAGATCCGCGAGCTGCTCGGGAAGGGCGAGCTGCCCGACGCTCGGGTGATGCGGCCCTCGACGGCCAAGGTGCTCGCCGCTTACTACCAGAGGGCCGACGAACAGAAGCAAGCGAAGGGCTAGTTCCGGAACGCCCGTCACCCATGGGTCTATTCGAGCTCTTCAAGAAGAAGGAACCGCCGAAGGCGGCGAGCCTTCCGCCGCGCTCGTTGCTACGTCCCGGCATGCTCCCGCCGCCTCCGCCTCCCAAGGCCGAGAATCATTTCCTGATCGTCATTCTCGATTCGTGCCGCTACGACTCGTTCATGACGGCCGCGCCGAAGATCATCTCGAAGCTATCGGGAGGCAAGGTCGAGAAGCGCTACTCCTACGCTTCCTGGACGGCTCCGTCGCACTACAACCTGCTGACGGGGCTCCTGCCCCACAGTTCGCCCGAGCAGGTCTACGCCTCCGAGTATTACAAGGAGGATTTCTTCAACTACAACTCGCGCCTGGGGGCGGACGGGATCGAGTTCGCGAAGATGGTTCCCGGGCTCTGGCTGCCCGAATTCCTGCGAGGAACCCTGGGCTATCAGACGCATGCACGCGTGTCCCTCCCGGTCTTGAACGAGCGCACGGGTATCAACCGTTTCTTCGACTCGTTCAAGCTCATGGACAAGCACAACGACATGGCGTCGATGCTGCCCACCCTGAAGTTCCCGTCCGATCGGCCGGCGTTCTACCTGCTCAACGTCGGCGAGACCCACTACCCCTATGCGCTGCCGGACGAAGATGCCTCGATGTGGCCGCGGATCAGCGGCGTGAACGGCGTCTTCAAGAGGCTCGACGAGTCGATCGACGAACAAGGGAAGCTGATCAAGGACACGACTGAGTTCTTCGACCAGGAGAAGCTCGACGAGCTGCGCGAGCGTCAGATCAACACCGTGCGTTACCTGGACGGTGTCTTCGAGAAGCTCTACGACCTCGTTCCCAAGAACACCTACATCATCGTGACCGCGGATCATGGGGAACTCTTCGGAGAGAGCGGCTACTTCGGGCACGGACCGATCATGCACGAGAAATGCTTCGAGGTCCCTTACCTCGAGGGCAAGATCCGCTGACTAAGACGGACGGAACGACGAGCCAACACAATCAGGAATGGATTCATGAGTGACAAAGGTCTGACTCTCTGGTTCACCGGCCTTTCCGGCAGCGGCAAGAGCACCCTGGCGCAATACCTCACGCCGAAGCTGCTCGCCATGGGCAACAAGGTCGAGACCCTCGACGGTGACGAGGTTCGCGAGAACCTGAGCAAGGGGCTGGGGTTCTCCAAGGAGGACCGGGACACGAACATCCGGCGGATCGGCTTCGTGGCCAACCTCCTGGCGCGCAACGGCGTGATCGCGATCACTGCTGCCATCTCGCCCTACCGGGAGATCCGCAACGAAGTGCGCAAGAGGGCTCAGGCCCCCTTCGTCGAGATCTTCGTGAGCTGCCCCATCGACGTGCTCGAGGATCGGGACACGAAGGGGCTCTATAAGAAGGCCCGGGCAGGGATCATCAAGAATTTCACGGGCGTCAGCGATCCCTACGAGGATCCTGAGAATCCCGAGGTCTTGGTCGACACCGCGACGGAGTCGATCGAGGAGTCGGCCGAGAAGATCCTCTCCTACCTCCGGCGCCGGTCGCTGATCCACGATCGGGCTCCGACAGCCGTCCGTTGACCGTGATACGAGCTCTGACCTTCCGGAGCCAGACCACCGTCCGATACGGGGTGCCGCCCCAACGATGCGGCCCCTCCGAGCGTACGCGTCCGGCCACCAGGATCTCCCTGCCCACGCGGAGGCCGTCCGCTCCAGCGCGGTCGGTGGGGGACCGATAGACTGGCGCTCCCAGTTTCCCCTCAAGAGACTCTCCCGGGAACCGAGTCTTCCATGCCCCGAGGCTTTCGTCACCTCCGCCTACCGCTCCTGACAGTGTTCGTGCTGTTCGTCGGTGCCGTCCCGACGTCCGCTTACATCGGGCCGGGCGTGGGAGTTGCCCTGGGGGGGAGCGTACTGGTGCTGCTCGGCACGTTCCTTCTTGCCTTCGGGATCGTGCTCGCCTGGCCGTTCAAGTTCGTGATCCGGTTCTTCCTGCGTCGCAGCTTCGCCCGACCCAAGGTGAAACGGGTCATCGTTGTCGGATTCGACGGCTTCGACCCGGGCCTCGCAAAGCGATTCATGGGGGAGGGGGTCATGCCGAACCTGCAAGCACTCTCCCAAGAAGGATGCTTCCATTCCCTCGGAACGACCTACCCATCGATCTCCCCTGTGGCCTGGTCCAGCTTTGCGACCGGGGTGGATGCTTCGCGGCACAACATCTACGACTTCCTCACGCGCGATCCTTGCAGTTACTTGCCCGTGCTCTCGTCCGCGGACATCCAGATCTTTCCGCGGACGCTGAATCTCGGCCTGGCGAAGATCCGGCTCGGCCAGCGGGCCTCGTATCGATCGCTCCAGAAGAGCCAACCCTTCTGGAAGATCCTCGGGAGCCGCGGGGTCTGGTCCTCGATCATCAGGGTCCCGATCACGTTCCCCCCTCAGGAGTTCAAGAACGGGACACTGCTCTCGGGAATGTGCGTACCCGATCTGCAGGGGACGCAGGGGTCGTTCTCGTTCTATTCCACGCGTGAGCGAAAGGGGCGGCACACTGGAGGGCAGCAATACCAGGTGCGGCTCAAAGGCGCCGTGATCACGTCCAACCTGACCGGACCGCGGGGAAAGGACGGACACCCAATGAAGTGTCCCTTCACGGTTCGCTTCCATCCGGATACGCGTCAGGCGACGGTCGAAGTCGCAGGCGAGAAGGCCAGCGTCGGAGTACACGAATACACGCCGTGGCTCACCATTCCGTTCCAGGGTTGTTCGGGCATCGCGCGCTTCTATGTGCAGATCTGGGAGGGGGACGAGGTCGGCGTCTACGTCACGCCGATCAACGTCGATCCAGGCAGTCCAGCGATGCCCATTTCACACCCATTCGTCTATTCGATCTACCTGGCGAAAATGCTGGGACCTTTCGCCACGCTCGGGCTCGCCGAGGACACCTGGGCCCTGAACGAGCGCGTGGTGGACGAACGAGCGTTCCTCGAGCAGTCTTGGCTCATTTTTGAAGAACGCAAGAAGATGCTGTGGGATGTGCTGGCCAAGACCAAGCGGGGCTTCGCCACGGTGGTCTTCGACACGACAGACCGAATCAGCCACATGTTCTACCGTTACCTCGATCCGGGACATCCCGCCAACGCGGACAAGGACACCGAGGTGCACAAGGACGTGATGCGCGATCTGTACGCCAGGATGGACTCGTTCGTGGGGGAGATCCGTCAGAAGCTCAGTCCGGACCCCGACACCGTGCTGATGATCATCTCGGACCACGGGTTCTGCAACTTCCGGCGAGGAGTGAACTTGAACACGTGGCTCTTGCGCGAGGGCTATCTCGTTCTACGCGAAGGGTACGAGATTTCGGGTGACTGGTTCGCCCAAGTCGATTGGTCGAAAACGCGAGCCTTCACGCTCGGTTTGACGGGAATCTTCGTCAACCGGAAGGGCCGTGAGGCCAAGGGCATCGTCGAGAAGCAGGAGCTCGACGGACTCTGCCGTGAGCTCAAGGAAAAGCTCGAACGTCTGGTCGATCCAAAGACGGGTGAGCGCGTAATCAAGGAGGCTTTCCTCACGCGCCAGGTTCATTCCGGTCCATACGCGGACATGGCTCCCGAGCTCTTGATCGGGTACGAGCGAGGCTACCGCCACTCCTGGGATTGTGCTACGGGTGCGGTTTCTCCGGAGATCTTCACGGACAACACGAAGTCCTGGTCAGGGGATCACTGCGTCGATCCGCGATTGGTGCCGGGAGTTTTCTGGTGTACGCGGCCGATCCTGGCGGATCGCCCGAACATCCTCGATATCGCCCCCACAGTATTGGATCTCTTTGGCGTCGCGGTTCCGCGCTACATGCAAGGAAGGAATCTGTTCCGCACCGAAGGAGGAGACATCGTCGGAGCGGAGTTGCCGGAACCGTCCAGCGTCGGGAGGGCTGCATCATGAACCTGCCTAGGTGGACGGTTTATCCAGCTCTAGGGATCTTGGCAGGCTTTCTCGTGCTCGGGATCCCGCATCGAAGCGGTGTCGACTCTCTTTCCGGCGCAAGGTTCGGGCCCACCAAAGGGGGGCCGGAATTACGCAAGTACCAACACCAACCTTTGGTGATCTTAGGTGTCGATGGGATGGACCCCGACATCCTGGCCGACATCGTGCGCCAGACTCCCGATCTCGTTCCGAACTTCAAGTGGCTGAGCGAATCGGCTAGGGGGATCCAGCAGCTCGGGACTTCGACTCCCCCCCAGAGTCCGGTGGCCTGGTCGAACTTCATCACGGGCCTCAATCCGGGGGGACACGGGGTGTTCGATTTCATTCATCGTGATCCCGTGACACGCAAACCAGCATCGTCGACTTCTGTAGAAGAAAAGAGCTCCTTTCTGCCCTTGCCTGGAGATTGGCAGATTCCCCTCGGGGGGGACACTCGGTCGAATCGAACTGGCGAGTCGTTCTGGAGCATTCTGCGGCGCAATGGTGTTCCGGCGGACATCTGGCGCATGCCAGCGAACTTTCCGGTCGAGGCCTCGAGAGGACTTTCCTTTTCGGGGATGATGACGCCATCGCTCGACTCCGCCTACGGTGAGTGTTCGTTCTTCACCACCGATCCAGTCCACCAGCTGGACTTGAAGAAGAGCTACTCCAAGGTGTGGTTAGTCGATGAGCGTGAGGGCAGGATCGTTGCTTCGTTGCGGGGCCCTGCAAATCCCCTCCGGGTGTATGACCCCGAGGAAGAGAGTCATGAGAAGGTTCCCTTCACCGTTTACGTCGATCACGCAGCGGGGGCCGTTGCAATCGAAGTCGGTGACGAAAGGGACGTCCTCTGCCCGGGCCAGTGGAGCGATTTCTTGAGAGTTGATTTCGACATGCTCCCGATGGGGATGATGAGCTTGAGCGGCACCTGTCGCTTTTATTTACGGAGCATCGATCCCGAGCTCGAACTCTACGTTTCTCCGGTCAATCTGAATCCCGAGGACCCCCCCATGCCCGTGTCGGAGCCAACCGATGCGAGCGCCGAGCTGGCAGCGAGAATCGGGCGATACTACACGCAGGGCATGGCTGAAGACGTGAACGCCCTGAAGTACCGGATCCTGACCGACGAAGAATTCATGGAGCAGGTCCAATTCGTCTATGTCGAGACGAACAACATGCTAGACTACGCGCTGGATCGTTATCTCGATCGCGGTGATGGTGGTCTGCTGTTCTTTTATGTTTCGAGTATCGACCTTCCTTGTCACATGATGTGGCGACATGCTGATCCGGCTCATCCCGCACACGATCCCGCATTTGCGGCGAGGAGCTCAGAGGCTTGGTCGCGCCGTGCAGGAAGCACCTGGAGAGACATGATCCAGGATCTCTACATCAAGATCGACCCGATCTTGGGCAGAATTCGCGAAAGGTTGGGTGGCGACGTCACTCTTATCGTGATGTCGGACCATGGATTTGCCCCTTACCGGCGCAAGTTCAGCCTGAACACGTGGCTGTTCGAACAGGGCTACTTGGTGCTACAATCAGGGCGCGACAAGGAACTCCCGAGAACCTCTCCGGCCTTCTCGGAGGTGGGTATCTGGGATGCGGACGTTGTTGATTGGTCGAAGACTCGTGCCTATGGAGTAGGCTTCAATGGGCTCTACCTGAACCTCGCCGGACGTGAACGCGACAACCCTTCGACAACCGATCGCGATGAATCAGGTGTGGTTGAAATAGCGGACGCCCCGGAGCTCCTTCGGGAGATCAAGCAAGGGCTCGAGGCATTGGAAGATCCGGAAACGGGGCTGAAGCCGATTCTGCGTTGCGACCTCGCGAGTGAGGTCTATTCGGGTGCTCGCTTGTCGGAGGCGCCTGACTTGATCGTCGGTTACAACGCGGGATATGGCAATTCCGATCCATCATCGACAGGCCGTATTCCTAGCACGGTCTTGGAGGACAATACGGGCGGAACTTTCAACGGGAACCACTTGATGGCTCCCGAGGTCGTATCGGGTCTGCTGATCTCGAACAAGCCCGTCCGACCTGGTCCCCACAGTCTCGAGGATCTCACCGTCGAGGTCCTAAAGCAGTTCGGCATCGAGCGGCCCAAGGGAATGAAGGGCCACCCGGTGCTGGAGTAACAACACACCCTGCAATCAAGGACGATTCGATGTTCGGAAGTGGAAACAAGATCAAGCTGGATCCGGCTCTCCTCGATCGCATCAAGAAAGTAGCCGAGGTCGCTGGCTACGCCTCGCACGAGGAGTTCATCGTCCACGTACTTGAGAAGGAGCTCGCCCAGTTTGAGGACGCCAAGTCGGACGCGGATATTGTCGAGAAGCTGAAGGGACTCGGCTACATCAGCTAAGGCTTGCCGGTGTCCTAACACTTCAGGCTTGATCATGGGTGCTGTCAATCGGGTGGTAAGCTCGATCCTGGATGTCGTTCTCGCGCCCTTCGAGTTGTTGGGAATAGAGTTGGCGCTCGTCCTCGTCAGCGCATTGTTTGGGATTCTGGCAATTCTTGCCTTCAAATACTTGAGCTGGCAGAAGGGGATCAAGGACGTCAAGGGCAAGATTAAGGGGCACATGATCGCGATCCGGATCTACCAGGATGATCTCGGCATCGTGTTCTCCTCAGTGATCAAGGTGTTCCTTCGCAATCTTCAGTATCTCGGACTGAACCTAGTCCCTTTACTGCCGTTATCCGCGCCCTTCGCGTTGATCCTGGCCCAGTTCGTAGTGCGTTACGCGTACGCGCCGCTTCCTGTCGATGATAGCGGTGTGGCACGGCAAGGCGCGCTCCGGAGGCGTGGAACCCTGATCGAGGTTCGTATGAAGGAGGGGCAGGAAGCCGAAGTCTCTCGACTGAAGATTCGATTGCCTGACGGTTTACAGGCCAGATCTCCTCTCGTTCGCAACTCGGCGAAGGGAGTAACCTTCATCGAAATTGGCGCTACTTCCCCTCTGAAGGGAGTCATCGAATTCTCCATCGATGGCCAAGTCGTAGGTACGAAGGACGTGGTCGCGGGTGGTGAGCCAACACGAAAGATGCAACCCGAACGGGTCGCGGGATTTTGGTCGTCATGGCTCTGGCCTGCAGAGGACCCCTTTGGGGAGGACTCTCCCCTGGAGCTCGTGAGATTTGTCTATCCGGACCGTGAACTGGTCTTTTTGCCCGAAGGACGGGCAGGCGTGCTGCTTACGTTTTTCCTTTCTTCGATCCTCTTTGGCTTGGCCGTTCTCAAACCTCTTGGAGTTCAGATCTGACGCCACGGCCCGCCGCCCCCCTAGAGATGGTGGAGGGGAGGGGGGGGAGAAGGATCTTCACTTTTTTTCATGATTCCCCGTACGCTTGGCTTCGGGATTCCCGCTGCTTACTTTGTTCAAAATGGGCCTCACCAAGGGGGAGGGGTGGGCGTTCCCTGGGAGAAAAGTCGTGAGAAAGGTCCTGACTCAAGAAGAGCTCGGTCAACTCCTGGATGCGGCGGCGAAGCCGCCCGAGGCTTTCAGCAAGAAGATTGGGGAGCTCATCCATCGGCTCGACGCCGAGGATCGTGATTTGGAGATTCGAGATTCACGGTCGTGGAGGCGTATCGAAGGAAGACAGGTCCATACCTCCTTCTCAGAGCAGTTTCGTGCGGATGTAGAGACGATCCTTCCCCTAGACCGGGAAGAAGAAGCCCGGCTTGCAAGACGCATCGAGTTTGCTCGAACACGCTTGGAGGGAGAAAGACTCAGGGACGAGAGATCTGACACGGGTGGTGGGGAGCCATCGGATCGCCCTGCGTCTCCACGTCTGCAAAGGCGAGCTTTCGAGCTCCATGCCCTACGCTCGGAGATGGTGGAGAGGAACCTCTATTTGGTTCTCATCAATGTCGAGCGCTACTCACAAGCTGCGGCAAGCCGTCTCGACCTCATTCAAGAGGGGTGCGTGTCGCTATTTCGCGCGGTCGACGGCTTTGACTGGAGAAGGGGGTTACTCTTCCGAACCTACGCAGTTCATTGGCTGAACCAGGCATTCCGCAGCTATCTGTACAACTTCAATCACACTGTCCGTGTGCCGGTCTATCTTCAAAAGGCCCTCAGGCACGTTCAGGAGGCCACGTCGAGGCTGGGGAAAGACCGCGCCTCCCCCAGGGAAATCGCCGCGGCGACAGACCTTAAAGAAGATCTAGTGCAAGCGGCACAAACGGCAGCTAGGAGCAGTTACTCGATCGATGTCGAGCGCTTCTCAGAGGGTGAAGATAGGTTGCGTCTTCGCGACATGCTGGTGGACGAATCCGCCGGGGGGCCCTACGACCCTCGCATCGAGGACGTGAAACTCGAAGAAGGCCTCAGGAAGGCTCTCGAGTCGCTCTCTGAGCGCGAAGCGACTGTTCTCCGGATGCGTTTCGGCATCGACTCTGGACGGGAGCATACGCTTGCCGAGGTCTCGGCGCGGTTGGGAGTCAGCGTGGAAAGGGTCCGTCAAATCCAGGTTCGCGGCCTTTCCAAGTTGAACAACCCAGTCCTCTGGCGGGAACTCGAGCCCTTCCTGAACTGATTCCGCGGCCCACGCTGGCCAAACCCCGAATCCGGTGGGCATAACAGGGCTCTGGAAGAACGGAAAGCCACCTTCAGCCATATGACGTTCTCCTCTTGGGTGTTTTCCCCGGCTTCAGGCTCTCCGATCGTCCAGGAAGGAGGGGTGGCCCGTGCCGCGAATCTGGATTCACTGGATTCTTGGACCCTCCGTGCGCTCCACCTCGACCTCCTCGGTCGACCTCCCCTGTCGACCGAGACGGAGCGCTGGTGCGGAAGGAATACGTCGGAGCTCTTGGAGGACATGCTGGGGAGCGACGCCTTATGGGAGAACTGGCTCGAAGAGCAGTTCTTCTATTTCTTCCTAGTTGACAACTTCCGACCAGCGGATGCAGAGATCCTCTCGCTCAAGAGCGAACTCGGTCGGGGATCCATCGGGGTCCTTCAGGCTCTGTATCGGATCATCCTGAGCACGAGCTTCGACCGAAGGAACCCTGGGCCCGACACCTTCGTAACGGTCGTCATGGAGCAGATCCTAGGGAAGAACGTCCAGACCGAAGGCAAGACTCTTGAGATCGGGAAGCACATCTACGATGGCTCACCTGGGAACTTCCTGGGGAAGAAAGGCAGTTCGCAGGCAGACGTGGTGAGGATTGCGATCGAAGACGAACTAGCCGTGCGTCACTTTCTCTTGCGTGAGCACCGGAGGATGCTTCGAAGTGATCCCGACCCCAAGGATCTCATGGAATGGACGCGCCGGCTCAAGGGCGATGATCGTGCGTTCTCCCCGATCCTCGGGGAATGGATTGATTCGGCCGCCTATCTGTGCCGACTCTCGAATCGACAGCCAATGCCGAATCGGGTCTATGTCCGCGCGTTGTTCATTGATCTCGTCGGGCGTCTTCCCGAGGGGAAGGAAACGCAGAGGATGCGAAGTGCTCTCGACGGTCTGTCGGACTCGGGGCCGCTACGGTCCGTAATAGCTCGGTTGCTCCTCGATTCTGGAACGGCGCAGCTACCCTCCAAAGAGGAGATCACGGACCCGACTGCCTGGATTGGTGCGCTATTCGAGAGACTACTCGGGCGGCCTGCGAGCGAAGCCGAGCTTGCCGTATTCGTGAAGTCGTTCCACGATCCAGTGTGTAGGCCAGAAACGATCCTGTATGCAATCGTGTCCCATCCGCAGTACGCGACCTGGTAACCTAGGAATTGCCGATATGAATGCACCTCTCCTGGACCGGCGCACGTTTCTGAAGGCGGGAGCTGCGACCGGGGCCCTGAGCCTCGGAATGACCCTGGAGGCCTCTTTGCAGGATGCCAGGCCGAAGCCTCGGCGTACCGAGCGAGCCATCCTTGTTGCCTTTGCTGGGGGAGTTCGTACCAAAGAGACCCTGGGGACTCCGGTGAATGTTCCCAATCTGATGAGGATGGCCAACGAGGGAATCACCTATCCTCGTGCGAGGACCGCCAACCTCGGGCACTTTGGAGCAACGCTTTCCCTTTTCACCGGAATTGCGGAAGCCAGAGGCATCCGTGAGAACGCGCGAGGCTGTGACCCCACGCTCTTCGAGTACGTTCGCAAGGACCTGGGGCTGACCGCCGGCGAGGTTTGGATCAGTACCTCTGGCGGTACGCAACAAGCCAACTACTCATACAGCTTGCATCCCGACTACGGTCCCCGATTCGGTGCGAATACGGTGGATGGCGACGGGATCTTCAACCAGGAGTTCAAAGGCATCCTCGAAGCCTACGGACGGCCACGGGAGATGAGTGCTCAAGAAGAGGCGCTCTTGCAGCGCATGAGAGATGCCGTCGAAAGCCGTGGTGAAGGCGGAGTCAACGGCTCCAAGACGCTCTCCGACATCGAGCGCTACGTCCTACAAGAGCTCACCTCCGGTACGGCTGATCTGCGCGGTACGGGGGCCAGCGACGCCAAGGCCTTGCGTGTAGCTCGGAATCTCCTTGCCGTGTTCCGTCCAAGACTCCTCGGTATCGTTCTCCAGGATGCCGACGTTGCCCATGGGAACTTCAACGCCTACGTGGAAGTGATCCGTAGGAACGACGCGATGATCGGCGAGCTCTGGCAGGCCGTTCGATCCGATCCGGAACTCGCGGACACCACTTCGATCTTCGTCTTGCCCGAGTTCGGGCGCGATGCGGACCTCAATTCCCGTCGAGGCCTCGACCACGGCGATGCCTCGGACAACCTGAACTACGTGTCGATCATCGCATGGGGAGCAGGACTTCGACGAAGGGTCACCGTTCAGGAAGAAGTCCACGCCGTGGACGTTTGTCCCACGATCTGCCACCTGCTCGGGGCTGATGCACGCAGGGCTCGAGGCCGGCCCCTCCCGAAGCTTCGCGCCTAGTCACCAATGATCATGCGGAGGCTCCGGCCCCTGGTACTTGGGTCGATCCTTGGGGTCCTCGTCGCGTTGGAAGTCATCGAGGGCCCGGCTGGGGCCGCGCAAGACCGCAAAGGAGCCGAGCCCGGGACGTCGGGGTGTACCGCCTGCCACACGGGGATCGAGGACATGCACCCGGAGGCCGCGCTGACTTGCGTGGACTGCCATGGCGGAAACGCAGAGGGAAGGCAGAAGCTCGAGGCTCACGTCCTTCCGCCGGAAGCCAGGGTAGGCGACGAGCGAGTCGAGCCCCTGGAGAGGAACCTCGAGTGGCGGCGCTTCAAGAACCCCATGGATTTGCGGATCGTGGACAAGACCTGCGGCACCTGTCACGCGATAGAGGTCGGGCATCTCCTCACGAGCCTGCACTCCACGACAGCCGGGCACCTCTCGGATGGTTACTACGAGGTGGGCCTTCTCCCCAAGCGTGCCCCTGTCTACTCCGTCTTTCCTGTGAATCACACTCCCGTTCCTGGCGGTGAGATCGAGGAGCTCGTTCAAGTACCGGCATTCCGCGACGACCTTCCGCGCGCAGGGCTCTCGGCTCATTACACCGATCTCGCGCGCAAGGAGTGCATGCAGTGCCACCTATGGTCGGAGGGGCGGGCCGTGCGCGGCCGGGTCGGATTCGACGGCGACTACCGGGGCGAGGGTTGCGCGGCCTGCCACGTGATCTATGCGCTGAACGGCCTGTCGGAGAGTGCGGATGCCCGCGCCGTCCGCGGCGAGCCCGGGCATCCCTGGCGGCACGAGATGACGCGGGTCCCGACCACACAGACCTGCACGACCTGCCACTACGGAGATGCCTCCATCGGCCTTGATTTCCGCGGTCTGGCCCAGCTCCCGCCGAACACTCCCGGGGGGCCGGACATCGCCGGCACGACGGATCGTCAGCTCAATCGAGCGTTCTACCTGGACGATCCAGCGATCTGCCCTCCCGATCTCCATCACGAGCGCGGAATGCATTGCATCGATTGCCACACGCAGAACGACGTGATGGGAGACGGACAGCTCCACGGCCAAATGGAGCATGCGGTGGAGATCTCCTGTCAAGCCTGCCACGGGACGTTCACGGAACCCTCGACGCTGCGTACGGAGAGGGGAACACCGCTCGAGCAACTCCACTGGGAGGGTGACGATCTCGTCCTGACGAGCAAGATCGATGGGAGTCGCCATCGCGTCTCCCAGGTGGTCCATGTGCTCGATCCCACCCGGCCGGAATTCAACCCGCGTGCCCGGCAAGCGATGACATCCGAGCATGCTGACATCCAGTGCTACACCTGCCACGCCGGCTGGAATCCCAATCTCCTGGGATTCCATTTCTCGCGTCAGGAAGCGCTGACCCAGCTCGATCTCCTCACGGGCAAGAAGACTTCCGGCCGCGTGACGACCCAGGAGAAGGTCTTCGCCACGTGGAAGAGCTTCTACGCGGGTCTCGACGAGCGCGGCATGGTCGCGCCCTACCTCACCGGGTTCTCGACCATGGGGAGCGTGTGGGATCCTGCCGGCGCGCTCCTCTTGGACCAGGTCATGCCCGTCACCGCCGCGGGGCTGTCTGGCATGACGATGATCCATCACCAGCCTCATTCCACGCGCCCGACGGCTCGTAGCTGCGTCGAATGTCACCGTGCACCCAGCACCTGGGGACTCGGTTCCGCCAACTTCCGCCTGGGGCGCCAGTTGGCGTTCGTCGCCGACCGGCGCGGGATCGAGGTGGTCGCGATCTTGCGTGCCGAGCCCGCGAGTTCGGTTCCCCTCCTGAAGCTTCCCCTGCCCGACGTGGTGGACCTCGCGATCCAGGTGGATCCACTCCAGGGGCACGCCCGGTATCTCTTCGCGGCCGAGGGAGGGCGTGGCGTGCACGTGCTCGACGTCTCGGATCCCCTGCGGCCGAGGACGATCACCTTCGTGGCCACGGTACAACCCCGCGGGATCGAACTGGTGGGGGAATACTTGTACGTCGCCGACGGCGAAGGAGGGGTCGAGATCCTCGACGTCTCGAAGCCCGAGGCTCCTGTGCTCGCCGGCCAGCTGACGACGGTCGATGCGCACGACGTCGACGTGAAATGGCCCTGGATGTACGTCGCCGACGGCGAAGGAGGGCTTGTTTTCGCCGATGTGACCGTACCGATCTCGCCGCGCTTCCTCGCGGGCGTCGACTTGAACGGCGGAGCCCTGGAGCCCAACGCGGCGATCGCGGTCGAGACGTTGTTCCAATACAGCCGGCCGATGGCCGAGAACGAGGTGCCTCTGGACGCTCGAACCCCAGCGCGTAATCTGTGCGCGGTGCTCGACCGCCGCCGAGGGCTCATTCTGCTCGACGTCACCGAACCCACGCATCCCGAGGTCGTGCACCCGGCCATGGACGGTCGAACGAAGGCGGATCCCATCCCCGATGCTGATTTCCGCGGCCTCGTGTTGCTCTCACAGGTGGACTCCGCCGAAGCCCAGGGTGGAGAGCGAACCGCCGAGCGTGACTATGCCTACGTGCTCTTCGAGCGTGGCCCGGAAAACGATCGACGTTCCACGATCCGGGCCATCGACGTTTCCGATCCCGCCAAGACCCGCTGGTTCGGACCCGAACGCAATCCACTTCCCGCCGGGGATTCGACCGAACAGCTGGTCGCGGCCGACTTCTACAACCCGCCTTTCCGGCAGCGCCTCCTGTTCGCGCCGGGGGAGCTCGGTGTCTACGTGGCCGACTTCAGCACTTCGCGCGAGCCCGTCCAGACCGGGCTCCTCCCGGGGCTCGACGACGCCTTCGCCATCGCGATCGAGGAGTTCCCGCTGGACCGGATGGTGGACGAGTCAGGTACGCCGCTCAAGGACGTCAGTCACGCCACGTCTCGTTGGCTCCATCGCTCCGAGATCGAGCGCATCCTCTCCGTCGGCGCCGAGTCCCTGGGCCTGGTTGGAAAGGGCGACCCCTGGATCGAACCTCCGGCCTGGTCGGCACGGTTGCACCTGGAGCGAGCGGACGTCGATCGGTCCGGGAGGCTTGAAGGCAAGGAGTACGAGGTCGCGGGAGGAAGGGGAGTCGACGCCGACGGAGACGGGAGGATCACCCTGCAGGAGCTCGCGCAGCGGACCGGCGTGACGAGGGCGAGGCCGCGCGGCGAGGAGCCTGCGCCCGAGAACGTCGAGGCGCGCGTCTTCGAGGACGGCGACCTTGCGCGTCTCTTGGACGGCACCAACCCCTTCGAGTTCGACGCGGATCGCGACTCCAGCCTGGAGCGGAGCGAGGCCGAGCGAGCGTTCTTCTCTGCGCTCGACCTGGACGACGACGGAGGGCTCACTCGCGACGAGCTCTCGCGCTATCCGGGCCCGTGTCGCGAGCTGCGTTTCGGGGACGCGCCCGCGCGCGCCGTGTTCCGCAAGATGGACCGGAACGGCGATGACAAGCTCGCTCCACGCGAATTCCGGCTCGAAGACCCCGAGTGGAACGCGCTGGACGCGGACCGCGACGGAGCCGTTCGGCTCGTTCCCGGGGATCAGAGCTTCCGGCGTTCGCGAGGATTCGTCGGGCAGGGGTCGGAATGGCCCACACGACGGAGTTCCTTCCTGCCGCTGCCCCCCGGGATCACGGCGGATCGGCTGCTCAGACGGTTCGATGCCGACCAGAGCGGCGCCCTCTCGCGGGACGAGATGGGGAGCCGCGCGGACCTCTTCGCCCTTGCGGACCCGAACGGCGATTCGATCGTGGAGCGGGATGAGCTCGCGCGCCTCGCCGATTTCGTCGCCAACGGTGGGGTCGACGCCTGCCCGGACGACTTCTGGGGGCGCTGGGACCTGGACGCGAGTGGCCGGATCGAGAAAGACGAGTTGCCCGAGGTCATCCGGCTGTACTTGAGAAGCTTCCTGCGCGAGGAATAGCGTGGTTCGAGACGGGAGAGGCCCGCCCGCTCCGAGGCGTTCGGAGGCGGCATTTGGTAACCTCTTCGCGCGTCCATGTCCGGAACGGTCCCGACCCGGCAAACCCCCCTGTCCCGAACCCGCGAGCGCAAACCCGCGTGGTTGAAAGTGCCTCTCCCCGGAGGCACCGGATACGCCCGTCTCAAGGCCCTGGCGCGCGGTCTTGAGCTCCACACGGTGTGCGAGGAGGCGCGCTGCCCGAACATGGGCGAGTGCTGGAGCGGGGCTCGCCCCACGATGACTTTGATGGTCCTCGGGGACGAATGCACCCGGCGCTGCCGCTTCTGCGCCGTGAAGACGGCCGAGCGGCCGCGGCTCCCCGATCCGGAGGAACCGCGGCACGTCGGCGAGGCCGTGGCGGCCATGGAAGTCGGCTACGTCGTCATCACCAGCGTCGACCGCGACGACCTCCCCGATGGAGGCTCGGCGCACTATGCCGCCTGTGTGCGGGAGATCCGTGCCCGCAGCCCCCACACGGTGGTCGAGACCCTGATCCCGGACTACGTGGGGGCCGATCTCGCCTCGCTCCTCTCGGCGCGACCGGACGTCCTCGCCCACAACGTCGAGGTCGTCGCCCGCCTCCAGCGCCGGATCCGCGATCCGCGCTGCTCGTTCGAGCGCTCGCTCGACACGCTGCGCCAGGCGAAGGAGCTCGTTCCCGGGACGTTCACGAAGTCCTCCCTCATGCTCGGGCTGGGCGAGACGCACGAGGAGGTGATCGAAGCGCTCGAGCGCCTGCGCTCCGCCCAGGTCGATTTCCTGACCCTGGGTCAGTACCTACGGCCCACCCGGAAGCATGCGCCGGTGCGCGAATACGTGGAGCCGGTGCGCTTCGCCGAGTACCAGGTGACGGGCGAGAAGCTGGGATTCCGCTACGTGGCTGCCGGCCCGCTGGTGCGCTCCAGCTACAAGGCCGGAGAGTTCTTCTTCGAGCGCATGGTGCGCAAGCGTCGCGCCGGGCCGCATCCGGGAGTGACGCCATGAAAACCACCGAACGGCGGCGGGTGAGCGAGCCCCAGAAGGGCTCGAAGGAGGAGGCTCCGAGACTCGACGAGGCGGGGCTCCTGCGCGCCTACCACGCGATGGTCCGCGTGCGAGCCTTCGACGAGATCTGTCTCAAGCTCCAGCGCGCCGGGCGAATCGGCTTCTCGGTGCCGAACAAGGGCATCGAGGCCACGCAAATCGGGGCAGCGAGCGCGCTGCGCGAGACGGACTGGATCTTCCCGAGCTACCGCGACTTCGGCATGGCGCTCTATCACGGGGTCACGCCGCTCGAGATGATGCACAACATGTTCGGCAACGCGCAGGACTACTCCAAGGGCCGGCAGATGCCCGTGCACTTCACCTTCGCGCGGCCGATCCGCTTCGTCTCTATCTCGTCTCCTATTGGAACGCAAATCCCGCACGCGGTGGGCGCGGCCTACGCGGCTCAGCGCCGCGGCGAGGACACGGTCATGCTCACGAGCTTCGGCGACGGCGGCACGTCGAGCCTTGGATTCCACTCCGGGTTGAACTTCGCGGGAGTGTGGAAAGCGCCGGTCGTCTTCCTGTGCCAGAACAACCAGTACGCGATCTCGTGCCCGAGCTCGGAGCAGACCGCCTCCGAGAGCTACGCGGTCAAGGCGGTCGCCTATGGGATGCCGGGAGTCAAGGTCGACGGCAACGACCTGCTCGCCGTGCGCGAGGCGGTCGCCGCCGCCGTTGCGCGCGCCCGCGTCGGCGAGGGCCCTACACTCATCGAAGCCTTCACGTTCCGCATGGGAGGGCACTCGACCTCCGACGATCCGACGCGCTACGTGCCCAAGGAGCAGCTCGAGGAGTGGTCCAAGAAGGACCCGATCGCTCGCTTCGAAAAGGCGCTCGAAGCGCGCGGCCTGTGGACGACCGCGCTGGGCGAGAAGACCCGCGCCGAGGCGCTGGAGGAGGTCTCCCAGGCGGCCCGCACCGCCGAAGCCGTTGCGCGACCCGGGCTCGAGACGATCTTCAGCGACGTCTACGCCACGGTTCCGCGCCACCTGCGCGTCCAAGGCGAAGAAGCCTTCGAGCTCGCCAGGCGCCGCGGCGACCCCTCCGCCGGCGACGGTCAGTTCCCACTCTAGCACTCTCGGACCCCGGTAGATCCCATGGCGAACCTGACGCTGCTCCAAGCCGTGAACAACGCGCTGCGCACCGCGATGCGCGACGACCCTGCGGTCCACGTCTTCGGCGAGGACGTCGGCATGAAGGGTGGAGTCTTCCTGGCGACCGAGGGCCTGCAGAAGGAGTTCGGCAAGGAGCGTTGCTTCGACACCCCGCTCTCGGAGGACGGGATCGTGGGCGCGGCCATCGGCATGGCGATGAACGGCCTGAAGCCCGTGGCCGAGATCCAGTTCCAGGACTTCATCTTCCCGGCCTTCGATCAGATCGTCAGCGAAGCGGCGAAGCTGCGCTATCGCTCCGGCGGACAGTACACGGCGCCGCTCGTGATCCGCACGCCCTATGGAGGAGGGATCCGCGGCGGGCTCTACCACAGCCAATCCGGCGAGGCCTATTTCTGCCACACGCCTGGACTCAAGGTGGTTGTGCCCTCGACGCCCTACGACGCCAAGGGCCTCTTGATCGCCTCGATCGACGATCCCGACCCGGTGATCTTCCTCGAGCCCAAGGCGCTCTATCGCTCGGTCAAGGGCGAGGTGCCCGAGGGTCGCTACGCGGTCGAGCTCTCGACCGTGCGCGAGGTGCGCGCGGGCGGGAACGTGACCGTGTTCTGCTACGGAGCCATGGTCCCGGTGGCCGTCAAGGCCGCCGAGCTGGCCGCCGAGCGCGGGATCGAGACGCTCGTCGTCGACCTGCGCACGCTCCTGCCGCTCGACGAGGAGGCCGTGCTCGACGCGGCCAAGCGCACCGGACGCGTGGTCGTCCTGCACGAGGCGCCGCGTTTCTGTGGCTTCGGCGCGGAGATCAGCGCTCTGATCGCCGAGCGCGCCATCGAGTACATGGAAGCGCCCGTCGTGCGCGTGACCGGCTTCGACACGCCCTTCCCGAACACCCTGGAACACCATTACCTGCCCGACCACCGCCGAGTGCTCGACGCGATCGAGCACGTCCACCAGTACTAGGACCGAGGACCCCATGGCTCTGGAGTTCAAGCTGCCCGACATCGGCGAAGGCATCGCCGAGGGCGAGATCGTGAAGTGGCTCGTCGCCGTGGGCGACGTGGTGAACGAGCACCAACCCGTGGTCGAGGTGATGACCGACAAGGCGACGGTCGAGATCCCCGCGCCCCAGGCGGGCAAGATCACGGCGTTGCGCGCCAAGCCGGGCGAGGTGGTCCCCGTCGGATCGGTGCTGTTCGTGCTCGAGACCTCCGCCAAGGGCCCGACCGCAGCGAGCGCGCCGGCGCCCTCCAAGCCGGCGGTGGCTCCCACGCCCGCGCCCGTCGCGGCCAAGGCGGCGGCTCCCGCGAGGGCTCCCCAGCCGGCCGCGCCCCTGCCGAAGTCCGGCGCGAACACGATCGCCTTCAAGCTGCCCGACATCGGCGAGGGCATCGCCGAGGGCGAGATCGTGAAGTGGCTCGTCGCCGAGGGCGCCCGCGTGAGCGAGCACCAGCCCGTGGTCGAGGTGATGACCGACAAGGCGACGGTCGAGATCCCCGCGCCGGCGAGCGGCACGATCATCTCCATCAAGGTGAAGCCCGGAGAGGTCGTTCCGATCGGAACGGTGCTCTTCGACCTCACGACGAGCGGGCCCGTTCCCGCCTTCGCGCCGGCCTCGCACGCGCCCGCGCATGCGCAAGCTCCGGCGGCCGCCGCTTCCCCGTCGGCTGCCATCCCCTTGGCCGCGGCGCCCGCCACGACCGCCGCGCGCACCGGCAACGGCCGCGTGCTCGCAGTCCCGAGCGCCCGGCGCGTCGCGCGCGAGCTCGGCATCGACCTCGCCCAGGTCGCGGGCTCCGGTCGGAGCGGCGTCGTGCGCCGCGCGGACGTCGAGGCCTTCGCCAAGCGCGGCGCCCCCGCGGCGCCGGGGATCGCCGCGGCGCCCGCGGCTCCGGCGAAGCCCGTCTTCGCGCCGGTCTCGGTACCTCCGGGCACGCGCGAGACGCGCACGCCCTTCCGCGGCGTGCGGCGCAAGATCGCCGAGGCGATGACGCGCTCGAAGTCGACCGCCGCGCACTTCACCGTGGTCGAGGAGCTCGACGCGACCGAGCTCGTCAAGACGCGCGAGGCCGCCAAGGCGATCGGCGAGAAGCAGGGGATCAGGGTCACCTACATGCCCTTCATCATGAAGGCGACCGCGATCGCGCTCGCGGAGTACCCGGAGCTCAACGGGACGCTCGACGAGAAGACCCAGGAGCTCGTGCGCTTCCACTACGTGAACCTGGGCATCGCGACCGACACGCCGAACGGCCTGATCGTGCCCGTGATCCGCGAGGTGCAATCGAAGGGGCTCATGCAGCTCGCGAGCGAGCTCGGCGAGATGGCCGAGCGCACGCGCTCCGGCAAGGTCAAGCCCGAGGAGCTCCAGGGAGGCACCTTCACGATCACGAACGCCGGCAACATCGGCGGCATCCTCGCCACGCCGATCATCAACTTCCCCGAGATCGGGATCCTCGGCGTCCACCGCATCGTGAAGCGTCCGGGCGTGGTCGAGACGTCCATGGGCGACAAGATCGAGGTGCGCCAGTACATGAACCTCTCGGTCAGCGTCGACCACCGCCTGACCGACGGGGCGAACGCGGCGCGCTTCGTGGTGAAGATGAAGCAGCTGCTCGAGAACCCGGGGTTGCTGGCGCTCTAGTCCCGAGAGACGTGGCTCCCGCGACCGCTCTTCGCCGGCTGCTCGACCCTGCGGGGAAGCTCGTGGGCAAGGCGCCGGCGCTGGGGAAGGCGGATCTTCGCGCGCTCTTCGTCCACATGCAGCGCGTGCGCTGTCTCGACGAGCGCATGCTGAAGCTGCAGCGCGCCGGGCGCATCGGCTTCGTCGGAACGGCGAAGGGCCTCGAGGCCGCGATCTGCGGCTCGGCCTTCGCGCTCGAGGCGCAGGACTGGCTCTGGTCGGGCCTGCGCGAGGGCGGCGCGGCGCTCATGCGCGGGATGCCGCTCGCGCACTACGTCGCCCAGATGTACTGCAACGCGAACGACACGGCCAAGGGCCGCCAGATGTGCAACCACTTCCAGCACAAGGAGACGCACTACCCGAGCTGGTCGTCGGTGATCGGCACCCAGATCCCGCACGGCGTCGGCGCGGCGCTCGCGGCCAAGCGCCGTGGGCTCGACGAGGTGCACGCGATCTACTTCGGCGACGGCGCGACGAGTGCGAGCGGCTTCCACTCGGGTCTCAACTTCGCCGGCGTGTGGAAGATCCCGTGCGTCTTCGTGTGCGTCGACAACGGCTGGGCGATCTCGGTGCCGAGCACGGCCCAGACCGCGGCGCGCTCGCTGGCCGCGAAGGCCGAGGCCTACGGCCTCGCCGGCGTCGAGGTCGACGGCAACGACGCGCTCGCCTGCTATGCCGAGGTCAAGAAGGCCGTCGCGCGCGCGCGCAAGGAGCACGAGCCCACGCTCGTCGTGCTGCGCACCTACCGCATGCTCGGCCACTCGAGCTCGGACGACCCGACCAAGTACCGCGACCCGAAGGAGGTCGAGCGCTGGGCCGAGCTCGACCCGCTCGAGCGCTTCGAGCGCTACCTCGTGAAGGCCAGGGTGCTCGCGAAGGGCGAGCGCGCCAGGATCGAGGCCGAGCTCTTCGCCGAGATCGACGCCGAGATCCACGTCCAGGAAGCCGCGCCCCCGATGCCGCTGCGCTCGCTGGTCGAGGACGTCTACGCCGAGGTCCCGCGCCACCTGCGCAAGCAGTACAACGAGTTCGTGCGCGTGGCCGAGGCCCGCGGCGAGGCCCGCAAGGGCGACGGGGCGTTCCCGCTGTAGGTGCAGCTAGCGACTACCAGACTCTCTTACAGCACGCGGCGGCCCGTGGACAGGAGATGACTTTGGGCACCGGGGACGGCTGCCGAGGCACCAAAAGCAAGCGATATTCGTCCTGGTATTCAAACCGTGGATCCTTGATCACGGCAGGATGATCGGCGATCGCAGCCCGATGCGATTGATGACGAGGCACGTACTTGCAATGAGCACAGGCATGTGCAGTGACGTCTGGTGCCATGGTTTCGGCAATCGCGCTGAAGAACACATGTGGGTCCGTGATCGCCACGCAAGCGTCGTAGCTCGCATCCATCCTCTCCATAACCTGTAGCGAGCAGGCTCCCGACACAGCGTAGATGAAGCAGTCTGGCGATCTTGCCTCCTTCAGAAGCGAGATCCCTTCGATCTTGAAGTATGGTTCGTCGACGCGGAGGAATTCGCGATCGAACTCTGGCTGGGTACTGGGGTCTGGGCCGGCATCCCAATACTCGATGGTCTTTCTTCTGCTTTGCGTCCCCTCGTCAGCGTCGCCGACATCGGACTTGGAGGCCTCGTGGGACCTGTAGCCCTCGAGCGTTCCGACCAACAAGTCTCCCGCGGTGACCAGCTGCTTTGCGAACCTTGCTTGGGTGTACTTGAACAGCACTTGGGGCAATTCGACCGGCGCTATCTCCGCCAAAGGCATCGTCACGGTCATCCTGAGCACCGGGGTGGGTGGGCCCACTTCAAGTGGACCGGAGGTGCCGATGAACCTCCTCCTGCGCATGCAGCACTTCTTCCACTTCAGGCCGCTTCCACAAGGGCACTTGGCGTTGCGTGGAGAACTCATGAAGGATTTGGAAAGCTCCCTCGCGACTGTCGGTCGCGGCGGGTCATCCGGTCGACCCATCGATTCGCCCGCCCTCGATGGGTCTAGATGCTTTGCAAGCGCCGGACGAGCTTGCGCTCACGGTCGGCGGCGAAGGCGAGACATGCTCGGATGTCGTCTCGTTCGAGGTCGGGGAAGTCGGCCAGGATCTCGGCCTCGGTCATACCCGCGGCGAGATATTCGAGCACGTCGTACACCGTGATGCGCAGGCCGCGGATACAGGGCTTGCCCCCGCGCTTTCCGGCCTCGATGGTGATGCGATCCGCGTATTCCATGGCGCTGGAATCCTACCACCCGACGGACCGAGGAGGCCGCAGGGGCCCTTCCGCAGGGCTTGCTTGCGGGATCCTGCGCCGGTGGGCATCTTGTCTCGCCCTCGGTTCCCCCGCGAGCCCGCGAGGATCCCCATGCCCAACCCCCGCAACGTCGTCGTCATCGGAGCCGGCCCGGCCGGCTACGTGTGCGCCATCCGGCTCGCCCAGCTCGGGCAGAAGGTGGCGGTCGTCGAGAAGGAGGCGCTCGGCGGGACGTGCCTCAACGTCGGTTGCATCCCGTCCAAGGCGATGATCGTCGCCGGCGGATTGCTCGAGAAGATCCAGAAGGCGGCCGAGATCGGCATCGCGGTCGAGGGCGTGCGTCTCGACCTCGGGAAGCTCGTCTCGTGGAAGGACGCGGTGGTCAAGAAGCACACCGGCGGCGTCGCGACGCTCTTCAAGAGCCACAAGATCGAGCACCTCGTCGGCGCGGGGCGGATCCTGGGCAAGAACAAGGTCGAGGTGAACGGCGCCAAGGAGAGGCGCGTGCTCGAGTGCGACGACATCGTCATCGCCACGGGCTCGGTGCCCATGGGGATCCCGGGCTTCGCCTTCGACGGCGACAAGGTCTGGTCCTCGACCGATGCGCTGGCGCCCAAGCGCGTGCCCGAGCATCTGCTCGTGATCGGCGCCGGCTACATCGGGCTCGAGCTCGGGATCCTGTACCGGAAGCTCGGCTCGCGCGTGACGGTGATCGAGTTCACCGAGGGCGCGCTGCCCGGCCAGGACAAGGACTGCGTCAAGGTGATCGAGCGCTCGTTGAAGAAGATGGAGATCGATCTCATGACCGAAGCCGCCGCGAAGAGCTGGGCGAAGAAGGGCAAGGGTCTCGAGGTCACGGTCGAGCTGAAGAAGGGCGGCACGAAGACCTACGCCTGCGATCAGATCCTGTGCACGGTCGGCCGCAAGCCCTACAGCGAGGGTCTCGGCCTCGAGAGCATCGGGCTGAAGGTCGGCGACGGGGGATTCCTCGGGGTCGACAAGCAGATGCGCACGAGCGTCCCGAACGTGTACGCGATCGGCGACATCGCCGGGCAGCCGATGCTGGCCCACAAGGGCTCGAAGGAGGGCCTGGTCGCCGCGGCGGTGATCGCGGGCAAGAAGGAAGCGTACGACGCGCGCTGCGTGCCGGCCGTGATCTTCACCAGCCCCGAGATGGCGTCGGTGGGCTGGAGCGAGGCGGAGGCCGAGAAGAACGGACGCAGGGTCAAGGTCGGCCAGTTTCCCTTCGCCGCCTCGGCGCGCGCGACCAGCCTGCGCGAGACCGAGGGCTTCGTGAAGATGGTGGTCGACGCCGATTCGGACGAGGTGCTCGGCGTCCACATGGTCGGCCCGGAGGTGACCGAGCTCATCGCCGAGGCCGCGCTCGCGATCGAGCTGGGCGCGACGGCCGAGGACGTTGCGCGCACGATCCACGCGCACCCGACCCTGCCCGAGGCGGTGATGGAAGCGGCCGAGTCGGTGCACAAGCTCGCGATCCACGTCTTCCAGCGCTAGCCCGCATGTCTCTGCACGCTTCGAGCGAAACGACGCAGATGCCGCGTTGCAGCCGAAACGTGGTGAGACATGGGCTAGGGGGCCGAGGACCGTGACCGAGAGCTCGCCGAACTCCCTCGAGGTCCGGCGGCTGGGACGCACGCGCTACGAGGAGTGCTACGAGCTCCAGAAGGCGCTCGTCGAGAGCCGCGCCGACGACGCGATTGGCGACGTGCTCGTGCTGACCGAGCACGATCCCGTGGTCACCGTGGGGCGCGGCGCCTCGATCGCATCCGTGGCCGGCGCGGACGTGCCCGTGGTCGAGGTCGAGCGCGGCGGCGAGGCGACCTACCACGGCCCGGGGCAGCTCGTGGCCTACCCGATCCTGAAGCTTCCCGAAGGCAGGCGCGACCTGCACCGCTACCTGCGCGATCTCGAGCAGGTCGTGATCGGCGTGCTCGGCGAGTTCCAGCTCGTGGGCGAGCGCCGCCCGGGGTTGACCGGGGTCTGGGTCGGCACGAAGAAGATCTGCTCCATCGGCGTGGCGGTGCGCCGCTGGGTGACCTATCACGGGCTGGCGCTGAACCTGCACACCGATCTCGCTCCGTTCCGGCGCTTCCGGCCCTGCGGGCTCGACCCCGACGTGATGACGCGTCTGGCGGATCTCGTCCCCCTGCCGCCGACGAATCTCCTCGGCGAGGTGCTCTTCGTGAAGCACTTCTGCCGCGTCTTCGAGCGCGAGCTCCCGCCCTCCGCTCCGCCTGGTCCGAGCGCCTTCGAGGGCGCGGGACCCGGGTACCGGCCGCTCCCGGTGCTGTAGGAGGGCGTCCGAGCAACGGACGCGCTCCTACGGGGAGTTCCCGGTTCCCTCCGTCCGCGCAGAGCCGGACAACCGGCGGTTCTCCGCGGCCCGCAGGGCCGAAGGGCGAATTCATTTCCGGGAGCGCTTCGGGCGGCGCGCGAACTCGGCCGTTTCGCCCCAGTTTGGCCGAGGCGGATCCCGATGAGACGGCCCTGAGCGAGTTCCCCCACATGATCCGTCAGAGCGCCGAGTTCGGGCCCGGACTCCCGGCCCGGCCGGGGCACGACCCTGCCCTGCGAACCCGTCACGAGCTCCTCTGCGCGGCGGCGACGGCCGCGTTCGGCGGGCTGGCCGGACTCCTGTCGGGCTCCGGCGCGCTGGCACTCGGTGGTCTCGCCCTCGCCCTGGCGCAGCTCGCGCTCTTGCGCGCCTCCCGGGGGCGCTTGCGAACCGGGGGCGAGGAGCGCGCGACTCTCCATCGACTCTCGACCGCTCGCGACGGCGAGGCCGCGCTCCTCTCCGACCTGAGCCACGAGATCCGCGCTCCGATGCAGGAGATCGTCGAGAAAGCGGAACTCCTGCTCGAGACCGAGCTCTCCCACGGACAGCGCGAGCGCGCGACGGGGATCCGCGGTTCCGCACGCGGCCTGTTCGCCATCCTGAACGATCTCCTCGACTTCTCCGCGCTCGAGACGGGCGCGCTCCGCCTCGAGGAACGGCCCTTCGATCTGCGACGCTGCCTGGAAAAGGTCGTGGAACTCAGCCTCCCGCGCTCGACTTCCAAGGGCCTCGAGCTCCTGCATCTCGTGCATCCCGACGTGCCCGAGAACGTGATCGGCGACCGCGAACGCATCGAGCAGATCCTCGCGAAGCTGGTCGAGAACTCGGTCCACTCCACGCACGAGGGACGCGTCGAGGTGGAGGTCGAGCTCCTGTCCCGCCAGGGCGAGCGCGTCGAAGTCGAATTCCGCGTGGCCGACACCGGACCGGGCGTCCCGGCCGAGGAACCGCTGCGTCCTCTGCGCGCCGTCCGGCCGCGCGGAGGATCCACGGGGCTCGGCATGGCGATCAGCTCCGAGCTGGCGCGCAGGATGGGCGGCGAGCTCGGGGTCGAATCGAAGGCCGGGCGCGGTTCGAGCGCCTGGTTGCGCGTCTCCCTCGGCTCGGCCGAGGTGCCTGGCCAGGCCGCAGCGGACGGCGCCCCCTTGCGCGGAAAGCGGCTGCTCGTCGTCGACGGGAGCAGCGCTGCCCGGCGCGTGGCCCGGATCTACGCCGAGCACTCCGGGATCGAGGTGCACGAGCTCTCGGATCCGGGCTCGGTCGTGGCGGAGCTGCGCTCTGCACAGCAGGCCGGCCGTCCCTACGACGTCGTGCTCCTGGCGGATCGGCTTCCCGGCCTGGCCGGGAAAGAGCTCGCGTGCCGGATCCGGGACGAGCTCGCACTCGCACGACCGCGGCTGATCCTCGTGAGCACCCCCGATCCCAGCGATCACCCCAGCCACCTCGCTCGCTCCGGGCTGGACGCGTGGATCAAGAAACCGATTCGCGAGTCTGCTCTGAGGACCGCCCTCGTGTACGTGACGGAGGGACCCGACACGAGCGCAGGCGGACTCGACCGGACCCTTCCGCGCGAACGAGCGCTCCCGATCCGAGCGGGGCATCGCGTGCTCTTCGCGGAGGACAACCTGATCCACAAGAGGGTGGCCGCCCTCTTGCTCAAGCAGCTCGGTTGCGACGTGACCATCGTGGACAACGGTCTCGCGGCGATCGAGGCCCTGCGTCGCGAGTCTTTTTCCATCGTGTTCATGGACTGCCAGATGCCGATGATGAGTGGCTTCCAGGCCACCCAGGCCATTCGCGAGCTCGAATCGGAGGAGCGGCGTTCGGTGCCGATCATCGCCATGACCACCCACGCCACGATGGAGGAGCGAGAACGCTGCCTGTCGGCGGGCATGAACGACCACCTCCCGAAGCCGGTCCAAATCGGGGGCTTGAGGAAGATGCTCGATCGCTGGGTCGGACCTTGGGAGTCCGTGCGCGGAAAATCGAGCGAGGTTGACGACATGCAAGAAGGACGTGAAGGCGTACTGGACGGTGAAGTGATCGCTTCCCTGCGAGGATTGAGCGGAGAGGGAGAACCGGATCTCTTCACCGAGCTCGTTCACCTGTTCCTGGAGGACACTCCACACCGACTCCAGGAGCTGCACCGTGCACTGGATGGAGAGGATCACGGCGCCCTCGAGCGGGCGGCGCACGCCCTGAAGTCGAGCACGGCGAACCTGGGCGCGCTCTCCCTCTCGAAGCTCTTCCGGGAGATCGAGAGTGCTGGGCGCAGTCACGACCTGGAGCGGGCCACGTCGCTCGTCCGGGAGTCCCGCGACGAGTACCAGCGCGTGGAGGACGCGCTCCGCTCGGAGATCGCCTCCTAGGGGAACAACGAGAATCCGGGATGGATCAGGAGAAGTTCGAGGAACTCAAGCACACGGGGAAGCTCCCCTCGCCGACCGGGGTGGGGATGCGGATCCTGCTCTTGACCTCGAGCGAGGAGTGCTCGCTCGAGGACCTCGTGTACACGATCCAGGCCGACCCCGCCCTGACCGGACGCGTCGTCAAGCTCGCGACCTCCGCGGTCCACGCGGGGTCGGGTCGGGTGGGATCGGTGAAGGAGGCGGCCATCCGCCTGGGGCTGCGCAGCGTGTCCAACGTGGCTCTCGGGTTCACCCTGATCTCCGGCAATCGCCAGGGGCGCTGCCCGGGCTTCGACTATGAACGCTACTGGTCCTCCTCGCTCGCCCACGCGGTCGCCGCCCAGCTCCTGGCGCGCGAGTTCCAGCTCGCTCCGCCGGCCGAGGCCTTCACCTGCGCGCTCCTCAGCGGGGTCGGGCGCCTGGCGCTGGCGAGCGTGCACCCGGCGGAGTACGGCGAGGTCCTGCACAAGGTCCAGGCGAATCCGGAGCAGGACCTCGCGCGCTTGGAGAAGGAGCGTTTCTGCATCGATCATCGCGAGGTGGCCGCAGCGCTGCTCGAGGACTGGGGCCTGCCCGCCTTCTTCGCCGAGGTGGTCCTCAACTTCGACGGTCGCGAGCCGGCCGCGACCCTGGAGCACGCGCAGACCGCGAAGTTCCTGAAGATCCTGGACGCGGCCTGGAAGTTCGCGGAGACCTGCTGCGCCGCCCCGGATCGTCAGCCGGGGCTCTGGCTGGCGGTGCGCAAGGTCTGCGCGAGCGTGGGATCCGGGAAAGTCGACCCCGTCGACCTGCTCGACCGCATCTCGGCCGAGTGGAAGGAGTGGGGAGCACTGCTCGAGGTCCGGACCAACACCGTGCTCCCGGGACGCGAGCTGGAGGATCACCTGGAGCCCGCCCGGAGCGGGCCGCACGCGGAACGCTCCGAGGAGTCGGGACTCCGCATCCTGGCAGTCGACGACGACCCGACCTCTCTCAAGCTCCTCGTGGCGATGCTGGAGCGGGCCGGGCACGAGGTCCTCACGGCCACCAACGGACGCGAGGCGCTGGCGGTCGCGCTGCAAGAGCACCCGCAGATGGTCATCACCGACTGGCTGATGCCCGAGATGGACGGCATCGCGCTGTGCAAGCACCTGCGCCGCATGGAGGAGGGGAAGAAGCTCTACATCCTCATCCTGACCGGACGAACCGAGGAAGAACGCATCGTGGAGGCCTTCGACGCGGGCGCCGACGACTACATCGTGAAGCCCTTCAAGCCGCGCCTGCTCCTGGCCCGCATCCAGCCGGGGATGCGCGTGATCCACCTGCAGGAGGAGAAGGATCGTCAGATGCGCGAGAAGGAAGAGCGCAACGCGCAGCTCGAGAACGCCAAGCGCCAGCTGCGTGCCGCCGCCCTGACCGACTCCCTGACGGAGCTCCCCAACCGGCGCTACGCCATGAAACGCCTGGACCGGGAATGGAGCAAGGCAGGGCGCATGCCCAATCCGCTCTCCGTGATCATGCTCGACATCGACCACTTCAAGAACGTGAACGACCAGTACGGCCACGACGTGGGGGATCAGGTGCTGCAGGCGACCGCGCGGGCCATCCAGCGCGTGCTGCGCCGCGGCGACACCTGTGCCCGCATGGGGGGCGAGGAGTTCTTGATCCTCTGCCCGAGCACGTCCTCGGAGGCGGCCGGACTCGTCGCGGAGCGCATCCGTTCCTCCGTGGAAGCGAACGTGATCCAGATGGGCGGGTTCCACGGCGCCGTCACTCTGAGCCTCGGGGTGGGCACGAAGTCGCCCGAGATCGCTTCGATCGACGCGCTGATCAAGATGGCGGACGAAGCGGTCTACGAAGCCAAGCGCGCCGGACGCAACCGGTGGGTGTTCGGGCGGCCGCCGGGGCACGACCGCAAGTCCGCTTGATTCGTGTCGGGGCCTCGCGGCGAGGCTAGACTCGGCCCGCGATGGCCAGGGAAGCGTCGCGAATCCTGGGAGCGCTCGCCCTCGATCGACCCCAGACGCGCGCCTGGGCGCTCTACGACTTCGCCAATTCGGCCGTGTGGACGACGGTGATCACCGCCGTCTATCCGGTCTACTTCACCCAGGTCGTCGCGGCCGATCTCGACCCGCGCAAGGCGACGCAGTACCACTCGCTCGCCACGACGATCGCGCTCGTCCTCGTGGCGCTCCTCTCGCCCTTCCTGGGCGCGCTGGCCGACGTCCGGGCGCGGAAGAAGCGCTTCCTGTTCGGGTTCGCGGGACTGGGGATGGCGGCCACGGCGAGCCTGTACTTCGTCGATCGCGGGGACTGGCGGCTCGCGCTCGCGCTCTTCGTCCTGATCAACGTCGGCGTGGCGGGCAGCGTGACGTTCTACGACGCCCTCCTGCCGCATGTCGCCCGGCCCGGCGAATTGGACCGCCTCTCCTCCAGTGGTTTCGCCCTGGGCTACGTGGGGGGCGGGCTCTTGCTCGCGCTGAACCTGTGCTGGATCGAGCGGCCGGAGTGGTTCGGCCTTGCCGGGGGGAGCGACACGCTCCCGGTGCGGCTCTCGTTCCTTTCCGTGGCCGTCTGGTGGGCCGTCTTCAGCGTGCCCTTGTGGAAGCGCGTTCCCGAGCCCGTGCTGGCCTTCGAGCCCGACGAGAGCGCCGCCGCCGAGCCCTTGCGCACGGCTCTGCAGCGCCTGGGCCAGACCTTCCGCGCGCTCAGAGCGCACCGCGACGCCTTCCTCTTGTTGCTCGCCTTCCTGCTCTACAACGACGGCATCCTGACGATCATCCGCCTCGCGGCCGCCTACGGCAGTCAGCACGGCTTCCCGCAGGGTCTCCTGATCCGCGCCTTCCTCGTGGTGCAGTTCGTGGGCATCCCCTGCTCGATCCTGTTCGGCAAGCTCGCGCGGCGCTTCGCGGCCAAGCGCCTGATCCTGGTCTCGCTCGCGGTGTACGCCGTGGTCGCGATCCTCGCCTACCGCATGCGGACCGAAGGACAGTTCCTGGCCCTCGCCCTGCTCGTGGCGACCGTGCAGGGCGGATCCCAGGCGCTCTCCCGCTCGCTCTTCGCCGCGCTGATCCCCAAGCACAAGTCGGCCGAGTTCTTCGCGTTCTTCGGCGTGGGCGAGAAGTTCGCGGGGATCTTCGGGCCGTTCCTGTTCTGGGCCATGAGCGAGCTCACGGGTTCGAGCGAGCAGGCGATCCTGTCGCTCCTGTTCTTCTTCGTCGCGGGCGCGCTCCTGCTCTCCTTCGTGGACGTCGAACGGGGCCGGCGTTCGGCGCGCGAAGCGGAGGAGACCCTGCGCATCGTGCGATGAAGAGGATCAAGGCCCTGCTGCTGGCGTTCGCTTCTACGCTCGTCGCGGCGGAGCTCGGGTGCTTCCTCTTCGGCCGGCTCCGGAGCGAGGCGTTCACCTGGTACGAGCCCGGCCTCTACGCGCTGCGGCCGGAGGACCTGACGGAGTCGCTGAAGCAGACCTTCCACCCGACGCTCGGCTGGAAAACGCCGCACGCGACGCCTTTCGGCGAGCGCCCGCGCCCGGTGGACTACCCCGACGCCCTGCTCGCGACCTTCGGCGATTCGTACACCTACTGCGCCGGCGTGGCGGACGGCGAGACCTGGCAGACCCACCTCGCACGGCGGCTCTCGGCCGACGTCTACAACTTCGGGAACGGCGCCTACGGCACAGATCAGGCGCTGCTACGCTTCCGGGAGGACTTCCCGGCCGTGCGCACGCCACTCGTCACGCTGGGCCTGATCACCGAGAACATCAACCGCATCCACAACCGCTACCGCAAGTTCTACTTCCCGCACACGGGAACTCCGCTCACCAAGCCGCGCTTCCTGCTCGTCGACGGCGAGCTCGAGCTGCTCGCGAATCCGATCCGGAGCGCCGACGAGCTCGTCGAGCTCTGCGACCCGGGCTTCCTCGAGGAGATCGGCGAGCACGACCTGTGGTACAACCGCAACGCCTATCCGCGCCGGACCTTCCCCTTCTGCCAGTTCCTCTTTCACCGCAGCTTCTGGCTCGAGGTCCGGCACGGCCGCTCGGGCGTGCGCATCGACGACGTCGAGCCCCGCCCCTGGTCGAACCTGTGGGCCGACGAGGAGGCGCGTGCGCTCATGTTCGCCATCCTCGAGCGCTTCGTGGCGGAGGCACGGGCGCAGGAGAGCCGTCCGATCCTCGTGCTCCTGCCGACGCACGGCGAGGTGGCGACGCTCGTCACGGGCGGAGTCGCCTCGGACAAGGTGCGCGCGATCACGGACTTTGCCCGCGCGCGTGGCCATGACCTCTTCGACGGCGTAGCGGCGCTGGCCGCCGTCGTCGCGGACGAGGACGAGCTCGCCGCGCTCTACGACCACCACCTGACCGCGCGCGGCAACGAGCTCCTGGCCGAGCTCTTCCACGCCTGGCTGGAGCAGCACGAGCTCTTGCCTGGCGGGCGGTGATCTCGTGATCGTGCGGATCGAGCCGGCGTGACCGTCGCGCGCGCCTCGTCACCGACGAAGGCGTCGGTTCGCTTCCAACGCCCCTTCCGACGCCCGACCCGTTCGTGGAGGATCGCGCTACGGGACCACCGCGATCCGGACCGGGTTCGTCCCGACAGGGATGCTCGTCACGACGGCGTTGCGCCTGGTATTGATCACACTGACCGTGCCGGAGTCCTGGTTGGGCACGTACGTGCGGTTCGCCGCCGCGAAGACCGTCGCCCACTGGGGCGCCGTACCGACGGCGATCGTGGTCAACGTCGAATTGTCGGTCAGGTTCACGACCGTGACCGTCCCGTCGGTCTCATTGGCCACGTAGGCACGGCTGATCGCCGAGTGAACGCCGATCCCCTGCGGCATCCTGCCGACGACGAGATTCGTCGTGACCGTGTCGGTCGTGGTGTCGATGACGTCGACCGAATCGTCGGCCAAACGCGTGACGTAGAGCAGGCTTGTCGCCGGATCGATCGCAACGCCGTGGGGTTCGTTGGCGACAGGGATGCTCGTGACCAGGGTGTTGGAGGCAAGGTCGAAGACCCGGACGAATCCGCCCCCGCCGAAATCGGTGACGTAACATCGGGATGCGGCGGGAAAGACGACCACGTCCTGTAGCTGGATGCCGATCGTCACGGCGGTGATCTCCCTGTTGATGGCGGCGTCGACGATGTGCAGGTCGGTCCCGTCCGCATCGACCACGTAGACGCGGTTCGTCGTCGGATCGACGTCCACCGAACCGGAGGAGCCGCCCAGAGTCACCGCCGTGATGAGCGAGTTCTTGTCGGTGTTGATGACGAAGAGTCTGCCGTCCGCGAAGTCAGCGACGTAGACGCGATGGAGGGACGGCAGGGCGGCGATCCCCGCTGGACGGAATCCGACGCCGATGGTGGTGAACACCGAGTTCGTGGCGGTGTTGATCACGGAGACGGTGCCGCTGCCGAAGTTGGAGACGTAGAGGCGCGCCGGGCCGACGAGCTTCGCGACTTGTTGCCGACTCGCCGCGAGCGCGAGCAAAGCGACGAAACCAAGCGGGATCGCGCTGCGCAGGAACGATCGAAGGGCCATGGGGCACTCCTCGGGCGCCCATGGAAGCACGTCGCGGCATTCCGAGCCAGAGCAAGGTCCGCCTCCGCCGGGCTGCAGGTGCGCAGCGCCGCGGTCCGGGCGAGGGGGCGCGCGTGGGCGTCCACGCTCGGATGGACGATCCTTCCTATCTCGCCTTCCAGATCCGGATTCCGACGCCCGTCCCGTCGTAGTTGCCGCCGCCGGTGGCGAGCAGCGTTCCATCGGGAGAGAAATCCACGCCGAAGACCCAGCTCTCGTGACCGCGCAGGACCAGGACTTCCGCTCTCGCGGACGGATCCCACAGTCGGACCGTTCGGTCGGCTCCCGTCGATGCGAGTCGAAGTCCGTCCGGGGTGAAGGCCACGCCGTGCGCGCTCTGGGTGTGGCCCGCGAGCGCGGCTCCTTCCTCGCCCGTGTCGGCCCCCCAGATCCGCAGCGTGCCATCGAGCAAGGCTGCGGCGAGCCAGTTCCCGTCCGGCGAGAGCGCGATGTCGTGCACGCCGCTCGAGGTCGCGCGTCGCCACACCTCCCGGGCCTCCTGGAAGTTCCAGCACCGAAGCGTTCCGTCGCGACCCGCCGTCACGAGGCTCTCTCCGTCGGGCGCGAAGACGACTCCATTGACCCACGCTCCGTGCTGAAGGGAGGCCAAATCTCGAAGACCCGGCCAGGCGAGGACGCGCACCGTCCCGTCCTTCGAGCCCGACGCCAAGAAGTCGCCCCGGGGAGAGAAGGCCACGCAGTGGACGCCATCGGTGTGTCCCTCCAAGGTGTGCAAGAGCTCTGCGGAAACCGCATCCCACAGACGCACGCGATGATCGTTCGATGCCGTGGCCACGAGTCGCCCGGTCGGATGGAAGGCGACCGACATGACGCGGGCGCCGTGTTCTCCGAGCGTGGCGGTCTCCGTCCAGTTCGAGGTCTCGAAGAGCTTGGCCGTGCCATCGAACGAGGCCGTCGCGAGGAGCCGGCCGTCGAGCGAGAAGGCGAGGTCGCGCACGAGCGCCGCGTGTGCGAGGAGCAAGGGGCCTCCGGTGTCTCGCGACGGATCCCAGATGCGAAGGGTCTGGTCGAAGCCGCTCGTCGCGCACAGACTCCCGTCGGGAGAAACGGTCAGCCCCGAGATCCAGTCGTCGTGTCCGTGCAGGATGGAGAGCGCTCTGCCCGAGGCGACGTCCCAGACGCGCAGCGTGCGGTCGAACGACGCCGAGAGCAAGCGCTCGCCGTCCCCGAGGTAGTGCAGCGCGCACACCTCGCTCTCGTGCCCGAGCAGGCGCCGCACGACGGTCCGCGTGGCGAGGTCCCACACGAGGATCGTCCCGTCCCGGGCGCCCGAGGCGAGTTCGTCGCCATCGGGGTGGAACGCGACCCCCAGCACGGGGCGCTCGTGACCCGTGAGGACGATTTCTTCCTCGGGAGAAGAGAGATGCAGCACGCGCACCGTGTGATCCGCGCCCGCGAGCGCGATCCGCTCCAACCGTGAGTCGAGCGTGAGGTTCGACCAGGCGACGTCGCCCCGGACCAGGATCTCGTCCTCGACGCAGTCGGCGACGCTCCAACGGCGAACGGTGCCGTCCAGCGAGGCGCTCAGGACGCCGCCGCGACCGTCGTTGCGCACCGTCGTGATCTCGCCCGCGTGAGCGCCGCGGAACGGAGTGCGTGAGTCGTCCGCGGGATTCCAGCGCACGAGGGTACCGCTCCGGCTGCCCCACACGAGGCTCCCGTCGTCGAGCCAGTCGAGGTCGGAGGGCTCGCCGGCGGGAAGGGCCGGGCTGCGAGCGATCTCCTCTCTGCTCTCCGTGTTCCACACGACGACGGTGCCGCTCTCGCCCCACTGCCACCCCGACGCCAGGCGATCTCCGCGCCACCGGGGTCCACCGCAGTTTCGCAGCGGCCCCGTCAGGACGGCCTGCGAGAGGTCGAGCCTTCCTGCGAGGTACTGCCATTCCCATCCGCGGCGCTCGCTCGGGATGCGCTCGAGCCGCTGGCGCGCCCCGGGCGCGTCGTGCACGCGCAAGCACGCATCGGCCGCGGCGATGTTCGCCAGCATCGATTGGAACTCCTCGCGCGTACGCGCGCGGCGCTCGCTCCAGGCGAACCGGAGACTGACCACGGAGGCGCCCACCGTCGCGAGGAAGATCGCGGAGAGCGCGGCGACGAGCGTCTTGTGACGCCGCGCGAAGAGCGCGAGGCGGCGAGTCCAGCTCGGCGCGCGCGCGGTGATCGGCTCGTGTCTCAGGTATCGCCGCAGATCCTCGCCGAGCTCCGCCACGGACTGGAAGCGCCGCTCGCGCTCCTTCTCGAGGGCTTTCAAGAGGATCGTCTCGAGGTCCCCGCGCAGGGCGCGCGCGGCCGTCGACGGCCGGCGCGGCTCGCACTCCTGCACGATGCGCGCCGCCTGGGGCAGCGGCGCGCCCGCGAGCTCGTAGGGGAGTCGCTCGCACAGGAGCTCGTAGAGCACGACGCCCAGCGAGTACACGTCGCTGCGCACGTCGAGGTCGCGTGTGTCGGCGCACTGCTCGGGGCTGACGTACTGGACCGTCCCGAGGAACACGCCGGCTTCCGTGCGGCGCGTGGCCTGTTCCGGATCGAGCGCGCGCGCCACGCCGAAGTCGATCAGCTTCGGCCGGCCGTCGCGATCGAGCAGCACGTTCCCCGGCTTCAGGTCGCGATGGAGGACGCCCTTCTGATGGCCGTAGTGGACGGCGTCGCAGACCTGCGCGAAGAGCTCGATCCGCGCCGCGAGCGCGAGTCTCTGTTCGCGTGCGTAGGTCGTGATCGGTCGGGCGCCTTCCACGAGCTCCATGGCGATGTAGGGCACGCGCAGGCCGTCGAGCTCGGCCACGTCGGCGCCGTAGACGTGCGCGATCCCGGAGTGCTGGAGCCGGCCGAGGAAGGAGGCCTCGTAACGGAAGCGTCGTTCGAGGTCGGGCGTGGCGACGTCGCTGCGCAGGACCTTCACCGCGACCCTGCGGTCAGGATGTTCTTGTCGAGCCTCGTAGACCGCGCCCATCCCGCCCGCGGCGAGGCAGCGCGTCAGTCGAAAGGGCCCGAGCAGGCGACCGACCAGCAGGTTCGAGCGCGCGTCTCCCAGCGCGAGCGCCTCGGGCGCGGGCGAGTCGAGCCGTCCGTCGGAGACGGAGTCGAGGGCGAGCAGGCCCTCGACCTCTTGCAGGAGTCCCGCGTCCTCTGCGCAGGAGACGCGCAGGAAGCGCGTGCGCTCCTCGCCCTCGAGCTCCAGGGCGGCCTGGAACAAGGCCTCGACCCGTTCTGCCCGGCTCGGCACGGCTACTCGTCTCCCATCGCGCGCAGGAGCCAGGCCCGGCCGAAACGCCAGTCGCGCTTGACCGTGCGGTCGGAGACGCCGAGCGCGCCCGCGGCCTCCTCGATCGAGAGTCCGGCGAAGAAGAGCAGCTCCACGACCTTCGCGGCGCGCGCGTGTTCGGCCGCGAAACGGTCGAGCACCTCGTGGACCTGGAGGATGCGTTCGCAGGCGTCCGCGGCGCCGACGAGCCCGGGATGGAGCGTGACGCGCGGGCCGCCGCCGCCGCGTTTCTCGGCGCGTTTCCTGCGCGCATGGTCGACGAGGATCGAGCGCATGGCCGCCGCGGCCGCCGTGAAGAAGTGCGAACTGTCCTGGAAGGCGCGCGGCGGCGCCGGACCGCCGAGGAGCTTCAGGTAGGCCTCGTGGACGAGCGCCGTCGGCTGCAGCGTGTGCGCAGCGCCCTGGGCGGCCATCTTGGCGGTCGCGATGCGCTTGAGCTCGGCGTAGACGATGCGCAGGAGTCGCGCATCGGCCTCGGGCACGCCGCGCGAGACGTCGGAAAGGACCTGGGTCACGTCTCCTTGCCGCGGGCTCGGATCCTCATCGGGTGGCGCCATGGTCCGGCGGCAATTCTACTCCTCGTCGCGAGGGCGGGCGGAGCTTCGCCCGGAAGACGAGGCGCCGTTCCTGCCACAGCCTGTGGCAGGAGTGCACTACTTCTTCGCCGCGAACGGGGGCAGGGACAGGCGCAGCACGACCGCAACGTCGGCGAGGTTGCTCGTGATCGGGGCTCCGTCGTCGTCGAGGGTCTCGGCCCGGAACGAATACGTGGCGATCGGCGTCCCGGCCGGCACGACGAGACTCGTCGAGAAGCAGCGCTCGGCGTCCACGGTTCCCGTCGCGACCGTCACCGGCGCGACGAAGAAGCCGTTCACGGCCACCTGTCGGATCGTGATCGCGCTCCCCGGGGCTCCGCCGACGTGCGTGAAGCGGACCCGTTGGCCGGCCTCCAACGTCGAAGGAGCGACCGCGAGGCTCGTCTGGTTCGTCCCGTACCAGAGCATGACGGCACCGGGGTGTTGCGCCCCGAGCGGGACTCCGGGCCAGGCGTGGCAGCCGGCGACGAGGTCCGTCAGCCCGTCGCGGTTCACGTCGGCGCCGTCGAAGCGCTGGTAGCTCCCGAGCAGGCCCAGGAAGACGTCGCTCTCGAAGGCCGCGTTCGCCAGGGGATTCGCGCCGCTCGGGCCGCCGTAGTGCAGGAAGATGCGGCCCTCTGACTGCTGCGGATTCGAGACGTTGGCCTGGATGGCGAGGTCGGAATAGCCGTCCCCGTTGGAGTCCTCGAAGATGCGCGCGCCGGTCCCGAGCCGGTAGGTCCCGGCGACCCCTAGCAATGCGAGATCGGGGAGCGTCGAGGGCGCAGGAGACACGCCATGGAAGACGGAGACGCTTCCCACGCCCTGGTCGTAGAGCGAACAAACCGCGAGATCGTCCGTGCCGTCTCCGTTCAGGTCTCCGTTCCCGGCGAGGAGCTCGCCGAAGCGGCCGAAGTCCCACTGACCCGCGGCGTTCCAGGCTGCATTCGAGGGAGTTCCCGGGGCTCCGCCGTTCAGGCCGGCCGGGTTGTCGCCCGTCCAGAGGTAGACCGCTCCCGCGCGCTCGAAGAGCCCGTTGCGCAGCGGAGCGCCGACCACGAGGTCGTCGGCCGCGTCGACATCGCCGTCGACGTCTCCCGCGCGGGCGAGCGAGGCTCCGAAGCGATCGTCGGCCTGATCGCTCGTCGCCGTCCAGTCCGCCGTCGTCTCGTCCGCCGATCCCGAGAGCGGGCCGTACCAGACGTAGACCGCGCCGTTCGCGGCCGGGAAGGGATCGTTGCCGTAGGTCGAGGGCGTGTGTCCCGGCGCTCCGACGGCGACGTCGCCCACGCCGTCCCCGTTCACGTCGCCGATCCCGGCGGCGGCCCAGCCGAAGTCGACCGGGTTCGGCGAGAGGAGCCGCGCTTCCCAGTCGAAGGTCGTGTCGGGCAAGACGGGTCCGCCGTGGTAGATCCGCACGTAGCCCGGGACGAAGGTCGTCGGGCTCGAGGTGTAGTACTGGAAGTCGCCGTTCTCGGCGATCAGGACGTCGCCCACGCCGTCGCCGTTCACGTCGCCTGCGCCGGCGACGGTCCAGGCGAAGTCGGCGGGGGTCGCGGGCGGCCCCGCGACCTCCCACACGGCGGTCTTCTCCGGGCCCAGCGGTCCGCCGCGGTGCAAGCGCACCACGGGGAGGAGGTTCTCGTACACCTTGACGACGAAGTCCTCGTAGCCGTCGCCGTTCACGTCGCCCACGCCCGCGAGCTGTTCTCCCAGAGCGACGTCCGGCGTGCCCGTGATCCTCCATGGCGGCGTCGGGTTCGCGCAGCCGATGGGATCGGGTCCGTCGCCGAGGAAGAGCCACACCTGGCCGGCGTTGGCCATCCCGCTGACGTCGTACTTCGGCGCGCCGACCAGCAAGTCGTCCACGCCATCGCCGTTCACGTCGCCGGCGTTCGCCATCCTCTCCGAGAAGAACTTGGTGCCCTGGGTGCCTTCGACGCACCACGGGAAGCTCGTCTGGAGCCCGCCGGGATAGCCGTAGTGACAGATCGCGCGCCCGACGGACAGGACAGCTCCGCCGGTTCGCCAGCCCGGCGAACCGACCGCGAGGTCCGGCAAGCCGTCGCCGTCGTAGTCCCCCAGAGCGATCGCGCGTCCGCGTTGCTCGCCACCCGTGCTGCCGCACGAGGTCCAGGAATCGAGGGCCAGGCCGCCCGATCGCGTGGTGTACTGGAAGACGCAGCCGTTCGTGCCTCCGTTCGTATACCCCTGCCACATCCCGATGGCGAGATCGCCGCGGCCGTCGAGGTCGAAGTCCGCGGCGACCGCGGAGTCTCCGAAGAACGTTCCCTGGGTCGGCGGCGCGAGATCGAACGAGGCGCTGGCGACGTCGCCCAGGAGGAGGTCCTCCCTGCCGAGCCAGAGGAACACGTGGCCTTGGTTCGGGAACCCGGCGAAGGTCCTGGCCCGGACGAACACGTCCGCGAGACCGTCGTCGTCGAGGTCGCCCGCGGATGCGACGGAGCTGCCGAGATACATGCTCGCCACCGTCCCCTCGACCTTCCAGGCGGCGTTCGTCGCGCTGCCGTCCACTCCGCCGTTCAGACCGAGCGGCGAGCCGAGCCACAGGAAGGCGGCGCCCACGGTGCTTCCCGTCGCTCCATTCGCCTGGGGTGCGCCGACGAGCAGGTCGTCGCAGCAATCGCCGTTCACGTCGCCGGCCGCCGCCACGCTCGTGCCGAAGAGCGTGGATCCCAGGCCGTTGCACTCCCCGTACCAGTCCGCGTCGCCGGTCACGGCGTTCGTCCCGCCATTCAACCCGCTGGGGTCGCCGTGGAAGACGCGCACCGTTCCGATTCCCGAGGCCGTCGTTTCTCCCGGGGCCGCCACGAAGACGTCGTCGTAGCCGTCGCCGTTCACGTCGCCGGCGTAGCCCACGAGCTTGCCGAATCCGCTGCTCTTGTTCTGGTCGTTCTCGATCAGGAGATCGGGGGTGGTCGAGGGTCCTGTCGGAGAACCCAGGAAGAGCAGCACGGCCCCCTCGCTCGTGTTCGGCGTGAACGGGGTGTTGCGGTTGGGGACGCCGACCAGGAAGTCGTCGAACCCGTCGCGGTTCACGTCGCCGGCACCGGCCAGGCCGCTTCCATAGATCTCGCCGGCCGCCGCGCCGGTCGTCGTCCAGGAGGCCGAGGCGGAGAGGCCCGAGCCCTGTGGCGAGGCCGAGACCAGCCCGACGAAACAGAGCGAGCCCAGCAGGGGAATCCAACGCTTCGGACGCACGGACACGTTCATGGCGGTCTCCTTCGGGGCCATCCACGAGCACGCAAAGGAGCCGGCGACCGGGCCACGAATCCCGGGAATGGATCCGAGCCACTGGGTATCGCCGGCGCGAATCTCGAGAATCGTGTCCCTCGTCCCGGGCGTCCTGCGTTTCGAGGGGACCATGACTCGCTACCTCTTGATCGCGTCCAGGGACCCCTTCGAGGGTGGAGACGTCGGCGAGGACTGCGGCCTCGCGCGCGACCTCGCCGCCCACGGCGACGAGGTCACCGTCTTCCTGGTCCAGAACGGCGTCTTGCCCGCGCGCCGCGGCGTCCGCTCGAGCGAGCTCGAGGGGCTCGTCGCAAGCGGCGCGCGCGTCGCGGCCGACGAGCTCTCCTTGCGCGAGCGAGCGATCCCCTCGAAGTCCCTGCGCAAGGGGATCACCGCGGCACCGATCGACCTGGCCCTGGATGCGCTCGAACGCGGAGACCGGGTGCTATGGCTCTGAAACCGAGGAGTCTCGCCCCGAGGAACGACCCATGAAGAAACGCCTGACCTTCTGCCTGATGGACGCGCCCTTCGAGCAGGCCCGCACGGTTACGGCGCTGCGCCTGATCGACCTGGCTGCGCGCCGTGGCCACGACGTCACCGTCTTCGCCTACGAGGGGGCGGTCGCGCTCCCCTTCGCGCGCCAGGCGAAGCACGCCAACGCCGTGCACGGCTGCGGCGTCGAGGAGGAGGACCATCCGCTCCCGCGCGAGTGGATCGCGGGCCTGATGGAAACGGCGCGCGCGAGCGGCGGCCGGATCGACTGGATCAACTGCGGGCTGTGCGTCGACGAACGCGGCGCGGCCGAGGCGATCGAGGGCTGTCGGCGCGGCTCGCCGGCCGACTTCTGGAAGGCCGCGCAGGAGTCGGCGAACACGCTCGTGATCCCGACGCGCTGAGGAGACCGACCATGCGAGTCCTACAGATCGTTCGTTCCGCCTATCGCTGCAACCTCGAGGAACAAGACGATCCCGCCGTGTGGATCACGCGCGCGATGAAGGGCGCGGGCGCGGATCTGGCTCTCCTCCTGCGCGGCAACGCGACGAACTACGCCGTGCTCGATCAGGACGCGTCCGGGCTCTCGATCGGGGGGCACGCCCAGAAGCACGCGCCGCGCCTCGACCGCGACGTGGCCGCGCTCGTCGTCGGCGGCACGAGCGTTTTCGCCGTGCGCGAGGACCTCGAGCAGCGCGGCATCGAGCCCGATGCGCTGGTGAGCGGCGTCGAGCTCGTCGCGCGGGGCTCGCTGCCCGGTCTGCTCGCTCGCTTCGACGCGGTCTGGCACTGGTAGGTCCGGGTCCGACCGCCTGGCGAGACGCGCTTCACTCCACGAAGAACGGGCTCGGACGCGCTCCTGGCCACCCCACGCTCAGGTCAGGGCCAGGTCCCCTGGAGCTCGAGCGCCTTCGCGACGCGTCCAACGGCGAGCACCAGGGCGGCCGCCCGGTTGTCGATGCGGTGCTCGCGCGCGATCTCGTGAACGGAGTGGAAGCCGCGCACGATCTTCTCCTCCAGGCGTTGATTCACCTCGGACTCGGTCTTGGGGTTCGGCAAGCCCTCGCGCTGGCGCGCGCGGTTGCGGACGAACAATGCGTTATTCCCCGTGACGCGCTGGTTCTCGATCCCAGGGAACGGCCTGACCGAGATGAAGTGCCGGACGGAGGGGTCAATCTCCACGATGGGGCTCGGAGGCCCTTCGAAGGGCGGGAAGAAGAAGTAGGAGAGCAGGCGATCCTAGCTCCGGGGAGCGTCACGCGAGCTGTGCAGTCCGGCAAGAAGTCGGTGATCCGGGGGCCTGGCCCGCGTCGTGTGCGATCTCCTTCTTCACTCCACGAAGAACGGGCTCGACCAGGCCGTGCCCTCGTCCTCCTGCACGACGCGCACGTAGACGTACTCGCCGCTCCGGAGCGGATCGAGTTCCACGGTGGTCAGGAGCTCGAAGGCCTTCTCGCCGTCCAGGCGCGCCACGATCTCGCCGCCGCGCACCACCTCGATCGAGGCGAGCGGCGCCGTTCCGACGACGCGCACGAGCAACGCCGGCTTCTTCCCGGGCTCGCTCGCGGGCACGAGCGTTCCCATGCGGCGCCCGTCGAGCACGACGCGCAGGACGATGCGCGGCCCATTCGTCGCATAGCAGCGGCGCGCCTGGAGGGCTCCGAGCACACCCTCGCGCGTGAGGTCTTGGGCGAGGATCGCCGCCAGGCCTCCGGAGGCGCCCGAGGCGATCTGCACCAGGCCGGGGTGGCCGTCGTGGCTGTCGCCGCTGCCGATGAAACCCAGGCGGTAGCCGCGGTCGAGGACGTCGCGCACGAAGTTGCCCGCCAGCGGGCTGTAGATCCGGATCGGCGCGTCCATGGCCTCGCTCGCGCCGTGGACCGAGGCGACCTCCGTCACCGGCTCGAGCTCGGGATCGGGGGCGAAGTCCCAGTTCGTGGCGATCGGGCCGCCGGCCGAGTGGTGCGCGAAGGTGAGCACGGGTTTGCCGCGCAAGGCGTCCCAGAGCTGGTCGGGACGTTCGTACTCCTCCGAGAGCGAGGAGAGGAGCGGCCCCTCGTCCCCGAAGTAGAGCACGTGGCGATGCCCGTGGATCCAGTTCGTCCACTCGTACCCGAGCAGCGTGACGAAGCGATCGGGCGCGTGGGAACGCTCGATCGCCTCCTGGATCGAGCGCCAGATCTCGGGATGCTCGTCCAGGAAGAGCATGCCCCAGTGGTCGTGATCGGTGAGGGCGACCACGTCGAGCGCGGCGACGTCGCGCGCATAGGCGAGATACTCCTCGGGCGTGGCCGAGCCGTCCGAGAGGTTCGAGTGTCCGTGCACGTCGCCCCAGAGGATGCGCGCGACCCCGTTCTCGACGAGCAGCGGGTTCGACAGCGTCACGAAGCTCTCTCTCTCCGAGGCGAAGCGCACCCGCAAACGGAACACGCCTGGAGCGGGGGCCGCGATCTCGAGCTCCTTCCTCCCGCCGTCGCTGGCCGCGAGCTCCACCTCGCCCGGCACCTCCAGGCCCTCGGGGATCGAGGCGAGCTCCAGCTTGCCCTCGATCGGGATCGGGCCGTTGCCGAAGAGATCGAGCACGCTGACGTGGAGCCTCACGCGCTCCCCGGGCTCGGCCGTGCTCGGCAGGAAGGCCTCGACCCGTCCCGCGGGCCCGGGGTCGACGCGCACGGCGGGCGAGTCGACGAGCACGCCGCCGATTCCGTCGCCGTCGCCGTCGACCGAGAGCCAGAGCCGCGAGTCCGACTCGGCGAACTGGTCCGCCACGGAGAGCGCCTCGCCCGCACCGTAGACGATGTGGATGCGCTCCCCGGGGCGCAGCGGTCGGCCGCCGATGAGGAAGTCGACCCAGAAGTCGGGAACGGTCGAAGCCTCGAGCTCGACGCCCTCGGCCTCGGTCTCGGCCGTGGTGAAGCCGAAGTCGTCGTCGCGCTCCGCCTGGGGCGGCGACCAGCCCCAGAACGGCGACACGGTGAGGCGCACGAAGCCGCCCGCGGCGATCCCGAACGGACCGGCTTCGTACACGATCGTCCAGCGTCGCCGCTCGCGGATCCGCACCCGTGGCTCTTCGCCGGGGGCGAACTCGAGCCAGGCCCTGCCGCCGCCGTCGGAGGGGCTGCGCTCTTCCGCGTGGGCGCGCCGCAGCTCGGAGAGCGTCTCGGGGCGCGCGGTGGGAGGGAGAGCGGGCCGTTCGGCGCCCGCCTCTTGGCCCGCGAGCGGCTCGCCCGGTTCTTCCGCTCGGTTCGGAGGCGCCTGGCCGCAGTTCGAGACACCGTAGGCGGCGAGGAGCACGCCGGCGAATCCGATCCCGCGGCCGAGGGGGCTCATCCGGTCTAGATGGCTCGCTGGGGAGGGATGCTCACCCTTCGCCCGTCGGCGAGCTCGACCGTGAGCTCGTCCTTGCCGACGCGCCCGTCGACGGCTCGGGGCTCGATCCTACGCTCGGAAGAACTCACGCCATGCCTCCAAGAACTCGAGTTCGTGATCGGTGACGATCCGTTCCAGTCTGCGGAGCTCGTGATCGCGAAAACGGTTCGATGTCGCCAAGGATACCGGAGCGAGCCAGAACTTGGCCAGGGCCTCTCCTTGTCGGGTCTCTGGAGCTACTTCGCCGTCCCGAAGCTCTCGTCGTCCTCGCGCCAGTCGGCCTCGGTGTCGTTGTCCTGCGGGGTGTTGACGCCGTTCACGCTCGGCGCCTTGCGCCAGACCGTCCGGCCGCGAAAGATCCCTTGGGCCAGCGTGCGCATGACCGAATCGAGCGCGCCGGTTTCGGCGAAGGCGCCGCCCACGGAGGGACGCGGCCGGGGGCCGAAGGTGACGACGTCGTCGCTCTCGTCGAGGGCGTAGAAGAAGGGGAAGACGTAACGGTAGAGGCTCGCGCTCACGCCGTAGGCGTAGGAGCGCGCGTTGTCGACGACCCCGAGCGCCCCCGGCTCGACGGCGATCCCGTCCACGCTCCGCTGGTGGAAGTTGGTGTAGGAGGCCGATATGGGCGGGCCCGTGTGATTGGGTGCTTCCCACACGACCATGAACTTGCCCCCGTCCAAGCTCCCGAAGAGTTCGATGCTTCCCACCTCGGTCGTCCCCGTGGCGGGGTCGACGCTCTTGAACTCCAGCACGTGGTCGGAAAGCGAGAGCGTGTGATCCGGCGGCTCGTCGAGGTAGAGCTCGAGGACGCCCACCCCGACCTCGGTGATTCGCAGGCCGCGCGTGGCGGTGCAGCCGGCGAGGAGCGCGACCAACGGGCAGAGGACGGATCCCCGACGATTCCATAGGGCCATGGAGAAACCTCTCTCCGGCGGATCGGAACGAACGGCCGCCAGGGCCAAGACGATAGCACGAGGCCTGCGCCGCGGGTCGCAGGAACAGCCCTGGTCCAGGGAGGCCCGGCGGTTATCTTCTTGGCATGAAAGCCCAGACGAAAGCCCGCTTCGACGCCGACAAGGCCCGCTCCCACGCCGATCCGGTCTGGACGAAGGAGATCGTCCCGACCCTGACCGAGTACATTCGGATCCCGAACAAGTCGCCGCACTTCGACCCCAAGTGGCGCGAGAACGGCCACATGAAGCGCGCCGTCGACCTCATCGCCGGCTGGTGCAAGAAGCGCGCGGTGCCCGGCCTCGCCCAGGAGATCGTCCAGATCGAAGGGCGCACGCCCGTGATCTTCATGGAGGTGCCCGCGCGCGGCGGCGTGGAGGACACGGTGCTCCTCTACGGCCACCTCGACAAGCAGCCGGAGATGACCGGCTGGCGCAAGGGGCTCGGGCCCTGGGAGCCGGTGATGGAAGGCGACCGGCTCTACGGTCGAGGCGGCGCCGACGACGGCTACGCCGCCTTCGCTTCCTTGACGGCGCTCGAGATCCTGGCGCAGCAGGACACGCCGCACGCGCGCGCCGTGGTCCTGATCGAGGCCTGCGAGGAGAGCGGCAGCCCGGATCTCCCGGCCTACGTCGATCACCTGGCGAAGCGCCTCGGCAAACCCAGCCTCGTCGTGTGCCTGGACTCGGGTTGCGGGGACTACGAGCGTCTGTGGAACACGACCTCGCTGCGCGGGCTCCTCGGGGGGAATCTCGTGGTCGAGATCCTGCGCGAGGGAGTGCACTCCGGGGATGCCAGCGGGATCGTCGCCGACAGCTTCCGCATCCTGCGCACGATCCTCTCGCGGCTCGAGGACGAGAAGACCGGCAAGATCCTGTGCGAGGCCGTCCACGTCGCCGTCCCCGAGCAGCGCGCCGAGCAGGCCAGGCAGACGGCCAAGATCCTGGCGAAGAACGTGTACGCCAAGTTCCCCTTCGTCGAAGGTGCGAAGCCGATGGAGTCGGACGTCACGCAGATGATCCTCAACCGCACCTGGCGGCCGGTGCTCACGATCACGGGGCAGGAGGGCATGCCGGATCTGGTCAACGCCGGCAACGTGCTGCGGCCGAAGACGGCCGTGAAGGTCTCCCTGCGGCTCCCGCCGCGACTCGACGGCGAGAAGGCCTTGAAGACCGTGAAGGCGCTGCTCGAGAAGGATCCGCCTTATGGATCTCGCGTACGGTTCGCCGACGCCGACGCCACCATGGGCTGGGACGCCCCGCCGATCGCGCCCTGGCTGGAGGAATCGGTGGCGCGCGCCTCCGAGATGCACTTCGGCCATCCCGCCGCCTCGATGGGCGAAGGCGGCACCATTCCCTTCATGGGGATGCTCGGGAAGAAGTTTCCCGAGGCGCAGTTCCTCATCACGGGCGTCCTGGGGCCGGAATCCAACGCCCACGGCCCGAACGAGTTCCTGCACGTTCCTACCGGACGCCGCCTGACCTCCTGCGTGGCCCAAGTCCTGGCCGATCACGCGCTTCGTTCTTAGTTCGCGCCGAGGCGCGAGCTCGTGTTCAGCGCGGGCAGGATGCGATCCGAAAGGACTCGCACCCTTCCAGCATGTCCCTCCAGTCCGTGCGGTCCAAGCTACCGGACCCGGTCCGAGCCCTGCTCGAGAACCGGCTCCAGTCCGATCTCGAGCTGCCGTTCCTCCCCGACACGGCCTCGCAGGTGCTCTCCCTCTGCAACGACGAGCGCTGCGACGCCCAGAAGCTCTCCGAGCTGATCCAGCGCGATCAGTCGCTCGCCGGACACGTGCTGCGCGTGGCGAACTCCGCCGCCTACGCGCCCACGGAACCGATCGTCTCGCTGCATCAGGCCGTGAGCCGTCTCGGGATCGACGTCATCTGCGACATCTCGGTCGCGGTCTCCCTGCGCGGGCGCGTGTTCGAGGTGCCGGGCCCTCAGACCCGCATCCGCAAGATGTGGATGCACTCGGCGGCCGCGGGCGTGTACGCCAAGGAAGTCGCGCGCCTCCTGCGCCAAAACGTGGAGGGTGCGTTCCTGTGCGGTCTCCTGCACGACGTCGGCAAGCCCATCGTGCTCCAGGAGCTGGTGGATCTCTCGCGCCAGCGCACGTCGAAGCCCGTCCCGGTGGGGATCAGCGAGGCCGCGATGGACGAGTTCCACGGACGGGTCGGCGCGCTGATGCTCGAACGCTGGAAGCTCGCGCCCTGGATGGCGGAAGCCGTGAAGTACCACCACGAGACCGGCGCGGCCCCCCAGTTCGCCGAGGAAGCCCGCATCACGCGGCTCGCCGACCTGCTCGCGCACTGGGCGCTCGCCGAATGCACGCAGGAGGAGCTCCAGGCCGAGGCCCAGCTCCTGTCCGACCTGAACCTCTACTCCGAGGATCTCTCGAAGCTCTTCGAGATGCGCGAGCGCGTCCTCGGCATCGCCGAGGCCTTCCTGTGAGCCCGACCGGCCCCGTCCCCGAGCTGCACGTCGACCTGCTCGTGATCGGCGGCGGTCCCGCCGGCATGAAGGCCGCCATCCAGGGCGCCAAGGCAGGGAAGCGCGTGTTGCTGGTGGACCGCGAGGCGCACATGGGGGGCGAGTGCGTCCATCGCGGGACGATCCCCTCGAAGACCCTGCGCGAGAGCGCCCTGTTCCTCTCGGGCCTGCGCCGGCGCACGGAAGGGGTCTTCGATGTGCGGGTGCCGCCCGGCGTCGAGGTGGCGAGCCTGATGCGCCGGCTGAAGGCGGTCCTGGCCCAGCACGAGCGCTACCTCGGGCACCAGATCGACCGCAACGAGATCGCGCGCTGGCGCGGGCGAGCACGCTTCCTCTCGTCCGAGGTCGTGCGCGTCCGGCTTCCAACTGGGACCGAGCGCGACGTGCGAGCGGAGCGCATCGTGATCGCCACCGGCTCGCGCCCGCGCAGCCCGGAGAACGTCCAGGTCGACCACGAGCACGTCCTCGACAGCGATTCGATCCTCTCCCTGATCTACCTGCCGAGATCGATGACCGTGCTCGGAGCGGGGGTCGTGGCCTGCGAGTTCGCGACGATCTTCGCCGCGCTCGGCGTCGAGGTCACGATGATCGATCATCGCGATCGGCCGCTGGCCTTCCTCGATCCGGAGCTGACGGACTTCTTCGTGCGTTCCTTCGAGGCCGCGGGCGGGAGCTTCCTCGCGGGCCGCAAGACGGTCTCGGCGCGCTTCGACGGCGTCTCGAGCGTGGTCACGGAGCTCGACGGCGGCGAGACGCTGCGCACCGAGAAGTGTCTGTGCGCCCTCGGGCGCGTGGCGAGCGTGGAGGGGCTCGAGCTCGAGAAGGCGAGTCTCGCCCTGAACGAGCGCGCCCAGCTCCCGGTGGACGAGCACGGCCGGACCGCGGTGCCGCACATCTACGCCGCCGGCGACGTGATCGGACCCCCGGCGCTCGCGGCGACGGCCATGGAGCAAGGCCGGCACGTCGTGCGTCATGCCTTCGACCTCCCCGTCGACGCCCGGGAAGGTCTGGTGCCGATGGGGATCTACACCATCCCCGAGCTCGCCAGCGTCGGGGCGAGCGAGAAGGAAGTGCGCGAGCGCGAGGGCGGCGCGATCGTCGGACGCTCGCCTTTCGCCGAGCTCGCCCGCGGGCACATCAACGGCACGACCGAGGGCTTCCTGAAGCTCGTGTGCGATCCGCAGGGCCGGAAGATCCTCGGCGCGCAGGTGGCCGGCGAGGGGGCGACCGAGCTCGTGCACGTGGCGCAGATCGCGATCTACGCCGGGCTCGAGGTCGACGCGTTCCTGGAGAACGTGTTCAACTTCCCGACCCTGCACGAGGCCTACCGCGTGGCGGCGCTGGACGTGCTGGGCAAGCGGGCGGCGCTCGCGAGGCAGCAGGCGGCGTAGGGCTCCCCCTTCTTCGGGAGAGGCCTCACCCCGGCGATGCCGCCGTGCGGAACCCGGCCGGGACGTCGCGGCGATCGGGGGTGAAGTAGTTGCGCCAGGTGTTGCGCAGGAGCCGCGCGCGCGTCGCGAAGGAGCCGCCGCGCAGCACCCGATGCGTCCCGAACCAGGGCTCGGAGTACTCCTTGTAGGGACCCGGCGCGAAGCCCGGATAGGGCTTGAAGACGGACGCGGTCCACTCCCACACGTTGCCCACGAGCTGGCGGTTCCCGAAGGGCCCGTCGCCGGCCGCCTTGGCGCCGACCTCGACGCAGCCGTCCGACGCGAGGTCGAGGTGCGCGCGTCCGCTCCCGGGATCGCAGTCGCCCCACGGATGGCGCGCCGGTCCGGAGGCGAACTCCCACTCGGCTTCCGTGGGGAGCCTCCGGCCCGCCCAGCGCGCGTAGGCCTCGGCCTCGAAAGCGTTCACGTGGATCACGGGCAGGTGCTCTTCGAGCGCGACCCAGCGGTCGTAGCGGCGGCGCAGCCAGATCTCGCCCTCGCGCCCCCAGTAGACCGGGTGGTGCGCATCCTCTTCGGTTCGCCAGCGCCAGCCCGCCTTCGTCCAGAGCTCGGGGCGCGCGTATCCGCCGTCCTCGACGAAGACCTGGAACTCCGCCTGCGTCACGGGCGCGAGAGAGAGGCGAAAGGGGCGCACCTCGACTTCGTGCGCCCATTGCTCGTTGTCGAAGACGAAGGGATCGTCGCGCTCCGCGCCGAGCCGCAGGGTGCCTCCGGGGATCTCCGCGTCTCCCGCCAGGGGCCCGGCTTCGCCCGCGGGGCCGCCGCGCAGGCCGCGGGGCGCCGAGTAGCCCAGCGTCTGGCGCGTGTAGACGAACGCTTCGCCGTGCATGTCCTCGTGGTACAGGACGAGGCGCAGGAAATAGAGCTCCTCCGGCGTGAGCGGTCGCCTCTCGAGGCGCTCGAGCACCTGCTCGAGCACGCCTTCCTTGTAGCGCAGCGTTTCTTCGCGCGGGAGGAGCGGGATCTGCCAGCGGGACTCGTGATGGACCGCCGCGGAGTCGAAGAGCTCGTCGGCGTACGCCGCCAGGGAGGGGCCTCCGTCCCGGCGCAGGACCCACTTCTCCTGGAACCAGGTCACGTGGCCGATCTCCCACAGGACCGGGTTCACGATGCGCAGGTAGGGGACGCGCAGCTCCTCTTCGGAGAGATCTTCGACGAGGCAGAGCGTCCGCTCGCACGCGTCGCGGAGCGAGAGCGCGACTTCCTCGGGCGTGAGCGGGTCGCGCTGGATCACGGCGAGCGCGCTCCCGAAGCTTCCAGCGCCGGACTCCGTGGAAGGAGCTCGTCGAGGAGCCGCTTCCAGCTCTCCGTTTCGGTCGCCGGGTCGGTCAGCCACGCGCGGGAGCGGCAGGCCTCGCGCAGGCCCTCCAGGAAGACGGGGTCCGTCTCGGCGCGCAGCAGGAGGTCGGCGAGCGCCGCGGCGTCTCCGACCGGGAACGTGCCCGGATAGGCGTCGCCGAGGATGCCGAGCGACCCGGGGATGCGCGTCGCGATCACCGGCACGTCGCAGGCGAGCGCCTCCGAGAGGGCGTTCGCTCCGCCCTCGTGACGCGAGGTCGAGAGGGCGAGGCGCGAGCGCGCGAGGAGCGCGAGAGCCTCCGCGCGCGGGCGCGGTCCGAGCCAGGCATAGGTGTCGAGGCCTCGTCCGAGCTCCTCCAGCTCGCGTCCGAGCCCGGTGTCGAGCACGGCGCCCAAGTGCAGGATGCGGATGCGCGAGACCGGCGGCAGGAGCCGCGCGGCCCGCACCGCACACAGGGGGTCCTTGACCGGCCGGACGTTCGCGAGCAGGGCGACCTCGAACACGTCCTCACGGGGCGCGGGCTTCGACCGCGGCCTCCGGACCGACTGGTAGATCACCCGCGCCTTGGAACGGTGTTCGGGCTCGAGGCGCTCGAGCGCCAGGGGCTGCAGCAGCACGATGCGCGTCGCGAGCCCCAGGGATTCGCGCACCTCGCCCGCGTCGTCGACGTCGGTATAGAGATCCGTGCCCGAGCCGGCGACGATCGAGGGACGATCGGGATGGGCGCGGGCGAAGCGCACGATCGAGTCGTGGCTCTTGCGCGCGTGGAGCGCGACGAGCACGTCGCAGGGGCGGCCGTCCCAGCTCGGACCGTGGAACACCTTCCACGAGAGGCCGCGCAGGATCTGCGCCCAGCGCAGGGCGGTCACGCGGTTCCCGCCCAGCGTTTCCGCCTCGGGATGGATGAGGCCGATCGTTCCCATGGCCCGCCGCGCGGATTATGCCGCGAACTTCCCTCGGGAGACACTAACTTGTCGGGCCGCCAGGGGGCGCCATGCGGCGGGAACCGAGCGATCGAACGATCTACGCGGGCATCGCCCTCTTGTGCCTCGTCTGGGGCAGCACCTGGCTCGTGATCCGCGCGGGGCTGCGCGACCTCCCGCCGTTCACGTCCGCGGCCGTGCGGCTCTTCCTCGCGGGAGGCGTCTTCGCCCTGCTCGCGCCGCGACTCTCGCGCCTGGAGGGTGGCGACCGCCCGGCGCTCGCCGCGTCGCTCGCCCACGGCGTCCTGACGATGGCCGTGCCCTACGGGATCATCTACTGGGCCGAGACGCGGCTCTGCTCCTCGGCGCCTGCGCCGGGCTCGTCGAACGGGACGCGGCCGTCGTCTGGAGCACGCGGGCCGTCGCCAGCGTGCTCTACCTGGCCCTGTTCGGGACCGTGCTCGCCTTCGGGCTCTACTTCTGGCTCCTGCGGCACGCGCCGGCGACGCGCCTGGGTCTGATCGCGCTCTGCACGCCGGTCGTGGCCGTGACGCTGGGCGCCGCGTTCGCGGGCGAGTCGATCGGTCTCGCCACGCTGGCCGGCATGGCGCTCGTCTTCACGGGAGTCGGGCTCGTCGTGCTCGGGAAGCGCCGCAGCCGCGCGGCGCGCTGATCAGTTCCCGCCCGAGTCCTGGCCGGTCGCGGTCAGCTGTCCGAGCAGCCTGAAGAGGCTCGTCCCGACCAGGAAGTACCCGCGATCCTCCTCGCGGTTCAGGTTGATCCCCACGCCGCCGGTCAGGAGCCCGTCGAACAGCGTGACACTCGCCCCCAGGCCGAACTCGACGCTGTCGACGTCCTGGTCGAGGCTCGCCGCGTGGAGACCGACACCCGGGTGGATCCAGTTGAAGATCCGCCCGCGCGTATTGGGATCGCGAAAGCGGTGGTGCAGGGTCCAGGTGACCGCGACGTTGGGCTTCCACTCCGTGGCGTCGCCTTGACCGGTGGAGGCGCGCGCGAGGATCGCGTCGGCCCCGAGACGAGGGTGCGGGCCGAGCTGGCGCGCTTCCAGGTGATACTGAGCGACGATCCGTCGCGCTGCGGGGCTCCCCTTGGGCCGGGCGACGATCTGCACGAGCACGTCGTCGCCCTCCGAGACGTCGGCGTCGTCCAGGCGGATGATCCCGTCGGGTGCGGAGCTCGCGAGGTGGAAGACGACGTCGCCGCCGACCTCCGCCTCGGAGAGCAGGGCGAGACCGTCCACCGCCTCTCGTCCGCCGAGGTCGAAGCCGATGCTCTCGGCGGTCTCGTGCAGGCGCCCCAGGACGTCGAGCACCGCCGCGCTCGCGCCGGCCAGGGGCTCGCGCAGGGAGTCGGGCAGGAGTCCGACCCTCGCGCCCGGCTCGAGAGCATCGAGGAAGGCGCCGATCGAACGCACGCCTTCGTCCCAGCCCGCGGCGCGGCTCCGGATCCCCTGGGCCGTCTGGACGAGGTCCTGGATGCCCTGGACGAGGCCGCCCGCGCCGAGCAGGGTTTCCGCGATGGAAGCATCGCCGCCGGCGGCGATCGCTCCGGCGACCTTGCGTACGGTCTCCGCGAAGCGCGCGAGCTCCCCGAAGTCCGCCGCCAGGGCGCGCAGCGCGCTCACCGCCTCCGCGCGCTTCTCGAGGGCCTCACTGCCGGCCGCAAGATCGAGCGCCTCGCTCCGGCTCGCGGAGCGCTCGAGCAAGTCGGCCCATCCGTCGGGACCCTGCGAGAGCCGGTCGGAGAGCTCGTTCAGGGTGCCCCGTATCTCGGCCACGACACCGTCGCGCCAGCTCTCGAGCCGGTCGATCTGGCCGCGGATGTTGGCGAGCGCCGCCTTCGCGCGTCCGGCCTGAGTGAGCTCCGAGGCGAGCCGCGCACGATCGGCCTCGGACAGCGAGAAGATCGAGTTCTCCTTCTCGCCGGAGCCCGTGGATGCGATCTCGTCGTAGTTGTAGACCGGGAGGCGCGTCCAGTTCTTGCCCGCGCTGCGGTGGAACGCGACCACGCTGATCTCCTCTTCTTCGCCGCGCGCGGCGATGCGCGCCGCCTCCGCGCCCTCCTGCTCCAGCCGTTCGCGCAGCCAGATCGCGACGTTCACGTAGGTCTTGGAGGGATCGAGCCCGGGCCGGAACCGGCCCGTGAAGATCCGGTCGAAGCGCTCCTCTTCGGCCTCCTCGCTCGCGAGCGGTTCGAGTTCGTGGAGCGCCGCGTCGAAGGTCTCGAGGAAGAAGGTCGAGACCTTGCCGTTGAAGGCCTGGCGTTCGCGCTTGCGCACCTCGGGCGCCGCGGAGCTCGCGAGGAGTTCGTTCCGCTCGCGCGCCAGCGCTTCGAGCTCCGTGAGCAGACCGTTCAGGGCCTTCCAGGCGACGCGCGGCTCGGCCTGGGCGTCCGGGCGCGCGGGCTCGATGTCGACCACGAGCCTCGAGTCCGGATCGACGTAGTGGAATCCGTCGGCGGGGACCGGATGGCGCTCGGGGCCGGCCTCCTCGAGCAGGCGGTAGCGGATCGAGCCGTAGTCGCACGGGTCCACTCGTGCCGGGGAAGTCGAGCAGGCCGCCAGCGTCAAGCCGAGGACGGGGAGAACGGCACGTCGGGCCATCTAGGTCTCCTGCTCCGCGCGACGCAGCCACTTGAGGAGCTTCTTGCTGCTCTGCGCCTGATCCCAGCTCAGGAACACCCAGGGCACTTCGCCGTAGCCGAACACGGTCCCGCAGGGCTCGTCGACCGGGTTGTCCTCGCACACGGGATCCGCCTCGACCCACTTCGAGATCAGGTCCCGGTCCGCCTCGGCCAGGCAGAAGATCTTGAGGCCGGCGAGTGCGCCGGCCGCGGCCTGCGCGGCGGTCCAGCCCTCGTCGTGCTCGTCGCCGATGTAGATGTAGACGGACTGGTCGATGGCCTCGAGCGCTTCCTCGACGTTCTCGAGTGTGGCCTCGCCGGGGATCTTGGGCATGGAGAGCTCCTGTGCTGGATGGGGGAGCCGCGGATCGGGTCCTCTCGTCCCGGTAGGGGCGGGATGGTACCCGGAGGCCCCCCGCGCACGAAGCCCTCCGCCGGGAGAGAGCGGAATCGCCCCGGACCTCCTCAAGCCCCCTCCGTCCTGCGGCGATAACCCAGAACCCTAGAGCCCCCCCGAGTCCGCAGCAAGCCCCGCCCAGGAGCCTACCATGCGTTCTCGCGGCCTTTCTCCCCATTCATCGTCACGGGCATCGTTACGGGAGGGTCTTCACCTCTCCCGATCCCGCTCATTCCGCCGCAGGTTCGAAGCCGGCCTGCGCGGCGCTCGCGCCCTGGCGATCGGGCTCCTCGCGTCTCGAAGCGCGCATGCGGCGGGCGAGTATGCGGTGATCGTCAACGCCGAGAACCCGGTCAGTGAGCTCAGCTGGAAGGAGCTCGTCCAGGTTTTCAAGGCGGAGCGCCAGTACTGGAGCCAAGGCGAGCGGATCGAGCTCCTCCTGCCGCGCTCCAGCACGCAGGAGAAGGGATTCCTGCTGGACCGGGTCTACGGCATGACGGATTCGGAGCTGAAGCGGTACTGGGTGGAGCTCGTCTTCCGCAACAAGATCCCCGACGTTCCGAAGAGCCTGCCCTCTGCGGCGGTCCTCGCTGCGGTCGTCTCCAGGACGCGCGAGGCGATCGCGCTCGTGGACGTGGAGTGGCTCGACCAGGACTCGGGGGTCCGGGTCCTGGCCGTGGATGGCAAGCGGCCCGGCGAGTCCGACTATCCCCTGCGGGACCTCGGGCACAGGGAGCAGCCGGACTTCGAGCTCGAGGACGCGTCCGCGGCCATCGTGCGCCCCTTCGACGACGACGAGGGCGCGGGTCGCGACGACCTCGAGCGCAGGGTCGCCGGCCTGGAGGCCTTGATCGAGGGACAGGGCGAGGATGCGGGCTTCGAGGACGATCGCGGATTCGACCTGGGTCCCCTGTTCAAGCTGCGCGGCTTCATGGACGTCCGTTTCGGGGCACGCTCGATCGTCACGGAGGCTCCCGGGGGGGACTCCTCCACGGACGAATTCGCACTGGGCCAGCTCGATCTGTTCGTGAACTCCCAGCTCGACGAGAGGACCAGCTTCCTCAGCGAGATCGTGTTCGATCCGAAGACGGACGGTTCGAACGTCCCGAACGTCGAGCGAGCGATCCTCAAGCACGACCTCGGCGATTCCGTCAACATCCAGGCCGGGCGGTTCCACACGACCATCGGCTACTGGAACGAGGCCTATCACCATGGAGAGTGGCTGCAGACCACGATCGGGCGTCCGCAGATCGTCAACTTCGGGGGACTGGGAGGCGTGTTGCCGATCCACCTGATCGGCGTCGTGCTCAAGGCCCGGACCGAGACACGGGCGGCCGATTTCGACACCACCGTGGAGATCGGCAACGGACGCGGACCCACGCGGGGATCGGAGCAAGTCAGACTGGACGCGAACGACGTCAAGGCGCTGAACGTGTCCGTCGGAATCAGCCCCGGAGCGGTGCCGGGTCTGAGGTTCGGAGGAGGCGTCTACGTCGACGACATCCCCCCCAACACCAATGCAGCGAAAGGGCCGATCCACGGAACGATCGACGAGCGCATCCTGAGCGCGTTCGCGACCTACCAGCGCCACGATTGGCAGATCCTGGCCGAGCTCTTCGACATCGACCATGACGACGGCTCCGACGCGACTTCGGACGGCTACTACGTCCAGGTTGGACGCCGGTACGGCGACTGGACGCCCTATGTGCGTCTCGAAGGACTCCACCTGGACGACGGCTCGACTTTCTTCGAGAACCGCAACGATCTGGAGCGCACCATCGCCGGGCTGCGCTGGGACCTGGGCACTTGGCATGCCCTGAAGCTCCAGCTCGCCCGCTCGCGCACCGATGCCGCCCCCGGGTCTTTCGACGAGGACGCCACCGAACTCGCGGTCCAGTGGTCCTACGCGTTCTAGACCTCATCCGGGGGAGACGAGCCGTTCGCCCGGCGTGGGCGCTCACGGGCGTGATCCTGTGCGTGCTCTGGGCGGCGAGCCTGTCCATCTACCGCACCGGGGCGGCCGCCGTGGAGGAAAGGGCGGCGAGCCATTTCTCCTATCTGGCGCGCGAGGCGCAGCGGGGCGCGGCGGAGTCGCTCGGCCGAGCCGTTCAGGACCTGGAGCTACTCGCCCGGCAACCCGTCATGCTCCGCATCCTGGACGGCGACCCGGACAACGAGATCCTCGAGGTCCTGCGACTCCTGACCACCCGCGGCCATCACCTGGAAGAGATCGCCTGCGGAGATGGCGCTGGACAGGTGATCGCGTCCACGGACGAGACCCGGGTGGCCAGTCCTGCGGACTCGTCCGAGGAGCGCAGGAACCGCTTCCTGGGAGGCTTGCGCGGAGTGGTCGAGCGTCGAGAGGAAGAGATCTGGGTGAGCGTGCCCGTGCTGTGGACGTTCGATCAGCTCGAGCTCCTGGGCGTGCTGCACGCCCGCTACGACGCGCGCGCCTTCCTGCCCGAGAGCTCGACGGCCTTCATCGGTCTCGTCGACGAGGCTGGATCGATCTTGGCAAGTCGCGGACGGGCTCCGCATCCGTCGGCCGTCCTGCTGGAGCGGACGGATCTGGAGCCGGACCCGGACGGGATGGTCTTCCAAGATCGGCGCGTGGACCTGCCTCCCGGCGTGGAAGGTCCTTCCTGGCAGGTGGTCGTCGGCGAGCACCACGAGAGGCTGATGGACCCGATTCCCGTGCTGCGTTCCATGGCGGCATGGCTCATCGTCGGTTCTTCCGGCCTGGTGCTCGGCCTCCTGGTGGCCTTCTCGCGCTGGCAGAACGTGATGGTCGCCCGGCTTCGAGAGCAGACCGCTCGGGCCGAGGCGGCGAGCCAGGCCAAGAGCCAGTTCCTGGCCAACATGAGTCACGAGATCCGCACGCCCCTGAACGGCGTGATCGGCATGATCGAACTGCTCCTCGGTTCGGGGTTGAACAGGGAACAGGTGGAGATGGCGGAGACCGTGCGCACTTCCGGCGAGAGCCTGCTGGCCATCATCAACGACATCCTGGACTTCTCGAAGATCGAGGCCGGACGCATGGAACTCGAGATCCTCGATTTCGACCTGCGCTCCGTGCTCGAGGAGACGTGCGACCTCTTCGCCAATCAGGCCGCCGACAAGGGAATCGAGCTCATGTACCTGGTGCGATCCGGCACCCCGGTGAGTCTGCGCGGCGACCCCGCGAGGCTGCGCCAGATCCTGGTCAATCTCACCGGGAACGCGCTCAAGTTCACCTCCGCGGGGGAGGTGTTGATCGAGGTGGAACCCCTCCACGAGACGGAATCCCGCGCCACCCTGCGCATCTCCGTGACGGACACCGGGACCGGAATCCCCGCCGAGCGTCTGGATCGGCTGTTCCAGTCGTTCTCCCAGGTGGACACGTCCACGACGCGCAAGTACGGAGGGACCGGCCTCGGCCTGGCGATCTCGAAGCGCTTGGCCGAGCTGATGGGCGGTCGGATGGGGGTGCGGACCGAGGTCGGGAAGGGATCCACCTTCTGGTTCACCGTGCAGCTGGAGAGACGGCCGGAAGCGCAGGAGCGGAGGATCCTCCCCGGCTCCGTCTCGGGTCTGCGCGTGCTCATCATCGACGACAACGCCACGAACCGGCGCATCCTCGCCCAACAGGTTCGATCGTGGGGATGCCGTCCTGCGGAAACGGACGGAGGGAACGCGGGCCTGGAGGCACTGCGGCGCGCGCAGGTAGAAGGCAGCCCGTTCCACCTGGTCCTGCTCGATTCGCAGATGCCCGAGATGGACGGCGAGGAGGTCGTGCGCAGGATCCGCTGCGAGCCCGAGCACGAGCACACACGCATCATCCTGTTGACGTCGATGATCAAGCGCCGGGACGCTCGGCGCCTGGCGGAGATGGGCGTCGACGGCCACCTCACGAAGCCCGTGAAGTGGACCCTCCTGTTCGACTGCATCGCGACGGTGGTCGGACACGCAGACGAAGAGGACCCCGAACGCGGGGCGTTCACGGAGCATTCCCGAGCGGAGACGATCCTGCGGGCCAATCTCCAGGTGCTGGTCGTGGAGGACAACGCCGTCAACCAGAAGGTGGCGGCGAAGATGCTGCAGAAGCTCGGGTGCCGCTGCGAAGTGGCCTCCAACGGATTCGAGGCGCTGGACGCTCATGCACGGCGGCGGTTCGACCTGATCCTGATGGATTGTCAGATGCCGGAGATGGACGGCCTCGAGGCGACGCGCAGGATCCGGGAACGGGAACGAGCGACGGCCGAACGGACGCCCGTCGTCGCGATGACGGCGAATGCGATGCAGGGGGACCGCGAGCAGTGCCTGAAGGCGGGAATGGACGACTATCTCAGCAAACCGGTCAAGATCGACGGATTGCTCTCGATCATCCGTCGCTGGGTTTGCGGGCCGGCCGCGTCCCCGGAAGCGGAGTCCCGGGGAGTGGCCTGAAGGGGCTTCGCGCGGAGCCTCGGCCTACCACTCGCGCGCCGGACTCGCCCCGAGCCCAGGGCCGAGCACGACCGCGTTCGCGAAGAGCCGGCCGGTCCCCAGGTGGTACCCGCGGTAGGCCGGCGTCTCCGCGAAGAGCACGATCGCGCCGTTCCCGACGCGCTCGACCGTGAGCCAGGCGCTCTCCGCGATGCGTTCGCGCGCCTCGGGCCAGAGCAAGCCCGAGAGGCGCAGGCGATTCGCCTCCGCGAGCCGTACGGCGGTGCGCACGGGTTCCTTGGACAGGAACACGTCGGATCCGGAGAAGAACACCGGGAGCTCCGGGCCGGAGCCGCGCGTGATCCAGCTCTCGGGATTCACGACGCCGCGCAGGATCACTCCCTGCGGGGAGAAGTGGGAGAGCCACGCATCGTGCTCCGCCGGCACCTTCTCGGGCTCGTAGGGGTCCTTCGGCTCCTCGCCTTCCTGCTTCTCAGCGTCCGGGGCGGCCTCCGCGGGCGGCGTGGCCTCCCCGCCGCCCCACACCTTCGCCTCGTCGATCTCGATCGAACGCGCCGCGCGCTCGCGTCGCGCCGCGAGGCGATAGGGGGTCAGGTTCTCCAGGGCGTGCTCGCGCAGGGTCACCTGGGAGAGCACGACCCGGCCGGAAGTGAGCGACGCCGCGGAGCTGCCGCAGGCGACCAGGGTCCCGCCGCCGTGGACCCAGGCGCGCAGCGCCTCCTCGCTCTCCTCCAGGATCTCGTCCAGACCTCCCTGGTGGGGCGGCAGCACGATCACGTTGTAGCGGCGCAGGTCGTAATCCCCGAGCGACTGTGCGTCGAGGAGCGTGAACGGCACGCCGAGCACGGTGTCGAGGAAGAACCAGAGGTGCCCGTATGTGTCCTCTGCGACGGGCGAGTTCCCGACCAGGGCGACGCGCGGCCGCGCGAGGAGGTCGAAGTGCTGGCCCCCGAGGTCCGGTCCCTCGTCGGGAGAGAGCCCCGTGCCCGAGCGCACGAGCGTGTGGACGCCCGCCTCGCGCGCCGCGCGGAGCACCCGTTCCTCGACCGCCGCCGAGTCGCCGCCGTTCTCGGCGCGCCGCACGAGGAAGCTCCCGGCCGGGAAGGCGATCGGTTTCCCCTCGGCGAGGACCGAGAAGGCCTCGTCCGACGCGTTCAGCGCCAGGCCGCGCTCCATGGCGCGCGCCGCGAACGCCACCGAGGCGTCGTCGGCCGCCGACACGAGCCAGTTCACGGCCGGAGCGCCTCCGACGATCGTCACGTCCCGCGTAGGCGAGGGGACGAGCGGCTCACGCGCCACGTCGGGCTGCGTGCACCACCAGGCGTCCACGTCGAGCGCGAGCGGCAGCGACCAGGCCGTGACGTCGTACACGCGCGAGCGGCCCTTGCGCTCGAGCTCCTCGCGCTCCCGCCGCAGGTCCTCGAGCTCCATGCGCGGATCGAAGTCGAGGTAGGCGTGCACCATCGAGCGCAGGGGCTGGCCCGCGGGGACGAGCCACGTCCCGGCGGGGAACGAGCGCTCGTCCTCCTGCTGACCGGCCGCTCCCTCGACCTGCCGCGCGCGGAACTCCGCCGTGGCGCGGAAGACCTCGATGCCCTGGCTGGTGAGAATGCGCAGCAGCTCCTGCTCGCGATCGGCGTTGCGTCCGGGAAGGACGACGAACGCGCGCTCGTTGCCCGGGGTGGCGGGGTCCACGCTGCGGCGCGCGTTCTCCAGCGTGTCGCGCAGGGCTTCCGAGCGGCGCGCGGCGAGCGTCTCGAGGTTCGCCACGCTCGCGACGGCCTGGTGGTGGACCGCCTCGCGGTAGGTCAGGATCTCGCCCGCGTTGCGGCGCAGCGCGAAGCCCGAGGTCGAGGCCTGCTCGTAGAGCATCCCGGTCGCGCCGAGGAGCGAGCCCCAGGAGTCCGAGTAGAACGGGCCCCAGGCGTCGGCCCACTCGCGCGAGTAGTAGCTCCAGCCCGCTCGGTCGAAGGCGCGCGCCGCGCCCTCGGCGTAGAGCCGCTGCCACTCGAGCAGCTTGGGCGGCAGGTTCGGGTTCACGGGGCGGTTCTGGGGATAGAAGAGGAAGGTGTCGAGGCTCCCCATCTCGTGGGCGTCGACGAAGAGCTGGGGGTGGAAGGAGCGCGCGATGCGCCAGCGACCCTGCGTCTCGGGCTGCGTGCCGGCCATCCAGTCGCGGTTCATGTCGAACAGATAGTGATTGCCGCGTCCATGGGGCCAGCGCCCGCGCTGCATGCTCGCCCAGTCGAGATTGGGCGTGCGTCCCGCGGATTGCTCGACCAGGGCCAGGATCCGTTCGCGCCCGTCGGGATTGAGGCAGGGATCGATCACGACCACGAGCTTCTCGAGCACGTCGTCGATCTCCTTTCCCCGGCCCGCGACGAGCAGGTGCCCCACGGCGAGCGAGGCGTCGGAGCCGGAGGTCTCGTCGCCGTGGATGCTGTAGCCGAGCCAGGCGACCGCCGGCGAATCGCGCACGATGCGCTCGGCCTCGGCGCCGGCGAGCCCGCGCGGGTCGGCGAGCTCGGCGAGGTCGGCCTGGATCGCGTCGAGCCGGGCGAGGTTCCGCGGAGAGCTGATCACGGCCACCAGGAGCTCGCGGCCCTCGTGCGTGGTCCCGTACGGCTCGAGCCGGACGCGCGACGAGGCCGCGGCCCAGGCGCGGAAGCAGGCCAGGATCTCGGCGTGGTGCGAGAGGCGCGAGCCGTGCTTCACGCCGAGGATCGAGTCGGGCGTGGGGATCGTCTCGTCGAGCGGCACCTCGGGGAAGAAGGGTTCGTCGTAGGCGTGCTCGGCCGGATCGCCGAAGTGGATCGGCTGGAAGCGCCGCTCCTGGGCGGCGCTTGTCTCCTGTCGCGCGGCGGCGGGCGACGTCGTGCAGCCGAGGGCGAGGAAGAGGAGCGCGAAGTGGAGGCGGTGCTCGTGCATGGCCAAGAAGCTACCGAGCCCGCGCCGCCGCGTAAGCAGCCGAGTTCGCTTCTCCTATTGCCTGCGCCAGGTCCCCGCATGCGCCAGGATCCCGCGGCTCGTGGTGCGGGGCGGGGGATCGGGGCGCGCGACGAAGTCGATCCGATCCCGATCGTTCGAGTGGATCGTGACCTCGGGAAGAGGCGCGGCGTCGCGCGTTCCCCGTGGACCGGAGAAGAACGCGCCGGCCAAGAGGATCCCGGCCGCCAGGCCCGCGGCGAAGAGCGCGATCGGGCGCAGGAGCCGGAGTCGGGGCGTCGCGGTCGCTTCCCGCAGGAGCTCGCCCCAGTCCTCCGGGATCTCCGCAGCGGCGGCATCGCGCTCGAGGGCGGCGAGGCTTCCGAGCTTCTGATCGAGCTCGCGGCCGAGGACCCGGCAGGCCTCGCAATCCTCGAGATGATGCTGGAGGGCGCGCTCCTCTTCCCCGGAGAGTTCACCGTAGGTTCGCAGCGCGAGCAGTTCGTGGAAGGCGTCGTGATTCATGGCGGAGGAAGGTGGGAAGGCTCGAAGGCGCGCAGCGCGGCCTGGAGCTTCAGGCAGGCGCGCGCGAAGTGGGTCTTGGCGGTGGGCAGGGCGATCTCCAGCGTCTCGGCCACCTCGGAGAGCGACAGGCCGCCCGAATGGCGCAGGAGGAAGATCGTGCGCTGGCTCTCCGAGAGCTCGGAGAGCGCGCGTTCGTAGCGCTCGCGCAGCTCGCCGGCCTCGAGCTCGTGGAGCGGAGTGCGCTCGAGGGCCGGCTCGGCGTCCGGTTCGCCGGTGCGCACGCGGGCTTCGGATCGTCGCCGGACCTTGCACCGGTCGAGCGAGGCGCTGACCGCGACGCGCCGCAGCCAGGCCTCGAGGCGCTCGGGCCTGCGCTCGGAGGCGAGCGCTCTCCAGAGCTTCACGAAGGTCTCCTGCGCCGCGTCGGCCCCGAGGTGATCGTCGCGCAGGATCGAGCGGCACACGCGCAGCACGGAGCCCTGGTGCTCCGCGACGAGCCGCTCGAAGGGGACTTCTGCCGCGCTCATGGTCGTCACTCGAGCACGGAGACCGCGCGCAGGGTCACGTCGCCCTGCTGGAGGTTCTCGCCGTCGAACTTCCAGTGCGCCCGGCCCTCGGAGGTCTCGTCGTAGTTTCCCCCCACGATCGTGCCGGGCAGCGCGAGCTCGACGCGGAACTCCTCGTCCCCGAGGTCGGTGAAGTGGTCGAAGGAGGTGAACCCCCACTCCAGCGCGAAGAGCACCGCGTTCAGGGTCGGCCGTTCCAGGCCGGCCTCGGCCAGGGTCTCCGCGGCCGTGCTGCGGATCGTGTCGCGGTAGCCGGCGATGTAGTCCTCGAACACGGCCTCCTCGTTCTCGTCCGCGCTCCCCGCGCCGAGCGTGAGCTCCCGCAGGCGCATCAGGCGCGGAACGGAGACGTAGCCCTCGACCGCGGCGCGCACCGCGTGGACCAGGGGGGAGAGGCGCGTGGCGGGGAGCGACGCGTCCCCCTGGGTGTAGAGCCCGAGCACCGCGTCGTTCACGAAGTGTTCTGCGGAATCGACCTGGCGGCGGGCGAGGACGTCGCGGATGCGCGTCCACTCCTCGGGCGTGAAGCCCTGCTCGTCGTCCCAGCGCCCGGTGAGCTCGGGGAGCTCCTCGTCGATCCCGTGGGTGAAGTCGAGGGCGACGAAGTCCTTCCCGTGGTAGGTGCGCTCGAACACGAAGACGCGGCGGGCCGGGAGTCTCCGGATCTCGAGCTTCGCGCTGCGCTCGAGGTAGGCCGTGCGGTAGGGCTCGCTCTCGGGAGCGAACCAGCGCGGCCATTCCTCGACGGACGCGAAGCTCCGCGTCGCTGCGAGCTCGACCTCGGGCTTGCTCTCGCCCTCGGCGACCGGCCAGTCGACTTCGTTCGCGCGCGTCTGGATGGCGGCGCTCCCCGTATCGTTCCCGACCTCGGAGAGCCAGCGCGCCGTGTCGGGCGTCTCGGGCTTCCAGGGAACGCCGAGCGGGACGGCGTAGCCGTCGGCGAGGTCGCCGGGATCGCCCTTCGCACGGACCGTGACCTCCACGGATCCGTCGGGGCGTACGGTGATCTCTTCCTCGTTCTCGAGGCAGGCCGGGAGCACGAGGAGGGCGGAGAGGAGGGGAAGGTGCAGGAGGCTCGGGTTCATGAGTGGCGTGGGGAAGGGGTCCGTCCCCCAGGACGACGGCCACGCCCCCTTGGATGACGACCTTCTTCCGAGAAGGGCCCAGGGTCGCTGCGGACCGTTCTTCCGACTAGTCTCGTCCTCTTCCTGGAGAAGGGAATGACCCTCCCTCCCTTCCGGCGCATGCTCCCGGTCCTCGGATCCCTCCTGGCGCTCTACGCCGGGGTCTGCCTGCTCGTCTTCGTCTTCCAGGCGCGGCTCGTGTACTTCCCCGACCGCTCGCGCGGCCCCGGCCCCGACGCCCTCGGGCTCGACTTCGAGGAGCTGGAGCTCACCGCTTCCGACGGCGTGCGGCTCCATGGCTGGTTCCTGCCGGCCCAGGAGCCGCGCGGCGCGCTGCTCTTCTGCCACGGCAACGCGGGAAACGTCTCGCACCGTCTCTTCGCGGCGCGCGTCTTCCACGACATGAGGGTCGCCGTCCTGCTCTTCGATTATCGCGGCTACGGCCGGAGCGAGGGAAGCCCGAGCGAGGAGGGCACCTATCGTGACGCGGAAGCGGCCTACGACTTCCTGCGCGGACGGGGCTTCGAGCCCGGCCGCATCGCGCTCTACGGCGAATCGCTCGGGGGCGCCGTGGCGATCGAGCTCGCGCGCCGCCGACACGTCGCCTGCGCGCTGATCGAGAGCGCCTTCACCTCGGTGCCCGATCTCGGGGCGGAGCTCTATCGCTGGCTCCCGGTGCGCCCCCTCGCGCGCATCCGCTACGACAACGCGCGGAAGATCGGCGCGCTCGGGATCCCGCTCCTCCTCGTGCACAGCCCGCAGGACGAGATCGTGCCCTTCGCGCACGCCGAGCGGCTGTTCGAGGGCGCGGGGGAACCGAAGGAGCTCGTGCGCACCGAGGGCGGCCACAACGACGGTGGCTTCCTGCGCCGCGCGGAGTGGATCGAGCGCCTGCGCGCCTTCCTCGCGCTGCACTGCGGAGGATCGTGAGCGCCCCGCGCGGAGCTCCGCGCCTGGATGCTTCGTTCGTGGAAACTCTCCGCCTGGGAGAAGCGCCCAGCCATGCCGTCGGCCGGGGCACGCTGGCATGGATCAACGGGGAGCTGAAGGCACACGAGCGGAGAGCGTCGACGCCAAGCAGGATTGCCGTGTTCCTCGTTCCACGTCACATCCTCCGGATCGCGTTTCCCTGTCCCCCTTCGAAAAAAGGATTGCGGGCGTCAATGGAGGAGAATCACAGTACGATGACCCTCGGTTGCCTGTCCTAGGGAAGGACCACGGTGAATCTCGGCCACTCGATCGAGCTCATCCTCAGAGAGAAGGGGAGGCTGATCTATTCCGTCGCCGCGGAGGCCACGGTCTACGAGGCGCTGGTGATCATGGCCGACAAGGGAATCGGAGCGCTGGTCGTCATGGACGGGCAGGATCTAGTCGGGATCTTGTCTGAACGTGACTACGCTCGCAAGGTGATCCTCGCGGGACGTTCCTCGAGAGAGATGAAGGTCCGCGAGGTCATGTCCAGCAAGGTCCTGACCGTGGGACCGCAGAGCACGGTCGACGAGTGCATGAAGCACATGACGGACAAGCGCTGCCGTCACCTCCCGGTCGTGGAGGGTGGGAAGGTCGTCGGGATCGTGTCGATCGGCGACCTCGTCAACTGGATCATCAAGGCCCAAGAACGCACGATCCACGATCTCGAGGACTACATCTCCGGCGACTACCCCCATTGATGACCTTCCACACGGCACAGGCCGCCTTCTATTACATGGCGGCCGCCAGCGTCGCGAGTGCGGTCCTGGCCGTGACGCGCAGGAATCCCGTCCACAGCATGCTCTGGGTGTTGGCCCTCTTCATGCACGTCGCGGGCATCTTCCTCTTGCTCGGCGCGGAGTTCCTGGCAGCGGTGCAGGTCATCGTGTACGCGGGCGCCATTCTGATCTTTTATCTCTTCGTCCTGATGCTGCTCGACCTGCCGGGCGAGGTGGCGCGGCCGCGGTTCGGCAGACACTGGCCGTTCGCCGCTGCCGTGGGGCTCTCCTTCGCAGCCCTGGCCTGGCTCGCCCGGGTTGGAGCTGGGGTCGCACCGGCTGCGGAGCGCACGACAGAAGAAGGTCCGTCTCAGGGAAGCCTTGCGGAGATGGGCACGGCGCTCTTCGGTCCTTTCGCGCTGCCCTTCGAGATTGCCTCCCTGGTGCTCCTGGCCGCTATCGTCGGCGCCGTGGTCCTCGCCAGGAGGAGGTCAGCAAGGCCATGATCGCCCCCGTGGGTACGGTCCTTTGGTTGAGCGCCGTCCTCTTCGGGATCGGAGTCTTCGGCTTCCTGGCCCGGCGCAACATCATCTTGATGCTCGTTTCGGTGGAGGTCATGCTCAATGCGGTCAACCTCAGCCTGGTCGGCTTCAGCCGGCACCTGGAGGACTTGCGCGGCCAGGTCCTGGCCCTGTTCGTGATCGTCGTGGCCGCCGCGGAGGCGGGGGTCGGCCTGGGTCTCGTGATCGCCTTGAACCGGAACAAGCCCGGGGCCGGAGTGGCGGACCTGACCGATCTCAAATGGTGACGTTCTCGGTCCTGCCCCCGCTCGCGGTGCTCGCCTCGGCCGTGGGCGCGCTCCTGATCGCATGGTCGGGCGAGCGTCGGGCCAACCTGAGGGAGTTCTGGTCCGTTGCGGCCGGGGTGGTGATGTTCGCTCTCATCGCCTGGATGATCCCGGATGTCCTGGCCGGCCGCACGCCGGGATGCGTGCTCTTCCGGATCCTTCCCGGCATCGAGCTGGCCTTCCGGGTGGATGCCTTGGGCCTCCTGTTCGCATCGGGGGCATCGCTGCTCTGGATCGTCACCTCCTTCTACTCGATCGGCTACATGCGTTCTCTCGAGGAGCACGCGCAGACCCGCTACTTCGCCTGTTTCGCCCTGGCCCTCTCCGCCACGATCGGGGTGGCCTTCTCCGCCAACCTCTTCACCCTGTTCCTGTTCTATGAAGGCCTGACCCTGGTCACCTACCCTCTCGTGGGTCACAAGAAAACGGCCGAGGCCAGGGCGGGCGCCCGCAAGTACGTCATCTATCTCCTGGGCGCGGCCAAGGTGTTCCTGCTGGCGGCCATCATCCTGACCTACGAAATGTCCGGAACCCTGGAGTTCCGCGCGGGCGGGATCCTGCCGGCCGCGAAGCTCGTGGAGCAGCCCGGGCTGCTCTTCGTGATCTTCGCGCTCTTCCTGTTCGGCTTCGCCAAGAGCGCGCTCGTGCCGCTGCACAGCTGGCTGCCGGCTGCCATGGTCGCCCCCACCCCGGTGAGCGCGCTGCTGCACGCGGTAGCGGTGGTCAAGACCGGCGTGTTCTCCACTCTGCGGGTCTTCCTCTTCGTCTTCGGTCCAGAGGCCATGCGCGCAATCGGCGCGGACCAGCTGGCCCTCGCAGTCGCCGCGGTGACGATTCTATCGGGCTCGTGCCTCGCGCTCGGCCAGGACAACCTCAAGGCCAGGCTGGCCTTCTCCACGGTGAGCCAGCTCGCCTACATCATCCTCGGGGCGGCGCTCCTGAACTCCAGCGGTGTGCGCGGGGCGACGGCCCACATCACCAACCACGCCGTTTCGAAGATCACGCTCTTCCTGTGCGCCGGCTCGATCTACGTCTCCACGCACAAGACCGAGATCAGCCAGATGTCCGGCCTGGCCCGGCGCATGCCGTGGACCATGGGCGCGTTCACGCTCGCCTCGCTCAGCATCGTGGGCATTCCCCTCACCAGCGGGTTCGTCTCCAAGTGGCAACTGGCGCTCGGAATCGTGGACGGGCACAGCCTGGTCTTGCTGGGGGTGCTCCTGGCCGGCTCGCTCCTCAGCGCGGCCTACCTCGGACCGATCGTCTACAAGGCCTACTTCGAGAGGGAGTCTCCGATCGTGGAGGCCGACGCGAGAGTCCGCGAGGTGCCCTGGATGGTCGCGCCCCTCGCGATCAGCGCCGCAGCGAGCCTGCTCCTGGGTCTCTTCCCCGGCCCCGTCCTGGCGCTGGCCGGAAGGGTGATGCCGTGAGCTTCCTGGAGCGGCAGCTCGAGGATCCCGTCCGCTTCGCACGGATCAAGCGCGGGTTCTACGTCGGCCTGGTCGTCGTGGTGCTGGCCGAGATCGTCCTGCCGCTCGTCTTTCACGGCGGTCACCCCCACTTCTCGTTCGAGGGCTTCCCCGCCTGGGGCTCGATCTACGGTTTCGTCTCCTGCGCAGCGATCATCGTCGTGTCGAAGCTCATCGGGAAGGCGTGGCTCATGCGTCGCGAGGACCACTATGACGATTGAGTGGGTGCCCGCATGACCATTGGGTGGGTACACCCGGGGCTGGTGCTCATCCTCGGCGCCTGGGTCCTGCCGTTCCTGAAAGGCAGGGTCAAGCGCGCGGCGATGCTCGTCGTGCCCGCCGCGGCCCTGGTCGCTTGCCTGCTCATGACGCGCGGAACCCATGGCGTGGTGAGCGTTCTGGGACAGGACCTCGTGTTCGGACGGGTGGACGGCACGAGCCTGGTCTTCTCCTACGTGTTCTCGATCATGGCCTTCCTCGGGATGGTCTTCGCGCTCCACGTCGAAGACGACTCCCAGCATGTGGCGGCCCTCACGTATGCGGGGGGCGCGCTCGGGGTGACGTTGGCCGGGGACTTCCTCTCCCTCTACGTCTTCTGGGAGCTCATGGCGGTTTCATCCGTGCTCCTGGTATGGCGGCGTCGCGAACCGTCCGCCGTGGCAGCCGGGTTCCGCTACCTCCTGGTCCACGTCGTCGGAGGGCTCGTCCTCCTGGCGGGGATCGTGATCCATTGGGCCCAGACCGGGTCGCTCGCTTTCGGGGACATGGGGGCGTTCTCCGGCGGCATCGCCTGGACTCTGATCCTCGTCGCCTTTCTCCTCAACGCGGCGGTTCCTCCTCTGGGGGCATGGCTGCCCGACGCCTACCCCGAGGCCACGGTCACGGGCGCGGTCTTCATGACCGCCTTCACGACCAAATCCGCGGTCTACGCCCTGATCCGCGGCTTCGCCGGGACGGAGATCCTGGTCTGGTTGGGAGCGTTCATGGCCGTGTACGGCGTGGTCTACGCCGTGCTGGAGAACGACGCGCGCCGGCTCCTCGCCTACCACATCATCAGCCAGGTCGGCTACATGGTTTGCGGGGTGGGCATCGGCACAGAGCTGGCCATCAACGGCGCCACGGCCCACGCCTTCGCGCACATCCTCTACAAGGCGCTCCTCTTCATGGGAGCCGGCGCCGTCCTGCACACGACGGGCTCGCGCAAGCTGAGCGAGATGGGCGGGCTCTACAAGACGATGCCGAAGACCCTCGGCCTCTACATGGTCGGCGCTTTCGCGATCTCGGCCGTGCCGCTCTTCAGCGGTTTCGTGAGCAAGTCCATGGTGGTCTCCGCCGCGGGCGAGACCCACCGCGCGGTCGTCTTCCTCATGCTCACCCTGGCCTCGGCCGGCACCTTCCTGCACACGGGCCTGAAGCTTCCTTACTACATGTTCTTCGGCAGGGACTCGGCCCGCACGCAGGAGCGTCGGGGCAGGGAGCCGCCTCGCAACATGCTCGTGGCCATGGCACTCGCCGCGGCCGCCTGCATCGTGATCGGGGTCTTCCCCGGTCTCCTCTACCGCCACCTGCCGAACCCGGTGGACTACGCGCCCTACACCCTGCAACACGTGACGAGCACGCTGGGACTCCTCTGCTTCACGGCACTCGGCTTCTTCCTGCTCCTGAAGCACCTCGACCCCGAGCCCACGATCAGCCTCGACACGGACTGGTTCTACCGGCGCGGTGCGGCTGCTTTCGTGAAGCGGATCCAGCGGCCCCTGGCGCGTTTCGAGTCCGGCACCGTCGGAGAGATCTACGAACTCGTCATCCGCCGGCCTGTTCTGGGCGTCGCGAGTCTGCTGAAGAGATTCGACAGCGTCGTCGTCGATTCCGCGCTCGTCGGTGTCGGACGATCGACCGAGTCTCTTGCCCATGTACTGAAGACCGCGGCCAGCGGACACGCCCAGCACTACGGGTTGCTCATGGCGGCCGGGCTCTTGGCGCTCGTCGTACTGGCGATGCTCGCGCGATGACCGACTACCCGGTGCTCACGGTCACGACATTCATGCCTCTCGCGGGCGCCGCGTTGGTCTTTTTCCTGAAGAGCGACCGTCTGTCGCGCTGGATCGCCCTGGCCACGACGCTCGCGACGCTCGCCGTTTCGACTCCGCTCTACTTGCGCTTCGACAAGGGCTCCGGCGCTCTGCAGTTCGTCGAGTCCGCGGGCTGGATCCCGAGCTGGAACGTGTCCTACGGCATGGGCGTGGACGGGATCAGCCTGCCGTTCATCTTCCTCGCCTCGGTCCTGACGGTCCTCTGCGTCGGGGCGTCATGGACCGCGGTCCGAACCAGGGTGCGGGAGTTCCACGTCGCGCTCCTGGTAGCGGAGACGGCGATGATCGGGCTCTTCGCGGCCTCGAACCTGTTCCTCTTCTTCGTCTTCTGGGAGCTGATGGTCGTTCCACTCTTCCTCCTGATCGGCGTCTTTGGAGGTCCGGGACGCGTCTTTGCCGCGGTCAAGTTCCTGCTCTTCACCCTGGCCGGAAGCGTGTTGATGCTCGTGGGCATCATCGCTCTCCACAACCTGTGCGGCACGCTGGACTTCAAGGCCCTCGCCGGCGCGAACCTCGAGCCCCGGCACCAGGCCTGGCTCTTCGCGGCCTTCCTGGCCGCCTTCGCGGTCAAGGTGCCCATGTTCCCGCTGCACACCTGGCTCCCGAACGCCCACACCGAGGCACCGACGGCGGGAAGCGTGATCCTGGCGGGGATCCTGCTCAAGATGGGCGCCTACGGTTTCCTGCGGGTCTCGTTGCCCATCCTTCCGGACGCCGTCCAGCTCTTCCTCGGGCCCATGCTGATCGTGTCCGCGGTGGCCATCGTCTACGGCGCATACGTGACGCTGGTCCAGACGGACGTCAAGCGCCTGATCGCCTACTCCAGCGTCAGCCACATGGGCTTCGTCACGCTCGGCATCTTCACGCTCGACCGAAACGGCGTCGAGGGCGCGATCCTCCAGATGATCAACCACGGGATCCTCTCCGCGGCGCTCTTCCTGTGCGTCGGCATGATCTACGAGCGCACCCACACGCGCGAGATCAAAGACTACGGTGGAGTTGCCAGAGCCGCGCCGGTCTACTCCATCCTGCTGGCGCTCTTCTGCCTGGCCGCGGCGGGTTTTCCGGGTCTGAACTCGTTCGTCGGCGAGTTCATGATCATCGGCAGCGCCTTCGAGACCCGGTTCTGGCTCGGGGCCTCGGCGATCTGGGGCGTAGCGCTCGGAACGACCTACCTCGTGTGGCTCTACTACCGCGTGGCGATGGGCAAGACGAATCCGGAGCTTGCAGGGCTCGCGCTCGAGCTCGACGTCCGTGAAGTGGCGACGCTGGCGCCGCTGGTCTTGCTCGCCGTCGTGCTCGGCCTCTACCCCGAGTGCGTCCTCTCGTACCTGCACGTTCCAGTCCGTGAGCTGCTCGCAGCCGGAGGCGCGCCGTGACCGGAGTCGGCGACGTGAGCAGGGCGACCGCGGCCGATCTCGTCCTGCTCGTGCCGGAGCTGATCCTGGTCGGCATGGCCCTGGCCTTCATCCTCGTGGCGCGCCGGATCCAGAGAACGCCGCTCGCCCACATTGCACTGGGGGGAACGATCCTCGCCGCGCTCGCCGCCGCGCTGGCCGCGACCTGGGTCGTGCCGCTGGAATCCGCGGGGGACGGCGCGACCGGGTTCGGCGGAATGATCACGATGGACGGCTACGCTCGATTCTTCGAGGTGCTGATCGCCGCCTCGCTGGCGCTGGCCGCGCTGCTGTCGGTGAGAAGCCTCGACGGGGAGCGAATTCCTCGCGCCGAGTACCACGCCCTGCTCCTCTTGGCTTCGACGGGAATGATGCTCGCGGTCTCGTCGCTCGATCTGCTGACCCTCTACCTCGGCGTGGAGCTGATGACGCTCTGCTCCATCGTGCTGGTCGGGATCAGGATAGAGAGGCCGGCGGCGAACGAGGCCGCGATCAAGTACTTCCTGATCGCTTCTTTCGCCTCCGCGCTGCTCCTCTTCGGGATCAGCCTGACGTACGGTGTCACGGGAGCCACGGACATCGCGGCCATCGCCTCGGCTCTGCGCGGCACCGAAAGCAACCCGCTGTTGCTCGTCGCGATGGGGCTGCTCGCGGCGGGTCTCGCGTTCAAGATCGCGGCGGTGCCGTTCCATGCCTGGGCCCCGGACGCCTACCAGGGCGCGAGCGCCCCGGTCGCGGCCTTCCTCGCGGCCGGCTCCAAGGCGGCGGGTCTGGCTGCGCTGGGACGGGTGTGCCTGGTCGCGTTCGGCTCGGAAGCGCGGACTCTGAAGGTGATCCTGGCGGTGCTCGCCGCCCTCTCCATCATCGTCGGGAGCATCATCGCGATCTCCCAGACCGACATGAAGCGGCTCTTGGCCTACTCGTCGATCGCGCATGCGGGCTACGCGCTCCTCGGGCTCATCGCCGGCACTCCCGAGGGCGCCTCGGCGACGATGACCTATGCCTGCTTCTACGTGTTCATGACGCTCGGCGCGTTCGGCGTGGTCATCGCGCTCGGCGAGCGAGGCGAGAGCTTGGACGGTTTTCGGGGGCTGGCCGCGCAGCGGCCCGGAACGGCTGCGGTCATGCTCCTCTTCCTCCTGGCTCTGACCGGCATCCCGCCGACGGCCGGGTTCGTGGCCAAGTTCGGCGTGATCCTGAGCGTAGTGCGCGCGGACCATGTGGCCCTGGCAGTGCTGGCCGTGATCTGCAGTGTGGTGTCGGCCTTCGTCTACATGCGCATCGCCGTCTTCATGTACATGAAGGAGCCAGAGGCACCGGCACCGTCGCGCTTCCCCGTGACCGTGTCCGCCGCTCTCGCGGTGACCGCCCTGGTCACGCTGGTCGGCGGAATCCTCCCGAGCAGCCTCGTGCCCTGGGCGGTTTCGCCGTGATCCCGATCCCTGCCTACAATGCTGGCAACGCTGGCGAGGACGGATCATGAGCGAGTACATCGGGATCGCGGTCACTTTCGTCCTGGCCGGAGGAATCGCGGCTGCGATGGTGATCCTGGGCTCCACGCTCGGGAGGAAGAATCCCACCTCCGCGAAGCTGGCGCCGTTCGAGTGCGGAAAGGAACCCTTCTCCCTCCCCATGGGGAGATTGGCGATCAAGTTCTATCTGACCGCGATCCTGTTCATCCTGTTCGACGTCGAGCTCGTCTTCCTCTACCCGTGGGCCGTGGTCTACCGCGATCTCGGGTTCCCGGGCCTGGCCGAGATGGGGGTCTTCCTGGGGGTCCTGATGGTGGGCTTCGTCTACGCCTGGGACAACGGCGCCCTCGATTGGAAGTGATGAGGCAAATGGAAGTGATGAGGCCAATGGAAATGAACATGCCCAAGAATCCGTCGTTCTTGACCAGCCGTCTCAACGAGGCCATCGGCTGGGCCCGCAAGTACTCGATCTTCCAGTACCCCTTCGTGACCGCGTGCTGCGGGATGGAGTACATGGCAACCGCCTGCTCCCACTACGACGTGGACCGCTTCGGAGCGGGCTTCCCCAGGTTCTCGCCGCGCCAGGCCGACGTGCTCTTCGTCGTGGGCACGATCAGTCACAAGATGGCGCCGGTCCTGAAGCGCATCCACGACCAGATGGCCGAGCCCAAGTGGGTGGTCGCCTTCGGCGTCTGCACCTGCACGGGCGGGTTCTACGACAACTACGCGACCGTGATGGGGATCGACACGATCATGCCGGTGGACGTCTACATCCCGGGCTGCCCGCCGCGGCCCGAGATGGTCCTCGACGGTCTGATGAAGCTCCAGAACAAGATCCAGGCCCAGCACACGACCGGCGAGCGGCCCGCGTCCGAAGTTCGTCCGGCCATCCTGGAGTCATGAACAACTCCTCCTTGATCGAGTCCGTCACGGCTCGTTTCCCCGGCGCGGTGAAGGCTTCCCACGCCTGGCGCGGCGACGCCACCATGGTCCTGCGCGGGGAGTTCCTGCTCGAGGTGGCGCGGTACCTCAAGGAGGACCCGGCCCTGCAGATGAACTTCCTGATGGATCTCTCCGCCGTGGACTACTCCACCTTCGGCAAGAAGCCCGCGCCGGCTTTCTTCGCTTCCTCCGGCGTGGCGCTGAAGCCATCCTCCCAGATCCCCGACGAGGATCCGTGGCCGGGACCCCCGGACCGGTCGCGCTTCGCGGTCGTGTACCACTTCTTCTCCATGGCCCACAAGCACCGGCTGCGGCTGGTGGTCCCCGTGGAAGAGGCCCCCGATGGAACGGTGGAGGGAACCGTTGGGCGGGTGGATTCCCTGACCGACCTGTGGCCCGGTGCCAACTGGCTCGAGCGCGAGGTCTGGGACATGTTCGGGATCGGATTCCGGGGGCATCCGGACCTGAAACGCATCCTCATGTACGAAGGATTCGAGGGCCACCCGCTGCGCAAGGACTATCCCGTCAACAAGCGCCAGCCCCTGATCGGGCCGGTCAACTAGTGGCCATGGAGACGACCGCGGCTCGGACCGACCGCGCGGAGCTCGAGACGCGGGACATGCTCCTCAACATCGGCCCCGCGCACCCGGCCATGCACGGGATCATCCGGATCGTGGCCAAGCTCGACGGAGAAGAGATCGAGGAGGCCGAAGTGGAGATCGGCTACCTTCACCGCGGCTTCGAGAAGATGGCGGAGGTCGTCGACTACAACGGTGTCATCCCCTACACCGACCGGCTCAACTACGTCTCCCCGCTCATCAACAACATGGGCTACTGCATGACGGTGGAGAAGCTCCTCGGGATCTCGGTCCCGGAGCGCTGCCACTACGTGCGGGTGATCATGGCGGAGATCTCGAGGATCACGGACCATCTCACCTGCGTGGGTGCGACGACCATGGAGCTGGGGGCCATGACCGCCTTCCTCTACATGATCAAGGCGCGCGAGTTCCTCTGGGATCTCGTGGAGGAGGTGACCGGAGCGCGCCTGACCGTCACCTACTGCCGCGTGGGGGGGGTGAAGGCCGACCTCCCCGAGGATTTCGAGGAGCACTGCCGCAAGGCCTTCGAGGAGACTCGCAAGGTCCTCGCCGAGGTGGAAGGGCTCCTCAAACGCAACCGCATCTTCACGGACCGCATGAACGGGACAGGCGTGATCTCCGCGGAAGACGCCATCTCGTACGGGATCACGGGCCCCTTCCTGCGCGCCAGCGGCGCGGACTACGACGTGCGCAAGGACTGCCCGTATGCCGTCTACGACCGCCTCTCCTTCGACGTGCCGGTGGGGACCCGCGGCGACAACATGGACCGTTTCCTCGTGCGCATGGAGGAGATGGAGCAGTCGATGCGCATCGTGGAGGCAGCGCTGCGCGACATCCCGCCCGGCCCGGTCCTGGTCAGCCCCGATACGGGGCGCCCGATCCCGGCCGCGGAGATGGTGGACCTCGCCAAGATGGGGAAGATCGCGGCCATCACGGGCGGCTGCGCGGTCGCCTGTCCCACCCTCGAAGGTTCGGGTCGCGACCGGCATCCTTCCATTGCCACGGACGAGAAGCGGGTCTTCCTGCCTCCCAAGGAGGACGGCTACGGCAACATCGAAGGGCTCATGCAGCAATTCAAGCTCGTCATGCACGGCCACGGCGTGCGGCCGCCAAAGGGAGAGGTCTACTTCCCGGTGGAAGGAGCCAACGGGGAGCTGGGGTTCTATGTGGTGAGCGATGGGGCGGGGAGCCCATATCGGGTGCGCGTCCGTCCACCCTGCTTCGCCATCATGTCGGCCCTGTCCAAGCTCCTCACCGGAGACATGATCGCCGACATGATCCCCACCTTCGGGTCGGTCAACATGATCGGCGGGGAGCTCGACCGGTGAATCTCTCGGACCTCGAAGGCAGAGCCGAGGAGATCCTGCGGCGCTACGAATCCCGCAAGGCGGCCATGCTGCCTCTCCTCTGGCTCGTCCAGGAGAGTCAGGGCCACGTCTCGCAAGAGGCGGAGGCCTGGGTTGGACGCATGCTGGGCGTAGCCCGTTCGCACGTGCGCGAGGCGGTCTCCTTCTACCACATGTTCCACACCGAGCCGGTGGGCCGGCGCGAGCTCCGCGTCTGCACGAGCCTGCCCTGCAGGTTGCGCGGCTCCGGAGACGTGCTGTCTCGGATCGAGGAGAAGTTGAAGATCCGTCCGGGCGAGACGACGCCGGATCGGAGCGTCACCCTCACGGAGGTCGAGTGTCTGTGCGCCTGCGAGATGTCGCCCATGGCCCAGCTCGACGAGACGTTCGTCGGTCCGCTCGACGGAGAGACGCTCGACGTCGTTGTCCGAGCCGCGCTCGAAGACCCCGAAAGCCCGGCTCTGTTGCCCGAGCCCGACGCTTTCATCTCGACGGCCGGGCCGGTGCTCTCCACGCGCTTCGGGAATCCTGACGGGACCTGGCTCGAACGCTACGTCGCCGACGGCGGTTACCTCGCGGCCAGGAAGGTCCTCACCTCCATCACGCCGGAGCAGGTGATCCAAGAAGTTTCACGAGCCAACCTGCGCGGACTGGGCGGCGCGGGCTTTCCCACGGGCAAGAAGTGGTCGTTCGTCCCCAAGGAGACGACCAAGCCGAAATACCTCGTGGTCAACGCGGACGAGGGCGAACCCGGGACCTTCAAGGACCGCTACATCCTGGAGCGCGATCCACATGCGCTGCTCGAGGGGATGATCATCGCGGCCTACGCGATCGGCAGTCACAAGGCCTACGTGTACATCCGGGGCGAGTACTTCCGGCCGGCGAAGCGCCTGCAACGCGCGATCGACGAGGCCTACGCCCATGGGTGGCTGGGCAAGGACATCCAGGGGACCGGCTTCGATCTCGACGTGGTCATTCACTGCGGCGCGGGCGCGTACATCTGCGGCGAGGAGACCGCTCTCCTGACTTCGATCGAGGGCGGCAAGGGCTTCCCCAAGCTCAAGCCCCCGTTCCCCGCCGTCTCGGGTCTCTTCGCGTGTCCGACGATCGTCAACAACGTCGAGACGCTGGCCTGCGTCCCGTTCATCCTGCGCAATGGAGCCGAGCGCTTCGCCGGCCTCGGCACGGCCAAGCAAGGAGGCACACGACTCTTCTGCGTGAGCGGTCACGTGGTCAGGCCCGGCGTCTACGAGGCCCCGGTCGGCGTCACCCTGCGGGCTCTGATCGAGGACGCCTGCGGCGGTGTGCGCGCTGGCAACCGGCTCAAGGCCGTCATCCCCGGAGGTCTCTCGGCCAAGATCCTGACCGCCGACGAGATCGACGTGGTCATGGACTTCGACTCCCTCCTCGCCGCCGGCAGCATGGCGGGTTCGGGGGGAGTGATCGTGATGGACGAGACCACCTGCATGGTCGAGGCGCTCGAGTCCGCAGCCCGCTTCTTCGCCCACGAGTCCTGCGGCCAATGCTCGCCTTGCCGCGAGGGGACCGGCTGGATCCATCGCATCGTGCGCCGGATCGTCGAGGGACGGGGAAGCGTCCGCGACCTGGACGACCTCCTCACCATCGCCCGCGACATGGAAGGCAAGACCATCTGCGTCTTCGCGGACGCGGCCGCCTGGCCTGTCCAGTCCTACATCACGAAATTCCGGGACGAGTTCGAGAAGTACATCCGCACCGGCCGGAGCTCCATGAGAAGGGACGTCGCCGCATGCCCCGCCTGACCATCGACGGCCGCGAGACGAGCGTCCGCGTGGGCGCTACGGTCATCCAGGCCGCGGAAGAGCTCGGCGTCTTCGTCCCGCGCTACTGCTACCACCCCGGGCTCTCCATCGCGGGCAACTGCCGCATCTGCCTGGTCGAGGTGGAGAAGTTTCCCAAGCTCCAGATCGCGTGCAACATGCCGGTCACCGAGGGGATGGTGGTGCACACGAAGAGCGAGAAGGCCGAGGCCGGCCGGCGCGCCGTGCTCGAGTTCCTGCTCGCGAACCACCCGCTCGACTGCCCTGTCTGCGACCAGTCCGGCGAATGTGATCTTCAGAATTTCTACATGAACTTCGGGCTCTACGACCCGCGGTTCAGGGAGCACAAGGTCAAGAAGCGGAAGGCCGTGAAGCTCGGCCCCCACGTGATGCTGGACCAGGAGCGTTGCATCCTCTGCTCCCGCTGCGTGCGCTTCACGGACGAGATCACCAAGACCGGCGAGTTCGGCATCTTCGACCGCGGGGACCGGGCCGAGTTGAACCTGTACCCTGGCGAAGTCCTCGACAATCGCTACTCGGCCAACGTGGTGGACATCTGTCCCGTGGGAGCCCTGACCGAGATGGACTTCCGTTTCAAGGCGAGGGTCTGGTACCTCTCGAGCGCCGCGACGGTCTGCAACGGCTGCAGTCAGGGGTGCAACATCGATATGCACTTCGTGCTCGACAGGCCGCACTTGAACGACGGCGCCCGTCTCGTCCGCGTCAAGCCGCGCGCGAATCCGGACGTCAACCGCTGGTGGATGTGCGACGAGGGGCGCTACGGCTTCGGCTGGCTGGATCGGGGACGACTCCGGAAAGTGCGCGGCCGATCGACACGGGGGGCGGAGGCTCCGGAGGCAACCTGGGAGCAGGCCCTGGCGGCGATCTCGGCGGGCCTCGCCGGGTCGGAACGGGGAGGGCCGCGGCCCCGGATCGGCGTCATCGCCTCGGCCCGGCTCACCACCGAGGAGCTCTTCCTGATCCGGGAAGTCTTCCAGGGCGCCCTCGGCGCCCTGGTCAGCGCCGCCGTCCCGGAGGAGCCCGGGTCCTGCGACGACTTCCTCATCAAGGCGGACAAGAACCCCAACACCATGGGGGCGACCCTGCTGGGCCTGGCCGGTCCGGATGCACCCCGGGCCGGGCGGATCGTGGACGAGGCGCTGACCGGCAATCTCGACGCGCTGTGGGTCTTCGCGCACGATCTGGTGCAGCTCTTCGGCGAAGAAAAGGTCCGGCGGCTTCCGGAGCGCGTGCCGCTCTTCATCTACTCGGGCACGAACGAGAACGCGACCGCGCCGCTGGCGCACTGGGTCCTGCCGAGCGCGGCCTACGTGGAGAAGGACGGGACCTTCGTGAACTGCCACGGCCGCGTCCAGCGCATCGGCCGGGCGTTCCCGCCGCTCGCGGACTCGCGCGAGGACTGGCGCGTCGTCCTCGACGTGGCCCGCAGGTTGGACCTGCCGCTCACCTGGCGCGGACCGGAGGAGATCTTCCAGGCGCTGGCCGGCGCGCTGGCGCCTTTCGCGGGGCTCAGCTTCCACACGATCGGCGAGCAGGGCGCCGACCTCGCGACCGTGGAGCACACTTCGGGGACGACGGCAACATGCTCGAAGTCCTGATCATCAAGATCATCCTGGCCGCGATCGTCTTGTTCGCGGTCTTGAACTTGGCGGGCTTCCACACCTGGGTCGAGCGGAAGCAGTCCGCCCTCATCCAGGACCGGATCGGCGCCAACCGCGCCACGATCTTCGGCGTCCGGATGCTCGGGATGTTCCACGGCATGGCCGACGTGCTGAAGATGTTCACCAAGGAGGACATCGTCCCACAGGGCGCCGACAAGAGCCTCCACGCGCTGGCCCCCTTCTTCTCGGTCTTCTTCGCCCTGGTGACGTTCGCCGCGATCCCCTTCGGCGACCAGCTCGTCCTGGGGGATCGCGTCATCAACCTCCAGGTCGCCGACATCGACGCCGCGCTGCTCTACGTCTTCGCGATGCTCTCGCTCGGGGTCTACGGCGTGATCCTCGGCGGCTTCGCCTCGCGCAACAACTACGCGATCCTCGGAGGACTGCGGGCGACGGCCCAGATGATCTCCTACGAGATCGCGCTCGGCATCGCGATCATCGGCGTGATCATGGTCTACGGAACCATGGACCTGTCGGAGCTGGTGCGGGCGCAGGGCCGGTTGGTCGGCGGTTGGCTGCCGCTCTGGGGCATCTTCACTCAGCCCGTCGCCTTTTTCATCTTCGTGACCGCAGCGCTCGCCGAGACCAAGAGGATCCCCTTCGACCTGCCGGAGGGCGAATCGGAGATCGTCGGGTACTTCGTCGAATACAGCGGCATGAAGTTCGGGATGTTCTTCCTCGCGGACTTCCTGGAGACGATCGTCGTGGCGAGCCTCGCGACCACGCTGTTCTTCGGCGGGTGGCAGGTGCCCTACCTCATGCCGGACGGCTTCCACTTCCCCTGGGGCGCGGAGCTCTCCGTTCCCCAGTGGATGTACGCCCTGCTCGGGGTGGCGAGCTTCTCGATCAAGGGCCTCGCCTTCTGCTTCCTCTTCATGCAACTGCGTTGGACCCTGCCGCGCTTCCGCTACGACCAGCTCATGAGCCTGGGCTGGAAGGGACTCTTCCCGATCGCGGTGGCCAACGTCGTGGTCACGGCCGTGGTGCTGGTTCTCCCCGGAGAGGCGCCCCAATGATCGAGGGGACGGAAAGACCGGCGGCGAGGTCCGTGAAGGTCGTCCGCAGGCCGGAGCTCTCCTTCTGGGAGAAACTCTACCTCCCCCAGGTCATCTGCGGCCTCAAGATCACCACCACCCACTTCTTCCGCAACCTCTTCCTCCACACGGCCCACCTCCTGGGCCGTCTCAAGCATCTTCGCGCCGGCGTCACTGTCCAGTATCCCGAGGAACTCCGGCCCCTCATGTCGCGCTACCGGAGCCGCCACCGGCTCACGGTCCGCGAGGACGGCACCCCCCGCTGCGTGGGTTGCATGCTTTGCGAGACGGTCTGCCCTGCGAGGTGCATCACCATCGTCCCGGGCGAGCACCCCGACCCCAACGTCGAGAAATACCCGGTCCGCTTCGACATCGACCTGGGGGTCTGCGTCTACTGCGGGTACTGCGTCGAAGTCTGCCCCGAGGACGCCATCCGGATGGACACCGGAATCCTCGACTTGTCGGCCTACTCGAGAGAGGCGATGCGCCTCGACATCCACGAGCTGATGAACCCCGAGCTCCGCAAGCCCCTCAGCGCCTGCAGCCTGGACTTTCCCCACCAGTGCGCCCTGGACGAAGGACACATGAAAGGAAGCTGGAAGTCAGCCCATTAGTCCCTCACCAAGGCGGATCTTGCGCAAGACGGTCGAGATCTCGGGGATGGGGTTGGCAAGTCGAGGTCGGGGACGAGGACCCGCCCGCGGAGCTCGAGTGCTGCGGTGGCAACTCTGTGGCCCGGCGCGGTGAGGTAGTACTCGTAGCGGTTGCCGATCTTCCTGATCAGGCCGTGGGTGCGCAGCCCGGAGGCGCGACGCACAGGGCCCGCGCGAACCGGCGTCGGAGGAGATCGTGCGCCGCTCCTGAATCAAGGCCGCCGGACGAGTGCACGTGGGCGCCAGGAAAGCGCCGGCCTCACGTCGGACCCTTGGACTACGGACTTGCCTTCAGGGCTCGCGGCTTACATCGCCCGCGACTGCCGTGATCGTGCCTGTGCAGGGAGCGACGATCCGGTCGACCTCGGGAACGAGCCCCATGGTCCGGAGCCAGAGCAGACGTTCTGCGAGAAGCTCGGAGCGGCGACTGGATGAGGACGAGGCCGCCAGCTCCGGAGCTCGAGCCTGTTCGCGCTCGCGCGCGAGCCCAAGGAGCTGCTTCGCACCGAGGGAGGCAACAACGACGGCGGCTTCCTGCTCCGCGCGGAGTGGATCGAGCTCGTGCGGGCGTCCCTTGCGTCCAGGCTGGCCGGGCCGTGAGGGATTCTTTCGGTGACCCCGGTCGAGGAACGGGTCACGCCTCGAACGGGCTTCAGTGGATCCCCAGGGGACTCTTCGGGCTCGGGAGTCCTCCGAGCGGGTCCGTCCCGGATCCGCCGGGCACGAAGGGGCCAGTCACGAAGCTCGCCCCGCCCTGGCGCTGGAACGGCCCCATCTCCAGCTCGACGGCGTTCGACAGAGCTACGCCCTCTGGAGCCGTCGGATCCCGAACGGCCGCTTGGAGAACGACCTGCGTGCCGGGAGGGAACACGTCGATCGGAGGAATCCCGGAGATCTGGAACTCGCCTCGGGCGTCGGTGACGAAGGGAATCGAGGCGATCGGGAGCCGGGGAACGAGGACGCCGCCGAAGAAGGGGACGGCCGAGCCTTCATCGGAGACGAACAACGTCCCGAGGGCGTTCGGGGCCGCGTTCGTGAGCTCGACCAGGACCTGGGAGCTCGCGCTCGTCGGGCCGCTGCCGACGAGCGCCGGGATGCCGCGCCCGCCCGCGAGCCCGAAGCCGCGGTTCTTCCAGGGGAAGCTCAAGAGCGCGCAATCGTCGAAGGCGATAGGGTAGGGTCGTTGCCCGCCGCGCAGGCCGTCGATCGTGACCGACAGGAGATCCTGGAAGCCGGTCAGGTGGACGTTCTGGAAGTCTTCGACGCCTCCCGCTCCGTCGGCGAGCCCATCGAGCATGACGACGGCCGTGAGGCTGCCTCCGCCCGCGAATTGGCCGACGATCTCGACTTCGGTCGCGTTGATGGGCGCCCCGACCAGCCAGAGCTCGCCGGCTTCGAGAGCCACCAGGCTGAAGGGACTCCCGTCCTGGCGTGCGAGGGTGATCGCTTTCCCCACCCCCCCGCCCTCGTGAGCGATGTAGACGGCACTCCCGTTCTGCACGACCGGTGCGAGGGGAAGGGTGAAGTTCCCCACGACGTGCGCGTGGATCGACGTGAGCTGGTAGAGCCCGACGCCCACGCTTCCGAACTGCTGGTTCGCGCTCCCGTTCAGGTCGTCGAGGTCGATGACCTGCGCCGAAGCGAGCGTCGCCAGCGCGGAAGCCGCCGGAATGACCAGCAGGTTTCGGAGAGATGCGTGCATGGTCCTTCTCCTCTTCAGGGCCTGATCTGGAGTTCCGAGGATAGCACCCGATCGCGGGTTCAGGACCGGACGGCCGGGGTATCGTGCTCGGGCGTCAGCGAGACGATCCACCGGCCACGTGCTTCACGGTGGCGACATCCCAGTCGATCACCAGGCCGCGCGCGATCCCCTCGGCCGCCTCCTGGCCGTACAGGAGCTCGCACAGGTAGAGCGCCGCGTCGTAGGACTTCGCGCCGCCGGCGGAGGTGATGCACCTCCCGTCGTGGACGAAGCTCACGTCCTCGAGGACCTCGAGCCCGGGGAATCTCGCGCGCATCGGCGCGACGTCGGCGGGGAAGGTCGTCGAGCGCCGGCCGTCGAGCAATCCGGCCTTGGCGAGCACGAAGGCTCCGTCGCAGAAGGAGAGCACCCAGTCGGCGCGCTCGCCGACGCTCCTCACCCAGGCGATCAGGGCGTCGTTCTCGAGGTCGCTGTCCATGCTGTGCTCGGCGCTCGGCACCACGAGCACGTCGATCGGCGGATGGGCGTCGAGGGCGAAATCGGGCTCGAAGCGGATGCCCTCGAAGGTCGTCACCGTCGAGCGCACCGGCGCCACCGTGAAGACGCGCATGCCGGGCTGCGCGTGGAACACCGTGTGGTGGAACACGTCGAAGGGCGCCATGAGCTCCGAGCCGTAGACCCCGTCGACCACCAGGAATCCGACCTGGAGCGGGCGTGGGGCCGCTGCGGGCCGAGCGGAGGCGAGAGCCGCCGGTTCGTCCACGGCTCGTGCCGCAGGCGGGGTGCGGCAGGCGAGCGCGGTGGTGCCGAGGAGGGCGAGCAAGAGACTACGTCTGTCCATGGGCGGCTTCCGGGTACGGGACCGGGCCGATAGGGTACGCCATCCTCCCGATGAAGCTCCTCTCCTTCCAGGCCAAGCGCTTCGCCTGGCGCAGCCACTCGAAGACGCTCGCGAGCGCCTCGAACGAGCGCGTGGACGAATCCGTGGCGGACGCCGCGGTCGTCTTCGTCCACGCGGAGGCGAAGGACGTCTCGGTGGAGGAGCGCGAGCGCGTCTTCCGCCACGCCCTGAAGCACGTGAAGTGGCTGGCAGGGAAACGCGACTCGAAGAACGTCGTGCTGCACTCCTTCACGCACCTCGGCGCCGAGAGCGCGCCGCCCGAGTTCGCCGAGGCGTTCCTGCAGGATCTCGCCGCGCGGCTGCGCGGCACGGGCTACTCGGTCCGGACCACGCCCTTCGGCTGGTTCTGCGAGTGGGACCTCTCGGTCCACGGCGAGAGCATGGCCAAGGTCTGGAAGGAGATCTGAGCGGGCCTTCGCCCTAGGCTGCGTGGAGAGGGGAGAAGTCGGCCTCCGCGATCGGGCCGAAGCCCAGCTCGCTCATCAACGAGTTGAACGCCTGGAGGGTCACTTGGCTCGGGGCCGTGATCTCGATGACGAGGGGCCGACCGGTCTCGGAGAAGTCGAGAGCTCTTCATCGCTCTTCCTGAAAGGCACTCTCGAAAAAGCGGCCGCGACGCCGAATCCGCGCTCATCCTTGCGGGTTCGCTGCCGAGCCGATCTCCTGGGAGCCATGAGCGCGCCCCTCTCGAAGAGCGTGGTGCCGAGCGCCTGTCCGCTCGACTGCCCGGACGCGTGCAGCCTCGACGTGACGGTCGAGGCAGGTCGCGTGACCGCGCTCGCGGGCAACGACCGGAACCCCGTCACCGCGGGGTTCATTTGCAGCAAGGTGCGCCACTTCGCCGAGCACGTCTATCACTCCTCGCGCCTGCTGCATCCGATGATCCGCGTGCCGGGGAGCAAGAAGGGCGAGCCGCGCTTCCGGCGCGCGAGCTGGGACGAGGCGCTGGCGCTCGTCGCGGAGCGCCTGCGCAGCGCCCGCGCGCGCTCCGGAGGCGAGGCGATCCTGCCCTTCCGCTACGGCGGCTCGAACGGCAAGCTCACCGACGGCGCCGTCGACGAGGCGCTCTTCCGCCGGCTCGGAGCCTCGCGCCTCCTGCACACGGTGTGCGCCGCCGGCACGACCGCCGCGGCCCAGGGGCTCTACGGCTGCATGTGCGGGGCGGCCTTCCCGGATTACGTGCACGCCAAGCTCCTCGTCGTCTGGGGCGCGAACCCGCACGCGAGCAACATCCACCTCGTGCCCTTCCTGAAGGAAGCGCGCGAGCGGGGCGCGAAGCTCGTGGTCGTCGACCCGCGGCGCACGAAGCTCGCGAAGCAGGCCGACCTGCACCTCGCGCTGCAGCCGGGGGCCGATCTGCCGCTCGCGCTCTCGGTCATCCGCTGGTTCTTCGAGGAGGGGCGCGCCGACCTCGCCTTCCTGCGCAAGCACGCGACCGGCGTCGACGAGCTGCGCCGCCGCGCCGAGTCCTGGACATTCGAGCGCGCGGCGCGGGCCGCGCGCGTGAGCGCCGCCGACATCGAGCGCTTCGCCGAGCTCTACGCCGCCGGCGACCCGGCGCTCCTGCGCTGCGGATGGGGGCTCGAGCGCAACCGCAACGGCGGCTCGGCCGTGGCGGCGGTGCTGGCGCTGCCCGCGGTCGCCGGCAAGTTCGGGAAGCGCGGCGGGGGCTACACGCTCTCGAACGGACGCGCGGGATTCGCCTTCCGCCCGACCTTCGGGGATCCCGAGCCGACCACGCGCGAGATCAGCATGAATCGCCTGGGCCGCGCGCTCCTCGAGCAGCGCGACCCCGCGATCGAGGTGCTCTTCGTCTACGACGCGAACCCGCTCGCGACCATCCCCGACCAGGAGCTCGTGCGCCGCGGGCTCGAGCGCGCGGACCTCTTCACGGTCGTGTTCGAGCAGGTGCTGACCGACACGGCCCGCTACGCCGACGTGTGCCTGCCGGCGACGACCTTCCTCGAGCACCACGAGCTCCGCAACGGCTACGGCGCGCTGGCGCTCCAGTACGCCGAGCCCGTCATCGCTCCGGTGGGGGAGGCGCGCGCGAACTACGCCGTCTTCGGCGAGCTCGTGGCGCGCCTCGGTCTGCGGCGTCCGGGCGACGAGGATCACCCCGAACGGCTCCTCGAGCGCGCGCTCCCGCCGCGGGCGGACCTGCTCGCGACCTTGCGTTCGGGCGCGGTCGCCGTGCCGGAGTTCGGCGAGCGGCCGATCCAGTTCGTCGACGTCTTCCCGCGCACGAGCGACGGGAAGATCCACCTCGTGCCGGAGGAGCTCGATGCGGAGTCCTCCCTCGGTCTGTACGGCTTCGACCCCGATCCGGCCGACGAGCTGCATCCGCTGGCGCTCGTCTCGCCCGCGACCGAGCGCACGATCAGCTCGACCTTGGGCGAGCTCCACGCCGAGCGCGTGCCGCTCGCGATCCATCCCGAAGACGCCGAGGCGCGCGGGATCGGCGAGGGCGACCGGGTGCGCGTCTTCAACGGCCGCGGCGAGGTCGTCACCGCGGCGCACCTCGATCCGGATCTGCGGCCGGGCGTGGCGCTGCTCCCCAAGGGCCTGTGGAGCCACCACACGGAGAACGGGCGCACGGCGAACGCGCTCGTGCCCGACACGCTCGCCTACGTCGGAGGGGGGGCGTGCTTCAACGACGCCCGCGTCCAAGTGGAGCGGCTCTGAGGCGAGCGCTCCGAACGGCGGAGAGAGACGCAGGAGCTTTCCGAAACAGTCTTTCGTAACCTGCGTACTGGGGCGCCTTCCTGCCCGCGGCCACCCTCGATGTCCGAGCCCATCATCGTCCTGGAAGCGCTGGAGAAGCGCTTCGGGTCCGTGCGCGCCCTCTCCGGGCTCGACGTGGCGATCGATCCGGGTTCCGTGGGGCTCCTCGGCCCGAACGGCGCGGGCAAGACGACCCTGCTCAAGCTCCTGCTCGGGCTGCTCTCTCCGGATGGAGGGCGCGCGCGGATCGGCGGCTTCGATCCGCGCAAGCGTTCCGATCGGCTCGACCTGCGGCGCATCGTCGGGTACATGCCCGAGAGCGATTGCCTGATCCCGGGCATGAACGCGGTCGAGCTCGTGTCGACCCTCGGCCGGCTCACGGGGCTCTCCGCCAGCGACGCGATGACGCGCGCGCACGAGGTGCTCGACTACGTCGGTCTCGACGAGGCGCGCTACCGCGGGCTCGACGAGTACTCGACCGGCATGAAGCAGCGCCTGAAGCTGGCCCAGGCGCTGGTGCACGACCCCGCGATCCTGCTGCTCGACGAGCCTACGAACGGCCTCGATCCCAAGGGACGCGCTCACATGCTCGACCTGGTCCACGATCTCGGACACGCGCAGGAGAAGAACGTGCTGCTCTGCTCGCACCTCTTGCCCGACATCGAACGCACTTGCGAGCGCGTGGTCGTGCTCTACGAGGGCGCGGTGCTCGAGTCGGGCTCGATCCGGGAGCTCACGCACAAGGAGGAGCGCTGGATGCGGGCCGAGGTCGAGGAAGGCGCGCAGGCGTTCGCGCGCGAGCTCGCGGCCGAGGGACTGGTCTTCGAGAGCGACGGACCGCGGCACTTCCGGGTCAGGACGGACGCCGAGGACGGCGACGTGCTCTTCCGGCTCGCGGCGCGCGGCGGGATCGCGCTCACCTCGCTCGTCCCCGAGCGCTCGACGCTCGAGGCGGTGTTCCTCGGGGCGCTCGAGGAAGCGGAGGCGGCCAAGTGAAGGCGCGCGCCGAGCTCGAGATCTACCGGCGCTTCACCGGCGCCCTGCGCGGCCACCCGCTGCGTTTCTGGCCGATCGTGGTGGCGAACGTGCGCGTGGCCTGCAAGAAGAAGCGCGCGCTCTTCTTCTTCTACGTCCCTCCCGCGATCGCGATGATCGTCGGTTGCTTCCTGGTGTATGCCAAGTTCGCGGTCGAAGGCGCGATGGAGCAGGGCGATTTCGGCGCAGGACCGCCCATCCAGGAGCTGCTCGCGATGCAGGCGACGCAACTCCTCGAGGTGCGCAACCAGATCTACCAGATCCTGGTGGTCCTGATCGGGTTCTCGCTGCTCGCCTCGGTCTGGTTCGGATCGGGCCTCCTGTGCGAGGACCGGCGCGCCGGCGCGCACCTGCTCTACTTCACGCGGCCCCTGACGCGGCTCGACTACTTCGCGGGCAAGTTCCTCACCGCCGCCTTCTTCTCGGGCGCCGTGGTGTTCGTGCCCGGGATCGTGATCTGCGTCTTCGCCACGTTCACCTCGCCCGAGTGGTCCTTCCTGAAGCAGGAGTGGGACCTCTTCTTCCGGGTCACCGCCTACGCGCTGGTCTGGGTCGCGGGCGTGGGCTCGATCACGCTGTGCGTCTCGAGCCTCGCTTCGCGGCGGGTCTTCGCGCTGATCGGGGCCTTCGCCTTCTTCATGCTCTCGCAGGGAGTCGCGCAGGTCTTGGGACACCTGGTCGACGAGCGATTCAAGCTCCTGAGCCCGCTCGACAACCTGGAGGTCATCGCGCGCAGCCTGTTCAAGCAATTCGTGGGACAAGACGAGCCGCCGCTCGCGGCGGTCTGGGCCGCGCTCGCGGCGACCGTCGCGCTGGCGCTGCTCGTCGTCGCGCGCCGCATCCGGCGCTGGGAGGTCGTCGGGTGAGCGCGATCCTCGCCGCGCACGAGCTCGGACGCTGGTACGGCCAGGTCGTGGGTCTCAACGACCTCACGGTCGAGGTCGGACCGGGGATCACCGGCCTGCTCGGGCCGAACGGAGCGGGGAAGTCCACCTTCCTGAAGCTGATCGCGGGCGAGATCCGACCTTCCCGGGGAACGGTGCGCGTACTCGGTCAGGACCCCTTCGGGAACCGCGAGCTCTACCGGCGCATCGGCTTCGCGCCCCAGCAGGACGCGCTCTACGACGCGATGGGCGCGCTGGAGCAGGTCACCTTCCTCCTGAGGCTCTCCGGCTTCGAGGCGCGGCCGGCGCGCGAGCGCGCGCAAACGGCGCTCGAGCGCGTCGGCCTCGATCCCCGCCTGAAGCGCAAGGTCAAGACCTTCTCGAAGGGCATGCGCCAGCGCACGAAGCTCGCCCAGGCGCTCGCGCACGGCCCGCAGCTGCTCGTGCTCGACGAGCCCCTGACCGGTCTCGATCCGATCGGACGGCGCGACATGCTGGCGATCTTCCGGACGCTCGCCGCCGAGGGAGCGCACGTGATCCTCTCGAGCCACGTGCTGCACGAGGTCGAGGCGCTGACCGAGGAGATCCTGGTCGTCCACCGCGGGCGCCTGCTCGCCCAGGGAAGGGTGGGCGAGGTGCGCCGGCTGCTCTCGCGCCACCCGATGCGCATCGAGCTCCGTGCGCGCGCCCCGCGCGAGCTCGCCCGCGCGCTGCTCGGACTCGAGGAGGTCGTCTCGGTCCGACTCGGGCACGACGACGGGCTCGTGCTCCTGGAGACGAGAGACGCGGAGCGCTTCTTCGGCCGCGTCACGAGCCTCGTCGCCGAGGGCGGTTTCGGTGTCCAGAGCCTGGAGAGCGTCGACGCGGGCCTCGAGGCGGTCTTCGACTACTTGACGAACGGATGAGCTCGATGCTGCGCGCCTCCTGGATCCTCTTCTCCGCCCACCTGCTCCGGACGCTCCTGTCGCGGCGCGCTCTCTTCTGCATGGTCATCGCGGCCGTGCCGACGGCGCTCTCCTTCGTCGTCGCCCACGTCGCCGAGATCGACGGGAGCGACGAAGCCCAGGTCCCGTACTTCCTGTTCCTCCAGGTCTGCGTGCCGCTCGTCGCGCTCCTGCTCGGCTCCGCGGTCGTCTCCGAGGAGATCGAGGACCGCACGATCTCCTACCTCCTGACTCGCCCGATCCCGCGTGCCTCGATCCTGATCGGACGCTATCTCGCCACGCTCGCCATCCTGGTCCTGATCCTGGGGACGAGCGCGGGCCTCACGGGACACTGGCTCGACTCGCTCGCCTCCACGGGCGGCCGCCGGCTCCTCCCGGAGGGCTTCGGTCGGACCTTCGTCTTCGTGGTGGTGACCGGCGGCGCGGTCTACGCCGCGATCTACGCCGCCATCGGGGCCTGGCTCAAATGGCCGGTGATCGTGGGGCTGGGCTATACCTTCGCGTTCGAGTTCCTGCTGGCGAACATCCCGGGCAAGACCCAGAGCCTCGCCGTCCAGTACTACCTGAAGAGCTGGCTCTTCGGTGGCGACGCGAGCCTCGGCTCGCGCGCGGACTTCCTCACGACCGAGCTCCTTCCGCCCTCCGAGGCGATCCGCTCGCTCGTCCTGATCGGGGTCGCCGCGCTCGCCCTGGGCTCCTGGATCCTCTCGCGCCGGCAGTTCCTGCTGCCCTCCTGAACGCGCGTCCTCCCGGCTCCAGTCGGCCGCGCTTTCGGCCGATAGCTCGCCCGCTCCGCTGCCCCGCGAGCGGATCGGCCGCGCGGGAGGTCGTGTCGGAGCGAGGACTCCCATGACGAAGCGCGTCTTCTCCCTGATCGCCGTGGCGGCTCTCGGTGCGCTCTCCTGCAAGAGCCAGCACGAGAAAGTGATCCCCGAGGACCCGGCGGTGGTCATCCGCCCCGACCATAGCCATTCGCGGTATTGCGGACACTACTGCCTCGACGGGCAGTGGTACTACGCCCCCGACCACCGGCACGGCATCGGCTGCGGGCACGAGCTCGTCGAGGGGCTCTGGCGCCTGAAGACCTGAACGGGCGTTGCCGGCGGAGCGAGAGCGACTCGCCCCGACTCGTCGCGTAGTCTGTTCGGACCCTCTTCCAGGGTCTCTTCATGATCGAAGCCAGTCGCGTCGGCAGCGTGGTCGTCTTCCGCATGGTGCACGGGAAGGCGAACGCCCTGGACGTCGAGTTCTGTCGCGCCCTCGCCGAGCGCTGCGAGGAATTCCGGCGCTCGACCGATGCCACCCTGGTCCTCGCCGGCCAGGGATCGATCTTCTCTGCGGGAGTCGACCTCGTTCTGCGGGCGGGTGTGCGCGAGACCCTGTGCCGCGACGGCGCAGCCCTGGAGGCGCGCGTGGTCGGGGCCTGGACGCGGACCGAGACGTTCGACGCGCTCCGGAGCTTCGTCGAACGCACCTTCAAGAAGCCCCGGACGCAATGAACAGGACCGGCGTGCTCTTCGCGCTCGTCCCGTCGCTCCTCGCCCGCGAGGACCCACCGGCGCCGGCCTGGATCCACGCCACGCCGGATTCGATCGAGATCGCCGGGCACGCCCCGCAACCGAGCGCGAACGCGATAGCCGACGCCCTCGAGCGGGCCGGGCCGGGATCGGTCGTCGTCCTCGACCCGGGGGAGTATCCGGCCTTCACGATCGGTTTCGCGCAGGACTCCGCCGCCAACGCCGCGACGAACGGCGGTCTTCCGGGACGCCCGATCGTCGTGGAGGGGACCGGCGAAGTGCGCGTGGTGGGCCGGGACGACACGATCGCGATCGACCAGAAGCGCGCGAACGGTCACATCACCTTCCGCAACCTGACGATCGTCCCGGGAACGCGCGCCGGCGTGATCTTCTACCGGCAGGACGGCGCGCGGACGCACGCGGGCTTCACCTTCGAGGACTGCCACGTCCTCGGGGACTTCGATCCCGTGACCCAGCAGGGCGTGCGCTCGAAGTGGGGCGTATGGGGCCACAGCCTGGCCGACTTTCGTTTCGCCGGGATCCGCGCCCCCGCGCGCATCGAGCGCATCGCCACGGAGCACGCCTTCTATCTCCAGAACCACTGCGGCGCGATCACGATCGAGAACGTGCACGCGCGCGACCTCGGCCGGACCTTCGTGCAGATCACCGCCCGAGCGAGCGAGGGGCCGCCGGGTCGGGGCGACGTCACGCTGCGGCGCTGCGCGGTCGAGGACACCGGACTCGCGGCGCTCGACGACCACAAGGGCGGTTCGGCCTTCACCTTCGCCGGGCGCATCGAGGGGGTCATCCTCGTGGAGGAATGCCGTTACCGCGCCGGTTTCCGGGCTGAGCTGCGCGGCCTGACCTCGCGCGGGTCCCCTTATGGAACCGGGGCGCTGGTCGCCTGGCAGGGGAACGAGTCCGCGCCCAACGACACCCTGATCCTGCGCGACGTCCGCTTCGAGTTCGCCCCGGGGTGCGGAGATCGACCCGTGGTCTCGATCGGGGGTTGTCGCAACGTCCTCCTGGTCGGGGAGAACGAGTTCGTCTCCGGCGGAAGGGAGCCGGCCCTGGCGCTCGATCCCGTCGACTCCACGGGACGGCCGGTGAGCCCCCCCAACGGACGGGTCTTCCTCGCGCCCCGGACGCACCTTGGGGGACGGCTCACGATCGCGGGGAAGGAGGCCACGCCCGAGGAGCGCGCCGAGCTGGAACGGGCGCGGGAGAAAAGTCTTCCAGGGGCCGATTCCGAGGGCATGGAATCGCGCGAAGAAGAGCGCTGAGAGGAGTGGGGCAGCGCTCAGTTGCGGCCCCGATGCGCCGATCCTTGAGGCGCGGCGGTCGTGTTCGGCCCAGGCTGGGAGCGCCGCCACCCTCCCTCCATGCCTCACTTCGGACTCTTGCTCTTCGCCCTCGTCGGGATCCTCGTGGTCATCGGCTGGACGTTGTGGCAGATGAGGTTGGCGAGGCGCCGCGACTGGGCGAACGAAGCGGCCACGTCGATGCGCCTGGGAGATGGCGAGCGGATCCAGGAGATCCTGGGTCGGACTCCGTCCTGGGCGAGCGGTCTCGAGGAGGTCTTGCTGGAGGCGCGTGAGCGCCTCGGTCGGACCGAGCGCGTCTCGGGGGAGCTCGCCGGCGAGCTCCGCGAGGCGGAGCGGATCTTCCAGGAAGCCCCCGTGGCCCTGTTCGTGGTGGACGGGTCGGGGAGGATCGAGCAGGCGAACCAACGGGCCCTCGCCCTCTTCGAGCGCAAGCCGAAGGACCTCCTCGGACGTCCTTTCGCGGAGTCCTGCATCTTATGGGAGGAGCGGTCGACGCGGGAACACGGACATGCCGGCGCGGGTTGGCGCTTCGCGCAGGTGCGAAGCCCGACCGGGCCGATCCCGATCCAACTCTGGGATCACGGTCCGCAGGCGGACGAGCGCCGGATCGTTGCGGCGTTCGAGACGGCCCCGATCGGGAGGGTGCGCGAGGCCCCTCCCACCGATCTCGAGGCCGTCGGACGCTTCGCGGGCAGCGTGGCCCACGACTTCAACGACCTCCTCACGGCGGTGCTGGGCCGCGCGTCCGTGCTGATTTCCGAGTGCGAACCCGCCAGTCCGCTCCACAAGGACCTGGCGGAGATCGTGGCCGCGGGAGAACAAGCGCGGCTGCTCACGCACCAGCTGCTGGCCCTGAGTCGCCAGAACGTCGTCGGTCGGGCTCCGAGGGGCACGCACCCGGATGCGGCTCGATCGATGGCGCGCGTGGACCTCCCGTGCGCGCCCGCCCCCGATGCGGCGGATGCCTCGGGCGCGATCCACGCGACGATCTGCCTCGTGGAGGACGACGAGGCCGTGAAGCGCTTCGTGGCCGCGGTCCTCGAGCGGGAAGGACACGCGGTGATCGAGGCGGAAAACGGACCCGATTGCCTCGAGCGCTGCCGCGCCCACGCGGGGACGATCGATCTCCTCGTCAGCGACGTGCACATGCCGTCGATGTACGGGACGGAGCTCTACCTGGAGCTCCTGCGCACCCGTCCCGACCTCGAGGCGGTCTTCATGTCCGGCTTCGTCGAGCGCGAGCTGTTCCTGGCCGATCTCGGGCGGGACTGCGAGTTCCTCCAGAAGCCCTTCACGGCCCTCGAGCTCGTCGCGCGGGTTCGCGCGGCGCTGAAGCGCAGGCACCACAGCCGGCCTGCCCGCGTCCTGGTCGTCGACGACGAGGAGGGGACGCGCGACCGCTTGAACTCCTTGCTCCAGGGCCTCGGAGTGCACGTGACCCTCGCCCGGGACGGTCGCGAGGCGCTCGTCGCTCTCGAACGATCGGTCGTCGACGCGGTGATCTGCGAAATGGTCATGCCGGGCCTCGACGGGGTGCAGATCTGCTCCGAGATCCGACGCCGGTGGCCGGGGACGGGGATCGTGGCGATGACGGGCCAGAGCAGGGGAGGGAACCACCTCGCCGTCGCTCGTGGACTCGGCGCGGTGTCCGAGCTCCTCAAGCCCTTCAGCAAGGACGAGCTGGCGATCGCGCTCGATCGGGCCCTGGGCTGCGAGCCCGGACGGACCTCCACGCTCGTCCGGGGGGGCGAGGAGCCCTCGTCTCGGGTGGCCTGACCGTCCGACGCACGCGAGGTTCGCCCCCGTCGCTCGAGCGTGATATCGTCGGCCTCGAAGGCCTTCGTTCGCCCCGCCCGGACTCCATGGTGCTCGCCACGGTCACGCTGGTCGCGCTCGTCATGCTCGTCGTCGAGCGTTGCGCGCCGGGGCGCGCCTTTCCCCGCAAGCAGAGCTGGCTCGCGCGAGCCCTCCTCCTCAACGGCGTCCAGGTGGTCATCGTGTGGTTGGCGGGCACGCTGTGGGACGGATGGATGCTCGCCCACCGGCCGTTCTCGGCCGACGCCCTGGGGATCTTCGGGGGCGCGCTCTTCGGCTACGGGGTGGTCACCTTCGTCTACTACGGGTGGCACCGGGTGCGGCACGAGTCGCCCTGGCTGTGGCGCGCCTTCCACCAGGTCCACCACAGCGTGGAGCGCGTGGAGGTCTTGGCGAGCTTCTACAAGCATCCGCTCGAGATCCTGGTGAACGGGCTCCTGTCGAGTGCGATCGTCTACCTCGCCTGCGGCCTCGGGCGCGAGGCGGCGACGCTCGCCGTGACGCTGACCGGGCTCGCGGAGCTCGTGTACCACTGGAACGTGCGCACTCCCTACTGGCTGGGGTTCCTGTTCCAGCGCCCCGAGAGCCATTGCGTGCACCACCAGCTCGGTCATCACACCCAGAACTTCGCCGATCTGCCCCTGTGGGACATGTTGTTCGGGACGTTCCACAACCCGCGCGCCTGGAACGCTCGGACCGGTTTCGGAAGCGATCGCGAGGAGAGGCTCTTCGAGATGCTGCGCTTCGTCGACGTGAACCGTTGAGGACGACGTGCGAGCCCGCCTGACGACCGCTCTGCTCGTCCTCCTCGCGCTGGCGCAGATGGCGGGCGACGTCCTCGGCCTTCCCTGGCTGAAAGGGTTCGCCGCCGCGACCTGCGCTTCGCCCGCGCCCAAGGTCTTCTCGGCCGTGAAGGGGCTCGAGACCTACTCGACGCGCTTCGTGATCGAGTGGCAGGACGAGCGCGGCGACCGGAAGGAACGCGAGCTCGACTCAGCGACCTATGCCCGGCTGCGCGGTCCCTACAACCGGCGCAACGTCTACGGCGCGGCGCTCGCCTACGGTCCGGTGCTCGCCTCCGATCCGCTCCGGAAGCCGATGCTCGACGCGGTGCTCCGCTACGCCCTGTGCCCGCCACGGAGGCTTCTCGACGAGCTCGGGATCGACGCGAACGACGTCGCCGGCCCGGTCCGGCTGCGCTACGTTCCGCGCGCGGGAGTCGACCTCGGGGAACTACCGACGGTGCTGGAGGCGAGCTGCCCGTGAGCGTGCGCTGGCCTCGCTGGCCCCGATGGACCGGAGGGACCGGAGGGCAGTACAGTCTCGTGCGCGGGGTATTCGGCGCCTATCTCGCGCTGCACTTCGCGCGGCTCGTGCCCTACGGTGCGGAGCTCTTCTCGTCGGACGGCGTCCTCCCCGACGGTCGCGCGAGTCCGCTGCTCCACCTGTTCCCGAACGTCCTCGCGCTCGGGGACTCGCCGGGTTTCGTGTTCGCCTTGCTCGTCCTGGCCTGCCTTGCGAGCCTCGCGCTCGCCGCCGGCTGGCGCGATCGGATCGCGGCCCTCGTGCTCGCCTACCTGTGGGCCTGCTTCTTCGGCCGCAACCCCCTGGTATCGAACCCGAGCCTGCCCTACGTCGGATGGATGCTCGTGGCGCACGCCTGCCTGCCGCGGGCTCCCTACGGTTCGATCGAGGCCCGCGGCCGCGTCGATCCGGGCGGCGGCTGGACCTTCCCGTGCGGCGTCTTCCTGGCCGCGTGGATCGCGATGGCGGTCGGGTACAGCTACTCGGGCGCCATGAAGCTCACGAGCCCCTCGTGGCTCGACGGCACGGCGCTCGAGCGCGTGCTCCAGAATCCGCTCGCGCGCCCGGGCTGGGCGCGCGACCTCCTGCTCGCGGTTCCCGCGCCGTTCCTGCGCGCGGCGACCTGGGGCGCGTTCTCCTTCGAGCTCGCCTTCGCGCCGCTGGCGCTCTTCCGCAAGCTGCGCCCGGTCGTATGGACCGCGATGCTCGCCATGCACCTCTCTCTGATGGCGTTGATCGACTTCGCCGACCTTTCCTTCGGGATGGTGTGCCTGCACCTCTTCACCTTCGATCCCGCCTGGGTGAGCGCCAAGCGCCGCGCCGCGTCGGTGCACCTCTTCTACGACGGCTCCTGCGCCCTGTGCCACGGCTTCGTGCGCTTCGTCCTGGCGGAGGATCGAACGGGTGAAGCCCTGCGCTTCGCGCCTCTACAAGGCCCGACCTTCGAGGCGCGCGTCGCCCCCGAACGCCGTGCCGAACTCCCCGACAGCATCGTCGTGCTGGACGCGTCGGGGGCGCTGCACTCGCGCTCCGACGCCGCGGCCTTCGTGCTCGAGACCCTCGGCGGCCTCTGGCGCGCCCTCGCGATCGTGCTGCGCGCCGTGCCGCGACCCCTGCGCGACCTCGGCTACGACGCCGTGGCGAGCGTGCGCAAGAAGGTCTTCGGGACGACGAGTAACGCCTGCCCGATGATGCCGCGCTCCCTCGGCGCGCGGTTCGATCCCTGAGCGAGCCGCGGAGCTGGAGGAGGGCCTCGCTCGCTCACTTGGAGTGAGTCCTCAGGAAGGCGACCGCGAGGCCCACCACAGTGGCTCCCCCGATGACCGAGGCAGCGAGGGCGCCTACGGAGGTGGAAGCTCCGTACGCAACGAGGACGACGACGACCAAGGTGCACAGGACGATGACGAGGGCCATCCATTGCCCTCGCTCTTCCAGGACGTGTTCATGGGCCTGATCCCGAGTGTCCAGCTCGTGCCGGAATCTCTGCTCCCGCTCCGCGATCCGCATCACGCGCTCGGGCAGGTCCTCCTGGACCGAGCCGTAGGCCTGCAAGACTGACGGAGGTGGGATGGGCCCAAGGAACTCGATGCGATGAAGGATGACTTGCGCAGCGGGGCTCGATTCACCGAGCTTCTTCAGCTCGGGCGGAAGCGTCTCGAAGAACTCGACTAGGGGCTCTTCGGGTGCCCTGCGGGCTTGGTCGGCGTTCCGTTGCTCACCGGGGCCGGAGGGGCTGGTTTCTTCCATGGCGAGGCAGCCAGCTCCTCATTCACCTGATGGATGGCTCGCCACAGGTCGCCGCCGACCCGCTTCCAATCCCGATCGATCGCCAGGTAATCCCGGACCCGGCCGTGCTTGCGCCGGGGGCGTCGGTAGGCGCCGGGAAAGAGCGCGAGGGGGAGATGCCGGAGCACGCTCCCCATGCCGCGCAGGAGACTCGCCAGGCTTCGCTTTCCGTTCCGGCCGCTCATCGAAGGGTTCGGGTTGGTTCCGGTCCATAGCATATCGCCTCCGTCGGGTTGGGCTCCAGGACCGGCGTGCCCGCGAGCGGTTGCAGGCGACGTGGTCGGTTTCTTGTCGACCAACGGGGCCGGAGGCGAGATGCGAACGGAATCAGTTCTTCAGGTGGAGGTAGAGAGTTGCTCCTGGAACGAACTCCTCTACCGCATTGGAGACCTGTAATGTACCTGTCGAATAGGAAGAGCCCCCCAGGGCATAGATTCTCCCGTTCACGGACGCTGCCGCGAGGCTGTTCCTCGGGATCGTCATGAGCGGTTGATGACGAATCCATTGATCGGCGACGGGGTCGTACTCCTCGACTACTCCGAAGATGCCGTCGACGACGTAGATCTTTCCGCTGAAAGTCGTCGCGGTTCCAGCCCCTGTAGCGGCGGCTTTGGTCGACCAAGTGTTTGTTGCAGGGTCGTACTCTTCCACGGTTTGGCTGGAGCCGGGGCTATTCCCCGAGTTGCCGATCGCATAGATCCTCCCGTTCACAGCGGCTGTGGTTAGGCCCCAGCGTGGGGTTGGCATCGAGGCCTTGGTTGTCCAGCTGTCCGTGGTGGGGTCGTACTCGTCCACGGCGCTCAGAGCCACGGAGTAGTCCGACGTGCCGCCCATGACGTAGATTCTCCCGTCTACTTCTGACGCCGCCAGTTCAGCGCGCAAGGTCGGCATAGAGGCTCTTGTCATCCAGGTGTTCGTTGCGGGGTCGAACTCCTCCACGGTGTTGAAGGGGGCGTTGTTTCCGTAACCGCCCAGAGCGTAGATCTTCCCGTTCGCCGTAGCAGCGGCGAGAAAGAACCTAGCTGTTGGCATCAAAGCCTTGGTTGTCCAGGTGTCCGTCGTGGGGTCGTACTCTTCGACGGTGGCGGAGAGCCCGCCGCTGTTCATCCCTCCGATCGCGTAGATCTTGCCATTCACAACCGTCGCGGCGAGTCTTGTGCGAGCCGTTGGCATCGATGCTCTCGATGTCCACGGCCGAATCCAATCGGAGCGTACCGTCAAGCCCGCGAACGAGTAGCCCGAAGGCGGTATCTGCGAAGTGCCGAGGATCATCGATCCCATGGCAACACCGCCCCCGATCAAAGCGGTCGTCTGTGTGCTGCCGTCCGGGAAACGCACGCCGCCGCTCGTCGATTCGATCACGCCGGCGACCGTGAGTTTCTGTCCTGGCGTCGTCGTCCCGATTCCGACGTTGCCGGTCGAGCTCACGTACCAGTTCGCGCTGATCGGGTAGAGCAGCCCGAGCCTCGGCGCGGACGACGCCTGGAAGCAGTTGTCAGTCGCTTGGTCCTTGATGCTGTTCGCGCAGTTCGCCGGTAGCCCGGCCCCCGACGTGCCGGCCGAGCCGCTCGCGTTCTGAGCTGCTCCCTGCTGCACCAGGAGAAGAGAGCGCTGGACCAAGAGATCTGCTGCCGTCCGCCGCAACGAATCGAAGGCCCGGGCCAGATCGCGGCCCAGCAAGCCCGCGGTCTGTGCCTCCGTGTTCGAACCGATTCCACCGAGCAATCGGACTACCGGGTCGAGCGGCCGAGCAGGGGCGATTCCCGGCAGCAACACAACATCGAACGTGCCATCCGCGCGGTTGTGGAAGAGGCTGTCTCCACTCCCTTGGAGCACCAAGTCGAGGTAGCCGTCTCGGTCGTAGTCGAACCAGCGCGCGTCGTGAGCCGCGCCCGCGCTGGCGAGCCCCGCATCCCTTGTTCGATCCTCGAAGCGCCCGTCGTGCAGGTTGCGCATCAGACGCCCCGCCGAGCGGCGAGGCACGAAGAGATCGACCCATCCGTCGCGGTCGTAGTCGCCCCAAGTGGCCGAACGCGAGCCGGTGATCCCTTCGAGCCCCGCGAGGCTCGTCACGTCCTCGAACGAGCCGTCGCCAGCATTGCGCAGCAGCCGGTCCTCGCCGCCAGGATTCGTGGCGTAGACGTCATCCAGCCCATCGCGATTGTAGTCACCCCAGGTCAGCACGGGTTCCTCGATGGGGCGGTTCGCAGCGAGGGCAGCCGATGCCTGGAACGAAGGGCAGGAGAAGGGAACGCACGACAAGAGCACGGAGAACATGCAGGACCTCCCTCGAGAACGACGAGAGCGATGACGGGCTCTCGGACCAGGCCGATTGTCGGCGGACCTTCGCGGATCGCAAGGGATGAAGGCCCCTTCATGGCCCTTCCCGCGCCCTCGCTATCCTCGCGCGCCCGAGCCCGCGATGCCGCGCTACGTCGAACTCCGCTGCGCCTCCTGCGGCGCCCTCGTCGGTCACGTTCCCGACGTGCGCGTCGCGATCGGGAGCCCATTCCAGGACTGTCCCGGCTGCGGCGCGCTCGTCTCGCGCGCGCCGATGAACGAGTGGGACTTCCTCGCAGTCGGCGCGCGGGCGCGCTACGGCTTCGAGCGAGCCGCATGGTCGCTCGCCCTCGCCCTCCTGCCGGCGCTCCTCTATCTCGTCGGCGCGCGGCTCCTCGGACGAGCGACGGATCCCTGGATCCTCGGCGCGGCGCTCGCCCTCGGCCTCTTCGGCCTGGGGATCCACCCTGCGCTCCAGGGCATGCGCAGCGTGCGGCGCTCGCGCCGGCGCCTCGCGGACCCGATGTACCGGGCGAAGCTGATGCAGTTCGAGCGTTCGAACCTCGCCCGCTCGCGCCGAGCGGCGCTCTAGAGCTCGAGCTCCCAGGTCTGTCCGACGAGGCCGCGGCCGAACTTCTCGTGCGGCTCCTCGTGCACGAGCCGGTAGCCCTCCTCCTCGTAGATGCGCCGCGCGGAGTGGAGCACGCTGTTCGTCCACAGGGTGATCCGTCGATAGCCCGTCTCGCGGGCGAAGCGCGTGCACTCGCGCACCAGATTCCGGCCGAGCCCGAGCCCGCGGGCCCCGGGCTCGACCAATAGAAGGCGCAGCTGCGCCACGCCCCGCCGTTCGGGATGTCGGACCAGGAACACGCAGCCGACGCTCTCGCCGTCCTTCTCCGCGATCCAGGCGCGCTCTCGCGTCGCGTCGAAGTCGCGCTCGAACTTGGCGACGACCTCCGCCACCAGAGCCTCGAAACGTTCGTCCCATCCGTACTCCTGGCGGTAGAGCTCGCCGTGGCGTCGGATCACCCAGTCCAGGTCGCCCGGGAGCGGGGAGCGGAGACGGAAGGGGAGCGCGTCCCCGGAGGGAGTGCCGGACGATGTGCGGCGAACGCTCATTCCCCTCAGCGGCGGAGCGAGTGCACGATCGGCCGCTCGCCCGCCTGCGCGGCCTCGAAGTCCGAGCGCGAGCGCAGGCCGCGCCAGCCGAGCCCGCACAGGATCTGGCCGCACACCCCGCCGAGCGTGTTGCCGGGGCCCGGGAGCACGAGGAGATCCGGCGCGACCTCGTGCAGGATCACGCGCACGCTCGCCGTGAAGTCGTAGGGCGTGTCGACCTGCGCGCCGAGGGTGTAGTCGCGCAGGGTGGCCGGGTCGGCCGAGAAGGGCGAGAAACGCACGCCGCGGCCGTCGACGAGCGCCGCGCGCGGACGCTGGAAGGCGAGATCCACGAGCCGCTCGCGCGCGCGGAGGGACACCTCGCGCACGAGCGGCGTGTGATAAGGCCCGTGCTGCGCGAGGCGCAACGGATAGGTCTGCTTCCCGATCTGCACCTGCGGCAACTCCTTCAGGAGCCGCGTCACTCCGTCCGGACTTCCCGCGAGCACCTCGTAGCCGCCCAGGTGGATCGAGGGGAACACCTCCCCCGGGTGGAGCGCGAGCGCGCCGCGGACGAGGTCCGCGAGCTCGCGCGAGCGCTTCCAGTCCTCGCCGACGACCGGGTAGATCACCTGACCGCCGCGGCCGGCCTCTTCCTGCCCGGCCTCCTCCTGGAGGATGGCCATCTCCTGCACGAGTCGAAAGCCGTCCTCGAAGGAGAGCGCGCCGGCGAGCGCCAGCGCCGTGTACCAGCCCATCGAGTTCCCCGCCACCGCGACGAGCTCTTGCTCGGCGGCCGCGGCGGCGCCGTCGAGCATCGTCACGAGGTAGATCAAGGCCGAGACGTTCGACGGCTTGAGATGCCGGGCGGCCGCGAAGCGCGGAGCTCGGTCGAGGGCGGCGAGCGGCTCGAGACCGTATCCCGCGCGCAGCTCCTCGGCGCGCGCGACCCAGGGGTGCTCGGCGGGGAGCGCGCCCAGGCTCTTCTCCGTGTAGGAGCCACGCCCCGGGCAGAGGATCGCGATGCGGCTCATCGATGCATCGGGTTCAGGGCATCGCCTTCAGGAACGCGCGGCGAGCTCGCGCGCGGCGGCGACGATCTCCTCCTCGCTCACGAGCACGGAGGCCGCCGCGGGTCCGAGCGGGACGTAGGTGTCGGCCGCGCGAACCGATTGCAGGGCGCCCGTCACTCGGTCCTCCGCGAGGCGCGCGACGATCGCGTCCGCGACGCCGCCGCCGGTCGCGCGGCACTCGTCGACGACGAGCACCTTGCCGCACTCGCGCGCATGGCGCTCGAGCGCCTCGAAGGGCAGGGGAGAGAGCCAGCGCAGATCGAGCACGCGCGCCCGGAGGCCGTGCTCGCGCTCGAGCCTGCGCGCCGCGCGCAGCGAGAGCCGCAGGCCGTTCGCGTAGCTCGCGATCAGGAGGTCCTGGTTCGCGGCGCCGTGGATCCCGACCTCGCCGGGCAGGATCACGCTCCCCGGGCTCCCGTCCGGGGGTGGATAGTCGCACAGCCACCCGCCGTCGCCCGCTTGGTGGAGGTCGCGCTCGTGGTAGAGCGCGATCGGTTCGAGGAAGCACACCACGCGTCCCTGGTTCTTAGCGAGCGCCACGCAGCCGCGCAGGATCCGCGCCGCGTCGTCGCCGCGCGCGGGCGTCGCCAGGACGAGTCCGGGGATGTCGCGCAGCGCGCCGATGGAATCGTCGTTGTGGAAGTGGCCGCCGAAGCCCTTCTGGTACGCCAGGCCCGGGAGGCGCACGACCATGGGGTTCGTGAACTGGCCGTTCGAGAAGAAGGCGAGCGAGCAGGCCTCGCCGCGCAGCTGGTCGAGCGCGTTGTGGACGTAGGCGAGGTACTGGATCTCCGGCATCGGGAGGCACCCGAGGTGCGCGGCTCCCTGGGCGATCCCGAGGATCGAGGTCTCGTCGAGCAGGGTGTCGAAGCAGCGCGCGATCCCGAAGCGGCTCTGCAGACCCTGCGTCACGCCGTAGACGCCGCCCTTCTTGCCCACGTCCTCGCCGAAGGCGATCAGCTCTCCGCGACGAGCGAACTCGTCGTGGAGAGCTGCATTCAAGAGCGCGCCCATCGTTCGCCGCGCGGGAGTCGTCGCCTGCTCGGGGAGGGCGCCGCCGAAGACGCGCTCGCGCTGCTTGGCGTTGGAGGGGGCGTCCGCGGGCCGCAGCGCCTCGGCGCGTACGCGCGCCTCGTCGTAGGGCGCGAGCGGCGCCATCACCTCCGCGCGCGTCCGCAGCTTCGGCCGGCCCGCCGCCTCCACGGCCGCGGCGCTCACGCGCTCGCGCGCGTCGCGCAGGATGGCGGCGAGCGTGCTCGGCGCCGCGGCCCCGGTCTCCACCAGCCGCCGCGCGAAGCGCAGGAGGGGATCGCGCGCTTCGACCTCCTCGATCTCGGCGAGCGAGCGATAGGAGGTCTCGATGTCCGTGCCGGCGTGCCCCCACAGCCGTTCCGTGAAGAGCCGCAGGAAGACCGGCGCGCGAGTCCGCCGGCAGGTCTCGATCGCGCGCGCCGTCGCGTCCCAGATCGGGTCGATCTCGCCCTCGGCCTCGAAGTAGGCGAGGTGGGGCTGCTGTGAATAGCTCTCGCGGATCCAGTCGTCGGGCGTCTCGACCGAGATCCCGATGCCGTTGTCCTCGCACACCCACAGGATCGGCGTCGGATGCCCGCGCTTCCTGGCGTAACGCGAGGCGTTGATGCCGGCGAGCGCGGTGGCGTGGTTCGCGGAGGCGTCGCCGAAGGAGCACAGGACGACGGCGTCCGCGGGGAGCCCGGTCTCGACCTTGAGGCGTCGTGCGAGCGAGAGCGAGAAGGCGAGCCCCATGGCCTTGGGCAGGTGGGACGCGATCGTGCTCGTCTGCGGCGGGACCCACAGCGGCTTCGATCCCCACACCTTGTGGCGCCCCTGGGCGATCGGATCGTCCTTCGAGGCGCACAGCGAGAGCAGGGTGTCGAAGAGCGGCGTCGAACCCGGGAGCTGGCGCGAACGCGCCATCATGAGGGCGCCCGAGCGGTAGTGCAGGAAACAGGGATCGGTGAGTCGCAGCTGCGCCCCGAGCACGGCGTTCGCCTCGTGGCCGGCGCTCGAGATCGTGTAGAAGCTCTGGTTCGTCTTCTTGAGCTCGCGCGCGGCCGCGTCGAGCGCTCGCGAGAGCACCATGTCCTCGAAGAGTTCGAGGGCGCGCCGGGCTCCGAGGCCCGAACCCGGCGCGAGCGGTTCTTCGGCCGCGAGGAGCCGCGCCGCCGGGGTGGCGGACTCGAGATAGGCGTCCAGGTTCCGCTCGACGACGGCCACGCGGTTCGTGCTCATGGGAGGATGGGGGGCGCCTCGCGGGCCGAAAGCCTAGCAGGGACGTCCATTCCGTCAACGCGCGCCGGGTCAACGCGCGCCGGGTCAACGCGCGCCGGGTCAACGCGCGCCGGGGCAACGCACGCCGCGGCGGGCCGGGGTCACGCGGGAGAGGCGCGGCGTCGGGCGGGCTTGCGCGGCGGGGAGCGCCGCTTGTCGCGCCGTAGCTCGAGGGTCCGGAGCAGCGCGCGCTCGAGGCGCGCGCAGGCTTCGTCGACCGCCAGGCGCAAGGTGCGCTGGGTCGATTCGGCGACGATCGGACGCAGGCGAGCGAAGCTCACCTCCAGCGAGCATTGCTGATCGACGCCTCCCCGCGTCCCGTTGACGTCGCGCAGGCGCACGTGGACCGACTCCACGCGGGAGGCATGGTGTCCTACCGAGCGGAGCAAGCGCCGCTGGACGTACTGCCGGACCGCATCGGTCGCCTTGGCTGAACTCGCTCGGATGGAGATGCGCATGGGTTGGGCTCCGACAAGCAGGTGTTGCCGCTTTCTAGTCGATCGCCCGCGGAGAGGCAATGGGGGACGAGTGGTTCGCCCCCCTTCGACCCAAGAGCAGGCTTCGCCGTGATCGATCGGGACTCAAGGCTGGATGATGATCCGGAGCTCGGTCACTCCGGGGGGGATCGATCCGGTCACTTTTCCGCCGCGGGGAAGCGCGACGGTCATCGAGCGGCGATCCTCGAGGAACTGCCGTACCACGGGATGCGTGGCGTCTCCGTCGAGCCAGTGGGAATCGCACTTCGCGGGCTCCGAAGGTGACGGGAGCGCCATCAGGAACCATTCGGGGGGAATCCTCTCGAGTCCCTGTTCGGCCGCACGGTCGACGAGGTCGACGAGGCTTTTCCAACCGACGTGGGAAACGATCCAGATGCCCGTGATCGTCATCTCGGTCTGGAACGCCTCGTCAGCGCTCAAGTACGCGTCGCCTTCCAGGACGAGGGCTTCCCGGACTCGCTCCGTACCCGGCGGATCGGCGGTTGCTTGGAACGGCCCATTCAACGCCCAGCTCACGACCCAGGCCATCCCCTCATCGACCATGTAGGGAAGGGCGTCCCAATCGCCGGCCGCATACAGGTGGACGAGTTCGTGAACCACGCGGCGATCCAGTTCGTCATCCACCTTTCGGATCACGATGTGCCCTGGAGTCGCGTAGGCTTCGAAGTCGAGATCGAAGGGTCTCCAGAGGCCCACGTCGACCTTGAACTGCTGCCGTCCAGCGTGGAAGAGATCGCGGACGAGCGGTTCATAGAGCTCCAAGAGCTCCGCGGTCTTGCGAGCGGACTCCTTGTTCGCGGCACGAATGACGCCCTCCGGGGTCTCGAGGACCACCGGAGGGCAGATGGCGCAGGAGGCCAGCAAGAGCCCGAGCGCCGCGAGTCGAAGATCAATCCGACTCATACTCGAGGAGTCCGTAGAAGTGGAAGACTTCCGGTGAACCCACGTTGCCGTAGACCACGTCGAGCTCGTTGCTCCAGAGGGCACCCGAGGTCGGATCGTAGTCGAAGTCGGACAAGGGGAGCGAGAAGAGATGGGCATCCCAGCCGTTAGCGGTGGGGACGGGGACGGCGCTCCCCAACGTGGCATAGGTCGGGTCGCCATTCAGGCCGACATCGAGGAAACTGAAGGGCAGATCGTCGGCAAAGGTCAGGTTCAACCGGCCGTTCCCGAGATCCACGACCGACTCGGCATGGAAGTGGACCTCCACGCGGTCGACGCCGCGGATCGAGGGAAGGGGTGCGGTCAGGCCATGGGCCAGGATCGTGTCCTTCATCCTCGTGGCGGCCCGGGAGGAGAACGTGTACACGGTGAAGGCGTACGTCACGTCCTTGCCCCCGAAGGGATCGGGAACGAGCGTTCCTCCCTGGAAGAAGTGCTCGTACTTCCTGCCGCTCCCCGAGGTCGCCAGATCGCCGGAGTCATCGTCTTCACAGGGTTCGTCGGAGGCTTCGTAGTCGGTGGCTCCCGGCGGAACCGAACCGCTCACGCTGCCACCAGGGGGGATGGAGATCGTCTGCGGAGATCCGACGTAGTTCCCGTTCCTGTCCTTGAACCGAAGGCATCCAGCCTTGGTTCCTCCAGACGTGTTCTCGGCCTCGTAGGTCCTGTTCGGATCCGTTCCCTTGGTCTCGTAGTCGATTCCGACTCCTGCTTTGAAGCCTGGTCCTTCGACGGTGAGCTCGCCGTGACTGGTTGTCGGGCCCGTTGCCCCGCAGGCCAGGTTCCCTGGTTCGATGCCGGCGAGCGACAGGATCACGGAGCCCAGCAGGGCTCCCATTGCATTGAGATTCATGACAAGTTCTCCCTAGTTCGAGTGTGTTCACCCCCCACGCGCGGGAGACTCTCCGGCCTGGTGCACGGTTTCAGGGATTCCGGGTCGATCTTTCCGCGAGTCGAGAAGCCCCCCTCGTGGGCTCCCCCCGGCCTTTGGCACGATGGGAAGCGTGAGTCCGTCGCCCGCGGCCCTTCCCCGGCGCGTCCTCGCGGTCCGCCTGGGCGCGATCGGCGACGTCGTGAACGCGCTCGTCTTCGCGGCGGCGCTGAAGGAGGTCGAGCCGGGTGTGTTCCTCGGCTGGGTCGTCCATCCGCTCGCCGAGCCGCTCGTCCGCGGTCACCCGTGCGTCGATCGAGTGCACGTTTGGCGTCGCGACGGCGGCTTCTCCGAGTTCCTGCGCGTCGTGCGAGAGATCCGCGTCGAGCGCTACGACCTCGCGCTCGATCTGCAGCGGATCCAGAAGAGCGCGCTCCTCGCGCGGCTCTCCGGTGCCCCGGCCGTGATCGGCTTCGACCGCGGGCGGACGAAGGAGGCGAGCTGGCTCTGGACGAAGGACCGCATTCCCCCCGGGGACCCGAACGCACACCGGGTCGAGCAGTACCTCGAATTCGCGCGCCATCTCGGCTGGGCGGGGGCGGGCCCGCGACACCTCCTGCCGCGGGACGAGGAGGCCGAGCGCTGGGCGAGCGAGCGCGTCCGGGAGCTCGGGAGCCGGCCGGTGCTCGTCAACGTCGGCGCGACCAAGCCCGCGAACCGCTGGATCCCCGAGCGCTTCGGCGAGCTCGCACGGGCGCTGCGGGCCGAGCTCGGGCTCCCGGTCGTCCTCACGGGCGGGCCGGCCGATCGCGCGACCGCGGATCGCGCCCTCGCCGCGGCGGGAAGCGAGGTCGTCGACCTCGTCGGACGCACGAGCCTGCGCGAGCTCGTCGCGCTCACTTCGCGCGCGCGGCTCTTCATCGGCTGCGACACGGGGCCGATGCACATCGCGGCCGCGCTGGGGATTCCGGTCGTCGCGCTCTTCGGGCCGGCGGATCCGCGCCGGACGGGACCCTGGGGGAGCGGGCACGGGATCGTGCGCGTGCCGCCCCCCTGCTCGCCCTGCCAGCGCCGCGCGTGGAACCCAGCGCGCCATGCCTGCATGGAGGACATCACGGTCGCGCTCGTGCTCGAGGCGGCGCGGTCGCGGCTCGGGGATTCCCCCTAGCAGCAGCGGGGGAATCCGAGGCAGGGAAAGACTTTCGTGCACCGATCTCAAGGACGTGCTGGGCGCCCGCCGAAGATCCGGACCGTGTCGATCTCCGGACGCAGGAAGGTGTTGCTGGTCGAGCCGCGCCTGCAGCTGCGCTTCGGGCTCGTCTTCCTGGCCTGCGGCGCCCTCGCCGCGCTCGTGAACGGGCTCGTCTTCGGCACGCTCCTGACGCGCGCCGCTGAGGAACTTCCGCACGACCGGTTCGAGCTCCAGTCCCGCGTGCTCGGTCTTCTCGGAGGCGGGTTCCTCCTGACGGCCGTGATCCTGACGCCGCTCCTGTTCGGCCTGGGGATCCTCGCTTCGTTCCGGATCTTCGGGCCGTTGCACCGCTTCCGCGTCTTCCTGTCGCGGATCGTGCGGGGGGATCGCCCCGCGCCCTGCCGGATCCGTCGGGACGACGAGCTGCAGGACTTCTGCGAGCTCCTGAATCGCGCGACGGCGCCGCTCCGCGACGCGCCCCAAGCCGAAGGGCCCGCGGCCGAGCGCCGGGTGGCCTGAGTCGGTCGCGTCCGGTCGCGGCGACCCGTCCCGTAGGATGGCGGCCGTCGTGCTCGGCCATCTGATTCGCAAGGGGCTCGGTCTCTTCTTCCTCGTCGTGGCGCTGCGGAAACTCGCCGACTTCGGCGAGTTCGAGCGGCTCGTGGGGGACTTCGGGATCGTGCACGACGGGCTCGTCGGCGCGACGGCGGTCCTCCTGATCGTGCTCGAGGGGATCTCCGGCCTCTTGCTCATCACCGGCAAGCGTCTCGGTCTCGCGCTCGCGGCCGGGTTGCTCGTGCTCTTCCTGTGCGTGCTCGCCTACGGCATCCGGCTCGGGCTCGACGTCGAGTGCGGGTGTCTGGGAATCGGCCCCCGAGGCTCCGCGGGAAGCAGCCTCTCCACCGCCCTCGTGCGCGACCTCCTCTTGCTCGCGCTCGTCGCGCTCGCCTGGGAACGGGGTCGCCGGCAGCGCAGGAACGAAGTCCGGGAGCCCATGGACCCGGGCCCGCCCGGCGGGGGAGAATCCCGGCCATGAAGCCCCATCTCCTCCTCGGCGTGTTCCTCCTCGGCGCCTGCGGGACGAACCAGTTCGAGCGCGAGGTCGAGCTCGAGCGCGCGGCCGTCGGCCTGGTGCGCGAGACCCACGACTGCGGCTACCAGCTGATCACCGCCTCCGAGCTCCACGACGCGCTCGCCGAGCAAGAGCCGCTGCTCCTCGTCGACGCGATGCCCTCCTCGGGTTTCGGGGAGGGGCACCTGCCCGGGGCGCGGAACTTCCCCTTCCCCATGGAACCCGAGCCCGAGTGGAGAGCCGAAGGGTCGGAAGAGAGATCGCTCCGGGACTACGAGGCGCTGCTCGGCCCCGACAAGGAGCGGTCGGTCGTCGTCTACTGCGGCAAGGTCAGTTGCGCGCGCAGCCACAATGCGGGCGTGTGGGCGAAGCGGCTCGGATACGAGAACGTGTGGCGTTTCGCGGGCGGCATCGCGGCCTGGAAGGGCGCGGGCTACGCCCTCGAATCCGGCGAGTAGCACGGCGAGGATGGAAGAGGGCCTACCGGACCCCGCGCTCGCCGAACTCGAGCGCCTCCATTCGACGGAGGCGATCCAGGCACGGCTCGAGCGCGGCCCGCACGAGAGCTACCTGCGCGACTGGGTCTACGGCGCCGTCGACGGCACCGTGACGACCTTCGCGATCGTCGCCGGCGTGGCGGGCGCCGAGCTCTCTCCGAGCATCGTGATCGTGCTCGGATTCGCGAACCTGTTCGGCGACGGTTTCAGCATGGCGGCCGGGAACTTCCTCGGGACCCGTTCCGAGCAGGCGCTCCGCAGGCGCCACGTGAAGATCGAGCGCGAACACATCCGGCTGCACCCGCAGGGCGAGCGCGAGGAGGTGCGCCAGATCTTCGCCCGCAAGGGTTTCGACGGCCCGGAGCTCGAATCGATCGTGGCGCGCATCACCGCGGATCACGAGCGCTGGATCGAGACCATGCTGCAGGAGGAGCACGGTCTCGCCCGCAGCGAGCGCAGCCCGATGCGCGCCGCCGCGAGCACGTTCTTCGCCTTCGTCCTGGTGGGTTTCGTGCCGCTCCTCGTCTACGTCTGCGACGCCCTGCTCCCCGAGGACAGGAGCGTTGCGCGCCCGTTCCTGTGGAGCTCGATCCTGACGGCGCTCGCCTTCTTCGGCGTGGGCGCCTCGAAGAGCCGCTTCGTCGGGGAGCGCTGGTGGGTCTCGGGCGCCGAGACGACCGCCGTGGGCGGGCTCGCCGCGGCGATCGCCTACGCCGTCGGCGCGCTTCTGCGCGGGGTGTTCGCTGCCTAGTTTTCACGACTGGGCCGGTCGCGCGGCGGGTGCGGGAGCGCGATGGCGGGGGGGCCGGGCGACCCGGGGCCCCGCCTCCGGGACGGCGACCCTTCCGGGACCCGACGACCCCTCCCCGCGGGTCGACGAGGAGGCCCTCGGCAGGCATCATCTCCATTCCCCCGAAGTCCCCCCTCGAAGTCCAGAGGGATGAAGGAAGAGACCATGCACTGCGATCGGATCCTCGCTCTCGTTGCGACCTCGACGTGGCTCCTCACCGCCTGCGCGAGTCCGACCCAGGGCGTCACGCTCGACCTGTCCGCAGATCCCGCGGGCGGCGAGAAGCGCTCGCAGGAGTCGATCGCCGCGCAGGTCGACATCCCGTTCTCGAAGTTCGTGCTGCCGAACGGGCTCACGCTCGTCGTCCACGAGGACCACAAGGCCCCGATCGTGGCCGTGAACGTCTGGTACCACGTGGGCAGCAAGAACGAGAAGCCCGGCAAGACCGGCTTCGCACACCTCTTCGAGCACCTGATGTTCCAGGGCACGGAGAACCTCGAGGGCGAGTTCTTCGAGCCCCTGGAGAAGGTCGGCGCGACCGGCATGAACGGCACGACCAACAACGACCGCACGAACTACTTCGAGACCGTGCCGAAGAACGCGCTCGACCTCGCCCTGTGGCTCGAATCGGACCGCATGGGGCACCTGCTCGGGGCGATCGACCAGGCCAAGCTCGACGAGCAGCGCGGCGTGGTCCAGAACGAGAAGCGCCAGGGCGACAACCAGCCCTACGGCATGAGCGAGTACGCCATCGCGGCCGGGACCGTGCCGGCGAACCATCCGTACTCGTGGAGCGTGATCGGCTCCATGGAGGACCTGAACGCCGCCAGCCTGGAGGACGTGAAGGAGTGGTTCCGGAGCTCCTACGGGGCCGCCAACGCCGTGCTCGTCGTGTGCGGCGACGTGGACGCGAGCGAGGTGGAGACGAAGGTCGAGCTCTACTTCGGCGACATCCCCGCGGGGCCGCCGATCGAGCGCCCCAAGGCCTGGGTAGCTCCCATCGCCGGCACGCGCCGGCACACGATGCAGGACCGCGTCGCCCAGCCGCGCCTCTACTACGTGTGGAACGTGGCGCCCTGGGGCGATCCGTCCCTCGAGCGACTCGGCCTCTTCGCCGACGTCCTGGCGGGCGGCAAGACCTCGCGCCTCTACCAGCGGCTCGTCGCCGGCGAACAGATCGCGACCGATTGCCGCGCCGGGGTCGGTCGGCGCGAGCTCGGCAGCCAGTTCACCTTGACGATCACCGCGAAGCCCGACGCCGACCTCGCCCGCATCGAGGCCCTCGTCGACGAGGAGCTCGCCAAGCTGTGCCGCGAGGGCCCGACCCAGGACGAGCTCGAGCGCGTGCGCACCCAGCAACTGGCGCAGTTCGTGCGCGGCCTGGAGCGCATCGGCGGCTTTTTCGGCAAGTCCGACCAGCTCGCCGAAGGCCAGGTCTACGGCGACGATCCGGGCTTCTACAAGCAGCGCCTGGCGCGCATCGAGAGCGCGAGCGGCGCCGACCTGCAGTCGGCCGGCACGAGCTCGCTCTTCGAGACGGGCCGCTTCCTGCTCACGGTCGTGCCCTTCCCGCGCCACGAGGTCGCGAAAGGGGGCGCCGATCGCAGCCGCCTGCCCGGCGTGGGGACCTTCCCCGAGGCCGTGTTCCCGGCCTTCCAGCGCGCGCGCCTCGCGAACGGGCTCGAGGTGATCTGCGTCGAGCGCCGCGCGGTGCCGACGGTCGAGCTCTCGCTCCTGGTCGACTGCGGCTCCTCGGTCGATCCGGCCGGCCTCTCGGGCCTCGCCGGCATGACCCTCAACATGATGGACGAGGGCACGCGCACGAGGACCGCGGTCGAGATCGGCGAGCTGCAGGGGCGCCTGGGCGCGCGCCTGGGACTCGGCGCGGACGACGACTGGGCCTCGCTCTCGCTCTCGGCCCTGAGCGCGAACCTGGCCGCGAGCCTCGACCTCTTCGCGGACGTGCTCCTGAACCCGTCCTTTCCGCAGAAGGACTTCGAGCGCCTGCAGAAGGAAGCGCTGGTGCGCCTGCAGTCGAGCAAGCTCGAGCCCGGCGCGATGGCCGCGCGCGTGCTCCCGCCGCTCGTCTTCGGCCCCGGCCACCCTTATGGACCGCTCGGCGGCGGCAGCGGCACGGAGGCTTCGCTCGCGGCGCTCAGCACCGAGGCGCTGGCGGACTACCACGCGCGCTGGTTCAAGCCGAACAACGCACGCCTGCTCGTGGTGGGGGACACGAGCCTCTCCGAGATCGTGTCCATGCTCGAGGCGCGCCTGGCGAGCTGGAGGCCGGGCCAGGTCCCCGCGAAGGAGATCGGCCCCGCGCGGACGATCGAGAAGCCGGTCGTGTACCTGCTCGACCGCCCCCAGGCCCCGCAGTCGGTGATTCGCGTCGTGATCGCCGCGCCGTCCACGGGCGGGCCGGACGACATCGCCATCGACGCCATGAACCAGTTCCTGGGCGGCTCCTTCACCTCGCGCATCAACATGAACCTGCGCGAGGACAAGGGCTGGTCCTACGGCTCGCGCTCCTCGATCCGCGACGCCCGCGGCCCGCGGGTCTTCGCGGTGAACGCGCCGGTCCAGACGGACAAGACCAAGGAGTCGATGCTCGAAGTAGAGAAGGAGCTGACCGAGATCCTGGGCGCGCGCCCCGGCACGCCGGCCGAGCTCGAGCAGGTCCAGGCGCAGATGACGCTCTCGCTCCCGGGCAGCTGGGAGACGAACGGCGCGGTGCTCGGGAGCCTCTCCGAGATCGTGCGCTACGGCCTCGCGGACGACCACTGGCGCACCTACGCCGGCAAGGTGCGCGCGCTCGACACGGCCGCCGTCGACGCGGCGGCGAAGACCATCGTCGCCCCGGCGCGCAGCGTGTGGATCGTGGTCGGCGACCGGGCGAAGATCGAGCCGGGAGTGCGCGAGGCCGGCATCGGCGAGGTGATCGTGATCGACGCCGACGGCAACCGCGTCGACGCGAAGCCTTGAGCGAGGGTCCTGCCCCCGCCGCGCGGTCGAAGCGGCGTGACCCCCGCGGTCGGGTTCAGGCCTGGGCGAGGGCGAGCGCCGCCGGGTGCGGGCCGGAGGCGACGAGGCGCTTTGCCCGTGAATCGACGCGGGCGCCGAAGCCCTCGAGCGTGCGCGCACCGAGGAGCGCGAGGTCGCCCGGTTGGCCGAACACGACCTCGTCCACCGTCTCGAAACCCCCGGCACGCAGGATGGCATAACCGATCGAGCGCGTGATCACCTCTCCGTTCGCCATCAGGAACTGGAGGTCCTTCTTCACGGGCACGACCCCGGCGCGCTCCAGCAGCTCGCCCGGGATCCAGGTGTACTCGGAACCCGTGTCCACCAGCATCCGGGGGACGGGGGTGAACAGTTGCGGGCGGCGGATACTCGCGAACTCGACGTCGATACGGAAGGATCCCATGTGGCGGCGTCTCATAGAGGACGAGGGTACACCGAGGACCGGCGAGCCGGGTGCGGGTTGCACGGGATCCGGAAAACCCGCCCGGTCCGTTCGCGCCCTTCGTGACCTCGGTCCGAGCCAGGACGAGGGGGACTCGTCCGAGGCCCACCCGGCTCCGCCCGCCCACGTGGAGCCGAACCACCGGCGGTTCTCGTGGCGGCCTTGTCATGGAGGGCCGCTAGTGGGGTGAGCCCGTAGTTCGCAGCATTAGTGCGCTTCAGCCCGCCGGGTTCGCTCTGCGCGCACGGCAATGGCCTTGGTGCAGTAGCGCTTCAGGCTGTCGAGGATCTGGTCAGCGGTTCTC